>Ga0190361_1001136_pt1 | contig 10251 bp, 8 predicted proteins | sample 48721845_MG_FD_161273 | JGI IMG/M metagenome (GOLD analysis project Ga0190361, IMG submission 161273) | Hydrothermal vent microbial mat bacterial communities from Southern Trench, Guaymas Basin, Mexico - 4872-18-4-5_MG | ecosystem: Environmental > Aquatic > Marine > Hydrothermal vents > Microbial...
CTTTCTCGAAATTTCTTTGTATTTTTCTAGGTTTTTCATGTTTTCCGGCGAAGTAATATATACTAGTAGAAATGGATTTCCCTCAGTGGTCTCCCCCAAAACCTCAACCCTAACCCTACCAGACCTCTCACCAAGAACCCTAAAATACTCCACAATCCTATCCCATCTAGCAAGCCTACAATCCTCACCAATCTCAAAACCAAAAAACTCCCTAGGCGACGGTATTTCATTCACCAATTAAAACACCTGGAATATTTAGAAAAAGTGAAAGTTTTAACATTTTCCATTAGGAAGATTTAAGAAAGCATTCTTAGTATGGGGAAACGTAACATTTTATTATGTTTTTAAATTTAATTTCTAATTGATGAAGATGCATAATAGATTGGAAGGAAAAGCTGGATCGAAGATCTTTCTAGCAGTAATTTCAGTTATGCTTTTAATTTCCATAGTTGAAAATGTTCCCACAGTTAAATCATAAGTCGGTGAATTAACATTTTACGCCGATACCGTTAAGTTTCCTACTCCAGGAGTACCGGAACCAGTATTAGATGGAGGAATCTTCAACGTTACAGTTAAAATGGATTCCAATGTTCAATGGCTAAATGCAACCATATATAATGATTTTGAAGAGGCAACTGCAAATTTGGTGGAAGAACACTTTTCACCTGAGAGAAATCTTTGGACATTAAGTTTTAAACTTCCCAGCGGACTTGGAGAGGGAGCCTATAGCCTCAACTTGACATATATGGATGAAGGATTGGAACATATATTAACTCAGCCTAGAAGTCTATGGGTTTTGCCTAAAAATCCTGTTGAGCTCACTATTCTAGCATGCGGAGATGTTAAACCTGAAGGATTACCTTACTGGAGGGAGATGGTCAAAGAGGCAAATCTAATAGATCCAGACTTAATAGTGTTTCTAGGCGATCTAGTTAATGTTCCAAATATACGGTCAGAATGGCTTGGATTTTTAGAACCATTCCTTCTCATAAAAGATCCAATCTTTGTTATACCGGGAAACCATGAATACTCCGATGTGGGAGAGGCTGAATTCTATGAGAGAATTATTGGACCTGTAAACTATACGGTTACTTTTGGAAACTTCCTTTTAGTCGGTCTTGACACCGACCTTCACGGATGGATAAGAATGGATAGGTTACACTGGTTGGAAAGTGTTTTGAAGAAAAATATGAATAAAACTAAGATAATCTTCTTCCATCATCCACTTTTCGATCCGAAAATTAAAGGTAAAGTGAATAGCATTATAAATATAGATTCATGGGAGGATTTCGATAAACTTTTACAGCAGGGATATATATATTCAGAGGCTGGAAGCTGGATTGACCATCCAGAGGAAGCTAAGGAACTTTTCAGACTTATAATTCAATATGATGTGCGATTAATAATGTCAGAGCATATACATACCGATCTTAACGTGATAGTAAGAGATCAAAGTACAGGTAAGAAGCATTACTTCATCTCTCCAGCAGCATTAGCCTATGATATACCTGACTATGATCTAAGAGGATTCAAACTTATTGAGATCTATGCAAATGGAACTTTGAATGAGAACACGCTATATTATCCTGGAACCGGAATCTTCAAGTATCCAAATTCAATACCCATTGATAGCGGATGCACTGTCAATTATAGGCCGAAGAAACCATATAAAATAGGCTTCATAGAATACTATTATAATGGAAAAATCATGTAAAAAGTTTCCATTTGAAGAATCAGCTAAATATTACTGTGAAGAATCCTAGAGTGATCTTTAATCTTCCATCAGACATTTCAATTGAAGATTACAATTGGCATCCCTTCAAACCGGCTTACACATATATTCAGAAGAATGGAAAATATTATATTAAACTTGAGAATTTAACGTTGAATCCCAATGATAATATATGGTTTACAGTTGAATCCATCCAAGATACCGATAAGCCATCCATAAAGTTCACTGATCTTCCCGGAAAAATAAATCCGGGAGAATGGTTGAAGTTTAAAGTTGTAGCTCGAGATGAAGGATGAGGAGTAAAAGATGTTAAAGTTGAATATTCAGTTGATGGTGAATGGATTAAACCTCAACTGATGGATCTTTCATCATTTGACGATAAAACTGTGACATATACTGTTTGGATTAAGGCTCCAAATGAAAATGCAACTATGAAGATTAGAGCTATAGTTGAAGATTTCAGCAATAAGACATCTAATTACATTTATGGTGAAGTAGCTGTTGGAGTTCCACCACCCCCACAGCATAAACTCACCATAACCTCTCAACCAATAGAGGGAGTATCCTTCAATTTAAATGGAAAAACTTATACAACACCCTATACGGGTAAGCTTGTGGAAGGTAAATATACGGTTAAAGTGTTCCAGGAAGTTGAAGTCGACAAAGTAAAATATAGATTTAAAGAGTGGAGTGATGGAAGTAAAGATTTAACGAGAACAATCGATTTAAACAGCGATTTAACTTTGACCATTACATATGAAAAGGTGGAGGCCCCTCAACCCTCAACCCAATCAGTGATATATATAGCAGTAGCTGCAACTCTAGCTTTAATAGTGGTAGCATATTATTTCATAAAGGTTAAGAGAAAATAAATAATATTCCCTTTATTTTTTAAATAATCTCTTTATGAGTATCTCTTCATTATTTCTCGTTTTAATGAAGACAGGTATATTCCTTCTCTTGGTGGCTTTATGTGAGATGAAAAGCCATTCACCAGTATTTAGCTGGGCCGTTTTATCCAAGATATCTGGACTTATCCCAGCAGCCTCCGCTATTACATGTCTATCGTAGCCTCTTGGAAGTGTACCTGCAAAGTAGCTGTGAATCTGTTGGATGGCATTAACATTTAAATGGGCAACTCTCTGAGTGCTTATCCAACCATGGATCCTATACTTTCTTCCCTGCCTTAAAAGCCTCTCCACAGCTATATTTGACTGCAAAGTATAGTCATCTTTTCTCACAATGTCAGGTATAAATTCTTGCGCCTCATCTAAAACTACTAGAATTCTAGGCCCCCTAATCATCCTCTTTCTCAATGAGAACAATTTATCAATCAGCCTATACGTAAATCTTCTTGCATTAATTGGATCAGGAACATATGCAACTATAAGTTTGCAGTAATTGTCTCTCCCCATTAGAGCATATTCAGCTATATCTTCAGGTGTCTGACCAACGCTGGCCACATTTTCCTCCACCATGCTGCCAGCCAACTTATCTTTAATATATTTCAATATGAATTGGAATTTTTCAGGTTTATATCTCATGGGTTTCATAAAGTTAAGTGTCTGATCAATCAAATTTACTATGGTCTCCGCGATTTTAGGATATTCAACTTCTATCTTTTCCAACTTTATCGAGGAATCCAAATTTCCAATAAGAGTTGATAATTGCTCAGATAATTTTGTAGCAAGCATACTTGTCAATTGATTTTGATCTTCTCTGAGCCTTTTCAGGAGGCTCATAATGTAACCTATCGTATCGGAAACTTTGGGCTCCAAATCTATAAGTTTAACACCATCTCTTGAAAATAGATTTGTAATGCAATTTTCAAATAAACCTTTAAATTTACCATTACTATTGACATGTTCTTCTAGCGATTCAGGTATGGCTTGAGAAGCTAGAAAGGCTTCCACTGGATCGCTGAGCGCCGTGAAATTTTCAGTGGAAAACACCGTTCCTTTATCTATTAAAATGTCAAGTAGATTTACACTATATTCACCTGCAACATCAACAATTATAACATTTGTATTCTCCATTGAACTCAAGATTTCTCTAATAATGATAGATGTTAAATTGGATTTTCCAGCTCCAGTAAAGCCGAATACACCGCCATGGAACTTTATAAGATTAACCAAGTTTATCTTTAATGGATGTTTAAAACCTATAAGATTACCTATGTGAACTCCACCTTTCACATTGACCAGTTCATCTATGGCCTTAGAGGACAATAAGTATGCTTCAGCCCCGACAAGAGGCATAATGGCCTCATTTCTCTCAAAAAATGCTTCGTCTCCTTCCAGCTCCATAACATATCCAGTATAAACTGAATATATATCAATCCAGGTATCTTCAGATGCTCCCCACATGGAAAATATTCTTCTCAAAAAATCTCCCCTAAGTATTTTCGGCATAGAAACATCCATAGATAATTCTTGATAATGGATTGGACGAGCACTCACAGTCTCATAGATTAAATATTTTATTCCAGTGCTCGAAGGTCTTTCAACAGCTATAAATGAAGGTTTACACAGCCTATCAAGCACTGAAATATCAAAGTATGCTTCAAAAACCGCTGTAATACTCTTTAAAACTATTCTTCCTCCTTCATATGTAGAAGTTTTTATTGCCGTCTCCCTTAACCTAGCTTTAAACTTGCCATTTAAATCGTCGAAATATGTTCCAATGTTCTTCAAAATCTTCAACCTCAACTACTATTTTAACTTGGAGAATATTAGCATTTATGATTTCAGAATCAGCATAGTTGAAACTGTTCTTTTAGCAGTTATGGACTAAAAGTTAAAATTTCACTGTGAAAATGTCACATTTCTCTAGCTTTGACTTCTCTAATATGTTCAGCCTCGCTTCGAATATCTCTAAATCTCCTAGCAGAAAAGAATGCCCTATATTTGTGGGCGGTTGACATTAGATCTAGATCAGCAATTCCTCTAATCATTTCTCTTCCCTGTTTAACCATAAGTTTAACGAGTTTATCAGCTAAAAATAGAAGATGATTATGACCCATTTCTTCAATGATGTTTGGATTGTCTGATTGGCTTAGAATTTTAAGAGCCATATTACCTATCCAGCTTTCATCTTCCACTTCAAATGGAATTTTGAACTCCACTTCTCCTCCCATCTCTACACATCTCAATGTTTTTAACATTTTAGAGTCGAATTTTTCGTAGTATGGTCTATCATATGCGAAGACTGCACTTCTCATCGATGGATCTGATTTCACAGATCTAAGTTGAAAATAGCCTTTTACAATGAATTTTTCCCTTGAAATTATCTTTCTTGCTGCTTCCAAAGTTATTGTATCATTAATTCTTCCAATTATAGTTGAGAGGCATGCATCATACTCTATGCTTCTCCAAGGGGTTGGCAGTTTTTCATAATTGCTTGCACTGATCAGCGACAGCAATGCTCTATCGCTTCTAAATTTTGGAATTGCCATTTCCATGTTTCCCCTTATTTTCTTAAGGATAGGGATACATGCTCGTATCATATCTGTTGCTCCAGTATCCTTTACAATTCCAATTAAAAGTTTACCTCTATTAACTGCTGTGCTAACCAATTTATATAGTAATAGGAGGTTTACAGTGTTTAAATCTAGAACAGTTATCCACTGACCATTTAACATTAAAGGATGATCTTCAAATTCTCCGAATATTCTTCTAATTATTTTATCTGCTGCGAACCATGCTCTTCTCCAATAGTTAATCATGTCTTCATTAAATTCTAGAAGATTGCCATTTAAATTGAATAGAGCATTATTATGGTGTTTATTAAGTTTAATTAATCTTTTAAAAATATTTTTTAACTTATTTGGATTCAACCCCAACATTTCAGGAAGTTCTCTAAGGTTTAAAGGGTTATTTCCACCGGTAACTTCTCTTATCAATGCTCTTATCAAAGCATAGATTGCATAGGGGCCTCTAAATGGAATATGAATATCCCCTGAACCCAAATATCCAGCCAATCTCAGATCCAACATGCTTAAATCTCCATATGGAGTCTCCATATTGCAAATTGCAGAGTAACCGCGCTTCAAAAGTAACCTGAAATCTCTAGCTAGAGGACCATAGGTTCCTGAAATAAGCCTGTCAAGAAATACTACCTTCACATCGTTCCTAACCATAACATCATAGGCCAATTTCAATTCAGCCATACACATTAAAGCGTAAGGAATACTTTCAATTGAACGATTCAATTCAAGTTCGCTTCCAGAATATTCCATTGAATCATTGAGATTTGAAACATCCTCTAACCATAAAGGTATAGTTGTAGATATGTGGAGCGGTTCATCCCACTCAGCATGGGAAATGTCAATAATCACCTTTTTCTCATCAATCTCCAAATTTCCATAGAAGCCTGCAGCACAGATATAAAAGAGAAGCATTTCCAGACGTTCCTCTTGGACTTTCGATCCATCCACACCGAACATTTTAAAACTTCCCTCTCCAAAAAAATTTAGCATAACTCTGTGTGCAATTTTATCCTTCAATGGTACACACATTTTCAACAGTGAATCCATATTTGATGCTTCTCTAACTCTCATTTCAAAATTATCTAGAAGATGCCGTAAAGCATCCCTTAACCTTATAGAATCCCTCGAAGATGGAAGCAATTTCACCACTATACATTTTGATTGAATAAAGAAGTATAAAATAATAACTTACATTCTCTCGAAACCAGCATTTTTAAAGATAAGTTTGACTCTTTCCTCAACTTCGGGCGGTTCAGGATTCAGCGGAGGTCTTACATAAACCTTTACTGGAGAACCTAAAACTTTTAGTGCAGTTTTAATTGCCGTTGGAAATGAGGAAGTTACATCATAAATTGATACTATTTTCAAAAGTGTTTTATACTCTTCTAACGCTGCTCTCAAATGGTTACTTCTAAAATTTTCGTAAACAGTTAAATGGATTCTTGGAATTACATTTGCTAAAGCCATAATTCCTCCATCACCTCCAAGCTCCAAGCATGGAAGTAGATATTCGTCTAAACCAGTGAACACGCTGAAATCGGATCTAATCAACTTAGTTTCAAATATCAGTCTTCTAATATAACTTAGACTATCATAAGTTATCTTCGCTCCAACAATATGACTATACTTGGAGATCAACTTAACATATATGGAAACTGGAATTGGATTGCCCGTCGTGGAGGGAATATTATAAATGATTATTGGAAGATCTATCTTTTCAGCTATCAGTGAGAAGTGTCTCTCTAAATGGTCATAGTTAAGTTTATAGAAGAATGGAGGAGTAACTATGACTCCATCAACACCAAGATCCTTCATTTTCAAACCCATATTAATACAGTCAGAAGTACAATTGGCACTTATACCTGGAAGAATCCACACATTGCTCGAAGCATAATCTAAAACCTTTTCAGTTAATTTTAAGCTTTCATTAAAAGTTAAATGTATAAATTCTCCTGTAGTTGAATTGGGAAAGATTCCGTGAACTCCATTATCAATTAAATATTTTGTCAACCAGTTCAACGCTTCAAAATCAATTCTAAAATCTTTTCTGAAGGGTGTGATTAGAGGAACAATAACGCCGTGAAAACAACCCATAGGATCACCTTTTAAAATATGTTTACATTCTATTTTAACTATTGCTTTAAAGTAATGTTGGAAATATTAATTTTAAAAGACAACTATAATTTAAATGCCATGATAAAATAGGTTACATTTATATGCAAACAAATATAAATTAAAATACACTATTTAATGCCGGGAGGAAAATATAATGGCAAAAGTTATTAAAATAAAATTTACGATAAGCGGAACCATAAGGGGAGAAGAAAACCCACTTGACATTATAAATGAGATAGTGCAAAGTCTAAAGGAGTTTGAGCTTCAAAACCCAAGCATACAAATAGAAACCTACCCTATAGAAGAGGAAGAAGCTACTGTTGAAAAAGTGGAAAAAGAACGAGAGGAAAAAGAGGAAGAAAAGAAGAGAAAGAAGAAGACGTTAGGCATCTTCTAAAACATTAAAACCTAATTTTTATAATAAATAAATTAAAAGTATAGTATTCTGAAACTATCAAATTCCCCTTTATAATCTTCCCAGATAACTTCAACTTTTTCAACATAAGCTAGCGGCGGCCCCTCATGAGCCCACTCAATAACCCTTTTAACAGCCTTCTCCGAGCCTTCTAAAACAGCCTCAACTCTTCCATCTCTCAAATTTCTAACCCATCCATTAACACCGTAAATAGAAGCTACTCTGAGCATGTTGGCTCTAAAGAAGACTCCCTGAACCCTTCCATAAATATAGATGTGAGCTCTAACAAGCTTATCTGAACTGTTCATAGCCGCTTTAAATAATTGATCTGCCAAATAAATAAGTTATCGATAATCCATTTCTCTCCGCCATTTAAGTGAAAGTGAAAAAGATCGGCGGAATGATCAACGTAGCAATTATAGTGGAAGTTATAACGGCATTTGCAATTTTATCTACATCCAAATTGAACTCATTTGCAAAGATTATATTAGCTACTGCTGGAGGCATCATGGATTCAAGCAAAACCACCATGAAAGGCAATCCCCTAATTTTAAGTAACAGTAGAAGTGGAACTGTAAAAAGAGGGGAGCATATAATTCTGATAAATGCTACTTTAAATCCGTTCCAACTGAGTTTTTCTATGCCAGATGCATCAGCACCAAGTGTAAGCAATGCAAGCTTAGGTGCAACATTACCGAGATCTGAAATAACATTCATTATTGAAGGGGAAGGAAGCAAGTTAAATGAAGATGAAATTAAACCAACAATAAGAGCATATATTGGAGGGAACTTTAAAAGCCTTCTAAATCCATCGACGAAATTTGATGAAACCAGCAAAGGTATTATAAAATTAATTATGATTATTTGGCCTAAAATGAAGAATCCTATCAGCGACACCGCCTCAGCGCCCCAAAGGGAATATGCAAGTGGAATCGGAAGAAAACCGGCATTAATGTAAATAGAAACCATAACCAAATTTCTATCATTCTTAAATATTAGAATTGAAGGGATAAGCGAGATTAAAGTTATATAGATTGCGAAGAAGAGCATAAACCAATACATGTTCAAAGAGAAATCGACATGTCTCCTAGCTATTGAATCATAGAGGAGTAAAGGCAGAAAGAAGTATAGAGTTATCTTCGACATACCCCTCGAGAAACTTTTTCCATTAAAGAATCTTCCATAAATGAATCCGGCAAGTAGAGGAAGGTAAAAGCCTAGGACAGTTCCAATAAGTTCCATACTAAATTATGCTATAATCCCTGCATATAAATATTAAAGAATCAAATGGAAACATATTCCTTTAAAGATTTCATATAAATCTTCTTTTATCAACATAACGTGCTTAACATTCTTCAGAGTAGTTTCTAGTCTATGAGAACTAGACAGCGATGTTTTCATGAATTCACTCACAATCAAAACATACTTCAAAAGACAACTGCAAGGCAAAGCAATTTTCACCTGAAGATAAGGAAAAGGAAATAAGGTGACGCATAGCTTCAAAATATATTATATGATCCGTGAAACTTTAAGAGGAAAAGTCAGCTTCAAAACTCGATTAAAGCAATATTGTTAATTTGGATTTTATACTAATGTATGCTTTTCTGTAAACTTTTTGTTTACAATAATGTTTTATGGATCCAATTAATGTATGTGTGAGGAGCTACGTCTACTGTTATTAGGGTTAGAATTAAACGCAAGGTTAGTCAAATTCTTGAGGAGGCCGGAGTGAATATTAAGTAATGAGGTCAAGAAGTTCCTTGAGAATTTAGCTTGAAAGATAAAGGTTAAAAGAAATCTTAAGTGCATAGATGAAATTTTAAAGGATATGTCTCCTGTTCCCAAAGGATTTTCAGCTAGATCTGTGAGGAAGGATCGTGAACGTAGTTGACTCATCAACCATATCAAAGTACCTTCCAAGAGAAGAAGGATGGATAAAAGTTAGAAAATATCTAGAGGAGGGTGTAATCATCCTTAAGCTTACTTTAAAGGAAGTCCTAAATGCGTTATAGAGAGTTCTAAGAGAGGAAGTAGACTCCGAATATGCATTTAAAGTTGCAAAAAGCTTCATAGAATATTCATTTCTTAAATTTGAAGAACAAGACAACTATCTGTTGATAATTGCATTCAAAATGGCATCAATAAAATAGGATAACCATATACGCTACATTACTCATAGCTCTAGCAAAGAAGCTAAATCTCTCCCTAATAACCAGCGATGAAAAAGTATCGTCATGTCTATTGATATCACTTTCATTTCCTCAAAAGGAATTGGTTTTTAAATTTTTCTTTAGAATGTTTATAGCTCTTTGAGCGATTTCAATTCTCTCTTAACTCTTTTGCCCCATATACTCCAGTAATTTTACGCATGCTTTTCTCTAACTCTGACTTAACATGTTCTCGACAATTTTCTGGAAATTTGAGACTAAGGTAATTGGCTGAAAGAGCTCCCAACAAATACACATGAGTTGCCTCGCTCTCCGCTCTCTAACAGTTCTGATA
>Ga0190361_1001138_pt1 | contig 10243 bp, 20 predicted proteins | sample 48721845_MG_FD_161273 | JGI IMG/M metagenome (GOLD analysis project Ga0190361, IMG submission 161273) | Hydrothermal vent microbial mat bacterial communities from Southern Trench, Guaymas Basin, Mexico - 4872-18-4-5_MG | ecosystem: Environmental > Aquatic > Marine > Hydrothermal vents >...
AGATGGATCCAAAGAGCAATTAAAAGACCCGGAAGAGTGAAGAGATATTTGATGAGAGTATACGGGCCAAGAGCCTTTACGAGTTCTGGAGAGGTCAAGCAGTTATATGTTAATAGAGCGATAAAGAGAGTCAAGAAAACGGGCAACACCTCGCTCTTAAGAGCACTTTATCTCGCAAGAAATTTGGAACGACTTAAAAAAGGGAGGTGATCTTGATGGCACGAAGAAGGAAGAGAGGTCGAAGAGCACGAAGATCAAGAAGAAGGAGAAAGAGATAAGTAAGGTGATGAAAATGGTAGGACCATTAAAAAGATTTAAACGTGACCCGAACGGTTTGGGTAGAGGACCGGGTCTATATTATCATAGAGGTCACGGATACTACAGCAAATATCATCCTTCCCGAGATGCCTTACACAGAAAAAAAGTAAAGAAGAAGTTAAATTCGGCGTACAGGCACACAGCAGACAGAAAGAAGTATAAACGACCGTTCGGGTGGGTTTGAAAAAATAAAAGAAAAAGGGAAGATTTGAAAATGCTGTAGATTACTTTAGTCGCAAAACTGCAAATTTTTTGAACCTTTCTGGGATGTAAACTTGCGGTAGTTTCTTCTTTTCTCTGATGATCTTGTATTCACTTGAGTGAAGGTTGCTGAGCGTCTCTGCACAGTCCTTGCAGATAAAGAATTTCTGCTCCTTGTTGTCGCTGATGATTACTATTTCCGCTGTTTTTTCTGTTGCGAATTTTTGTTCACAAAGGCTACAAATCAAATATTGCATTTTAATCACCTTTTTTTAATTTTGTATATATTCTTCTATACAAGTCTCTCTTAGTTCTGCACTTTTCAACATTTTCCCATTTAACTTCGATTATCCTCCCTTTCTTATCTTGAAATGTGTATATTACTGTATTTTCTCTTCTTTCAGCAACTAATTTGAAATGACTACCTTTTACTTTGACTCCTTCAAACATCAAATTATACAAAGCAAATAATCGAAAACTACCATAATTTTCACTACCACCTCTGAAGTATCTATGCTCATTTCTTAGATGTTCACTAAGCGTCTGTGTGTCACTAATTTCTTTACCACACTCGAAACAAAACACATTTCCATACTCAACCTTCATTTTTTCACCTCCTTTTATATATAATATTCATATATATTTATATATTATCCTTACCCCTTTATAAAGCTTTCGGTTCGTTTAATGACGAACCCAACCGAAAAGTATTTAAATATGTAAGGATAATATATAGATAATAATGATATATAAAAGGAGGTGAGAAAATGGTAAGAATTTATGCTCCAGATGAATTTTGTTTAGAAGAATTTATTAAACAATATCCAGAAGAAAAAATAAAAGAAGCGTTTACAACACTCTATGAACATACTTATATAAAAACAGCAAGTGGAAAATGTTTTAGATGTCTTATATACTCAGCATTATCATATCGAGGTGCTGTAGCAAAAGTAAGCATAAGAAGAATATCTCCGTCACAGTATGAAAGAGTAAAGAAATCACTGAGGTTATATGAAAGTAATTGGAAAACAATAAATATATGAGTATGAGGTCAATGTTATTCAGGCATTTAAAGCGTTGTTTGGTTTGATTTGATAATAATCATCCTCCCTGCTGGTCTGGAAACAGACTGGCGGGAATTATACATTTTGATGTATAAATCGGTAATTGTCTAATTCTTGGTTTGTTTGGTTCGCCAGTTGTCGGGCAAAGGTTTATAAACTATTTTTAGTAGTAGTATAAATATGAAGATAAAATGTAAATTTTGTGGATATGAATGGGAAACTAATTCTAAATTGCTTTATGTTTCTTGTCCAAATTGTTTGAGAAAAGTAAGAAAAAATTCACTTCTTACGATTGAAGGAGTGAGAAGGCTTCTTGATGATGATTTTAGGAAAAAAATAGAAGAACAGGGCTACGATTGGAAGGAAGATATCAAGTATTATATTCAATTAAAAGAAAAGGCTGTAGAGATTTTTAATCGAGATTGGGATAAAATGCAGCTTCAAGAAGCAAAAAACATTTTAAAAATTATAGAGCAGAGGGAAAGAAATGGAAAATGAAAAGTTTGTCCCGATGCTTGGTAATGATTTTAATTATTTTAATTTACACCCAAGTTTAAATTTTTTTGATGATCGAGTTTTACTTGGTTTCTGGATACCAACAAAAACAACAAATAGCAACAATATTAAAGAAGATTTGTGGTTTTGGGATGGAGAGAGGATCAAGCATTGGAAAGAACTTGTTAATGAAAATGGTTTTTTCTTGCAAAATAAGGTCTATTTTGAGAAAAGAATAAGCGATTCGTTACTTCTTAATGGTATAAAAGATAGTATAAATAGTGTATTTAGTGAACTTATGAACTTAGTGAACGTTGATATTAAACTCCAAGAATGTAAAGACCTTAATTCTTTAGTTTCTGAAGTATTAAGTTCACTAAATTCATTAAATTCACTTTCCAATGGAAATATAGGTTCTAATGATATCGATTTTAAAAATACAATAGAAAAAGAGAAATATTTATGGAGTTATATATCAATATTCACAAAGTACATAAGTTCACTAATCGAGAAAAAATTAAAATTTTATATAGATTTTGAAGATCCGAGATATTATTCTTTAATAAGTTTTTTTGTGATGGGGACGTATTTTTTCGAGCTTTTTGATAGTTTTCCTTACTTGTTTATTCATGGTGTTAAAAGATCAGGAAAAACAACAATATTGAGAATACTTGAAAAACTCTGCTTCAATGCCATTCTTACAGGAAATATTTCCGCATCATCTGTTTTTAGACTCGCAGATGGAATAAGACCGACGTTGCTTATAGATGAAGCTGATGCTCTGGTAAATCCAAAAAACGCCGAAAATCTTCGCTTAATGCTTCTTAACGGATACAAAAAAGGCAACAAGATAATAAGAACAGAGAAGAAAGGCGAACGTGTGGACTTCAAAGTTATAAGATTTAATGTTTATTGCCCGAAAGTTTTGGTCAATATAAAGGGTATAGATGATGTTTTGGAGGATAGAACAATATACATAAACATAAGAAGGACACCATCAAAGGAATATTCAAACCGTGTAACATTAATAGAAAAGGATCCAGTTTGGCAATTTATAAGAGATTGTCTTTATGTTTATCTCGTTACCGGATGGAAGATTGTGAAAAAAGAATATGATAATTTAGAAAACAACACAAAGCTAACAAATAGGGATTGGGAGCTTTGGAAACCATTACTTGTTTTTTCTCGATTTGCTGAAAAATACAACGAAATGGTTGAATTTGCTGAAGAAAAAACACAAGAAAAGATAATAGAGGATGTGGTCGAGCAGAGAGATACTTTATTAGTTAAGGTTCTATGTAGCATGGTTGAGAGTGATAATTATTACAAGGTTTCGGATATAAAGGAAAGATTTAAAGGAGAGCTCGATGAAGATGAGAGGGGTTTCTTAACAGCTAAATGGATCGGTTCTGCCCTTCGAAGGTTAGGCTTTAAAAATAAACGCCGAACAGGTGGTGGAGTGGAATATTTCTTATCGAAAAAAGAAGTCGAAAATCTCGCAAAGAGAATGGGTATTACTGAAACCGAAGGGCAGGAACAAACCGAACCCGAAGAGGAGAAAACCCTTCAAGAACGCATAAGAGAATTCATACTCGAAAAATGCAACGCAGAAGACGGTTATTCGATAATCAAGCTTTTAGAGAAAGACATTGTCAAGCAATTCGGGCAGGAAGTTTACGATCTCGCTTTCGAGATATTTGAACAACTGAAGCAACTCGGGTTACTGTTCGAGTCACAGCCAGATAGGTTTAAAACTGTAAAGTAACCGAAACCTTTAAATACCTTTGGGAACAAATATAAATTAAGGTGAAAGAATGAACTGTACTGTGTGCTCAAAAGAGTGCAAAAACAAGTTTAGCATAACGATTAACAACAAAACTTATTCAATCTGCAGAGCATGTTTTAATGAAATTATAAAATGGTGTAATGACGTGCGTATAATCGGGGAGGTGAAAGAATGAATATGTACATTTTCATCTATTATCTTGGTTTTGTAGCAAGTTTGCTTGGTTTTGGTCTTGCTATATATACTTCTAATGATTTTGTGTTATTCATCTATTCAGTTTGTGCCGCTATGTCAGGAATATTGTTAATGATTATTGTTAGATTAATAGAACTTGAAAAGAAAATAAAGGTGAGAAAATGACCGAGATTGTTAAGGTTGCCGAAACAGCGTTATATTTAGGCATTATAGTGGTTTTGGTATTTGCGTGTGTTATTATTGCGGTGAATTTTGTTCCTAAATATGTTTTTTCAGATAAATCAGAATGTGTGTGTCACGACGATAAGAATGTATTTTATTACGGTTTTAATTTGATTCATGACTGGAAAACAAAATTCAATGTCAGCACATGTGAAGAACTTTGTAGAAAAAACAACATGACAGTGGGGTGGAATACAAATATTAGGTGAAACAATGTCCGAAAACTTCCTAATATTGACAGTTAGAAAGCACGGTGAGAACAAGGTGGTCTGGATCCCAAAGAGATCCGGGATCGAGATAGGCGATAAAGTCTTGGTTATTCCAATAGATTTCCAAAAGGCAATAGAGTTGGTGAAAAAATGAGATGCATCTGCGGTAAAAAAATGAAATGGAACGGGATGACATGGGTATGCGATTGTAGTTATAATGTTCCTGTAGAGGAGGTGTTAATATGAGCAAACTCGCAAAAACATTCGCAAAAGCGTTTCTTCTCATGCAGGGCTTTTCTTTTGGTCTTGGTATTTGTTACGGTTTTGAATTACTTGAATTAGCACAAATAATGTTCCATTTGGCTTTGTTTTCGAATTTAGCTTTGACAGTATTTGCGTTGTTGATATTAGTAAATGCAATAGAGGAGGTTGAGGTATGAAATTAGAAAAAGGCGATAAATACCTTAAAGGTTCGATGGATCTTGGCATATTAGGTAAGTACGATGTGCTTGTATTCGAAAACAAAACCAGAAAAAATGACAAGCAACCAACACACAAACTTTGCGTTAAAATAAACGGAAAACTTAAAAAAATAGGATCTTTGTGGTTGCATCAAAAGAGGTGAAAAAATGATAAGCGAGATAGAGTATTACTTCAGGAAGGACATCACCCTGAAAGAGCTCGAAGAAACGGTTGAAAGATTTAAACAGAAATTTCCGGGATCGGAAGTGACGATAAACTTCAAGCACCACAAGATCGTAATAAAACCAAAAAAGGTGATAGAATAATGGTAACAAAACCTGTGCTAATAATGCTCATAGTAACAATAATCATTTTCGCTACAGGTTGGACTATGCCAGAGCCATATGAAGTAAAGGAAGGGGAAAGTCACTTGTTTGGATTGAAATTTATGCCACCGTGCAGACCGTTTGGTACGGATGTAACATGTGGCTATGATATGGTATTTTTATATCCTTTTACGATAGCTTGGCTTTTAGCTATAATTTATGAAACAAGCAAATGGAGGTGAAATTGTGAACTATGGTTTAATCGAAAGAATCCTGATGGAAAAAAGAAGAGAGGACATGTTCCACAAAAATCTGCATTACTTGTTAAACAACAGGTGAGGGCATGAGCAACTTTGACTATTCACTCGAGTTGAAGGAGCAGCTAAAAAAAGACACATGGCTCAGGCATCTGTTCAACAAGTTGAACAAAGAGGTTGTCGTTGGATTGAAAACCGGTGAGCATGTCATAGGCGTTCTAAAAACTATACAGTTCTTGAGGGGTATTGTCAATCTCGAAATACAGTCCGGAACAAACGGGCCAATATATTTCGTCAATTGGAGGTATGTTATTTACTTGAAAACAAACGGGGTGGAATAAACTTATGATGTTGAAAAGAATGTTATTGCAGATAGGAATTGTTTTGGGAATAATTTTAACAGGACTTGGTATCAGCATTACAAATGATTGTTTTATTTATCAGTTTATTCATAAATGTGATCCTCATCATATAATTGTTGGTGATATTTTGTTGCTATTTGGTTGGACACTTTTCGTTATTTCAATGTATCTATATAAGGTGAAACAATGTACATAATTGAAAAATTTATATTCATTCAAAAATACATCGGTATTGCTGTAGTGGTAATTAGTTGGATAATAATAGAATATTTCTACATTAAAGGAGATCTCTTGCATCTTTCATTATCGCTTCATCTTGGTGTTTATGGTGCTTTGCTTTATCTAATCGCATCATTGCATAAAGTAGAAGGATCTTTAAGGAGGTGCAATCATGAAAGGATGGAAGGTTAAAATTCCTGGGCTTGAAGATTATGAAAAAATAGGCTTCGAGTTCTACGAAGATGTGGACTTTCTTTACATATACCACGATTCCTACAGCCCATCAGAACCTGTCGGGATTTTCAGCAAGGGAGCAAGAATAAGGAACATTAAAGGATTCTTAGACGGCTACATGGCAGGTGATTTGTTTAACAGTTATATAGACGAGGGGGTGGATTTGGTATGACCGAAAAACCAAAACCTCTGGATTTGGAAGAAATTAAAAAGAAGATATTTGAGCGTTTTTGCGAAGAATTGTTTGGAACAAAGAAACCAAGAGATATTACAGAATGGTCAGATATAGGGAAAATTGGTGGAGAGCATGGCATAGATGCGGAAGAAATTGAGGAATTAGTTGAATTCACAATCAACGAAACTCTCCAACGCATCAGAAAAGCTTGCGAGTTTTACTTGAGATACAAGGATAAGCCAAGCGTATTATGGAATGAAAGAATAAATTATATTAAAAAAATCAAGAAAGGCAAAGAACTATGGAAATTTATTGAGAAATTAAATAAGGAAAGATGCATTACCTTAAGACTATACAACGAATGGCTGTTTAAACTTACTTTCAGAGGAGTGTTCGGTGAGAAAAATGGTTAAACTCACTCTAATTCAAGGGGGTGTTTGAAGATGGAAGAAGCAGAAAGATGGTTTGAAGGCGAATCACCAGAAACTTTAGAAAAATCCGATATATGTTGCCCACGATGTGGTGAAAAGATGTATTATGATAGATTGGGGAAATGTTACTTAAAATGTTTTAGGTGTGGTTTAATCAGCTTTAATGTATATTGAGGTGACCGAAAATGCCAGAAAAGAATGAGCCGTTGAAACTGTTTGTAAGCGAATATTTGATAAAACTTGCAAAGGTGATTAAAAATGCCAGAAAATGAGCCGTTGAAAGGGAAGTATGAAGAATATGCAGTAGGTTTGTGGTGGGATAAAATAGCAAATCAGAGATTAACACAAGAAGCAAATGAAGTTCTGGATGATGTCAAATCGGCAGTTCAGGGACTCATAAACGAAATAAGGGAAGAGGGCAAAAAAATCGGAAAAATTAGAAAAGGATTGAATAAAAAAGATGAGAAAGAGCGATGGTATTGTGAAGGATACATTCAAGCATTGACTGATACATATGAACTGATAAAAAAATGGTTTGCAGATGTTTGCGAGGAGACTGGGAAGGATGATAAAACACCCATAATCGACATTGATAAAGAGAATCATTCACTTCTCATTATCTTCGAGGAAGGCAAAACAAAAGAATCAGGAGAGTTAAAACTGAAGGACAAAACATTCATATTCGATTTCGATAAAAAAGGAAGGGTAGTTGCTCTGGAGATTTTGTATTGATGATGTGAAATCATGACCCAAAAAATCAAAATCACAATCGAAATACCTCGGGCTTTATGTCCGAGATGCGAGAAAGAACGAATCAAAGAACTTAGATTATTGATTAAAAAACATATTCAAAATAAAATAAAAGAGTGGCAAGAGCAATTAGATAAATTGAATTTTGAAAGAGGTGATGAATTGTGATATCGCACAAATTAAGTTGCGTTCAATGCAAAAAATGCAATCGGTTGTTCCACACAAGACTGATGGCAATAAAAAACCCGAAAGAACTGCGCTGTCCTTATTGCGGCAATTTTTGTAGGTACACTCGCAAAGACATTGTTAAAGTATCAAGAAACAATCTACATCTTGTTTTATCTCCACAGGAAATATAGGGGTATGCCCTTAAATCAAAGCTACTTTCAATTTAAAGGAACATACCATTAAAACCTATAAAAATTTAGTCGCTTTGGATAGCTCATGCTTTGAAACATGTATATAAGGTTCGACCGAGAGGAGAGTTTTCGCACCTTTAAGATACTTTATCAGTTCCGGAGATGCACCTTTCATACTCATTAACGTAAATCTGTTATGTCTGAAAAAATAAGGAGTATACTTGTTGTCGGTTACTTTATAAATGAACTGTCTTACATACACGCTTGACTTAAATTTCCAAAAAAGTTTTTGCGGTGGCAACAGGTTATTAACATAATCCCAAAACATCTGAACATATTTGTTCTTGTAAGGAAGCGGAAATATTCTCATACGTCCGCCTTTTTTTGTTTTTATCCTGACAAAAATTTTATCCCTTTCTTTCCAGACATCCTCTCCTCGAAGTTCTATCAACTCGCTTGGTCTCGCACCTGTTAGAAATAAACACAGCAACAACCCTCGTTGCTGTTTTGTTCTGCATTTAGATAAGAATTCATCTATATTTTCTATAGTATCTAATATACCTTCTTTCATGAACGAGATCATACATTCTTTTTTGTACTGCGGCATATTGATTTCTTTGTCTTCATTGCTTAAATTAATTACCAAAAATATACTTTTGGTAATGTTACGAAAGAAATTTAAAAGAAATTACAGATAATGTTAAACAAATATAACACTGTTATAGGTGTTTTAAATGTATTTAAACATCAAATCCGAAAACGAGATAATTCCAAAACTTTTCAGGCACGAATTTTATAACTATAAACGAGCGTGTATTGTGACAATAAGTGGTTGGAAAAAACGAAAAACAGGAACTGGGAAGTCTTATTTAGCTCTTCGTATAGGGGAACTTGTCGATAATAATTTCGACATTTCGAAAGTTGTTTATTTTGTTAGTGATTTCTTAAAGGTTATAGATCACATTGAAGAAAATAAGAAAATAGGACAAATTGTTGTTGTCGATGAAGCTGAAGCTGTTATTCCAGCCGACAGATGGCAATCATTTACTAACAGGGCAATAGCCTATACCCTCGCCACTTTTAGATATCTTAGATGTGGTGCGATATTTGTTCAACCTCGATTTAAGGATATAGATGTGAGAGTAAGATCGTTACTTGATTATGATTTTAGACCTTTCAAAATGCTTGTAGGAAGTGGAACAACCGTTGTGTATACAAAATTATACGAAATTCTTTCGACATTTGAAGGTGATGTTTATTTCAAAATACCAACATTTTATAATGTGGCAACAAACAAAATAGTGAAACCAAAGTTCTTAAAAGTAAATAAACCATCAGATGATCTGATTGAAGAATATGAAAAATTGCATATCGAATTTAAGCGAAAGCTCAGAGAAGTTCTTGCAGAGGAAATAGAAGATCTCAAAGGATATCTCAAACGTAAAGAAATATCACCGGAACAATTCGATCAGATAATAGATAAAATCTCAAACAGTGACGAACTTCTTGAAAGCATAACAAAAAACCGACGAGTCGACAAGTGGCTTTTACAAGATTGCCTTATTAATGTTTTTGATGTCGACAGAACAATAATAGACAATAAGCTTATCTCAAAACTAAAATCTATTATAGAAAAAAGGGTCTTGGGAAAATGAAAGGGAAAACTAAAATAACACTCGTGGAAGATGATATAAAACTTCCATTCGAAAATGTAGAGGTAAACACAAGTCAATTAATTTTCTACCACATGCTTCAAATAATTAGACACTCATCCGAAACAGAAAAAACAATCTTTATGATCAACATGCTCGAAAGCATGATTCGAGAGCTTGGATGGTTACCAGAAAGATATGAAGATGATTTGAAAGAAAAAATTGATGAAGCTAAGAAAGAACCGAACCCAGAGGATAGAAAGAAAAAATGGAACGAAATATTCGCTTGGAAATTCGGAAAACTGTTCAAGGTAATTTATGATCGTCAACCTGTCGAAATAATAGGTGAGATATGATGGAAGAAGAAAGGCAAAATTACGGGTATACATTTAGGGAAGGTGCAACTTTAGATCCATCGCTCGTCAAGTGGCAACTGGATGACAGCGATGTGCTGAACAATTTGAGGATGATCCTTGAAGGGATGAGTATCATATACGATGAGGAGACCGACTCGTATCAGATAGTC
>Ga0190361_1001140_pt1 | contig 10235 bp, 13 predicted proteins | sample 48721845_MG_FD_161273 | JGI IMG/M metagenome (GOLD analysis project Ga0190361, IMG submission 161273) | Hydrothermal vent microbial mat bacterial communities from Southern Trench, Guaymas Basin, Mexico - 4872-18-4-5_MG | ecosystem: Environmental > Aquatic > Marine > Hydrothermal vents >...
GACCACTCGTTAGAAACCACTCCAAAAAAATTAGCAATTTGGTTTAAAGCTGAATCAAAGTGTTTAGCTGGCGCACAAGTTACTTGCCAGGGAACTCCCACTCCTTTCATTAAAAGATCTAAAATTGACCAACCGGCACAATAACCAACTATTCCCATATATAAGTTGTGAATATGTAAATCGCCATTTAAATGTGCATCGGAAATTCTTTTTGGATATACCTCGGAAAGAGTATATTTAGTCATCGCTTCTCCAGCTAACCTCCAGGAAACTGAAGAATAAGAATACTTTTGAGTTGAATTTTCTTTCGTCTTCCAGGTTTTCTTTTTAAGATAATTTTCAACTGTTTCTTTAATTTTTAATGTACTGAGGTCGATTTGGGGATGTTTTTTAGACATATTTTTTTATTTTATTAAAAATATTTTTAATCTCTTCTTTAGCTTTTAAATTTGTTTCCAAAATTGGAGTTAAATTTGAGATAGCTTTGAATATTTCTTTATCGTAAGACATCTTTCCTAAAATTTTTTCTTTAAACTTTTTAATAATTTTTTGAGTAATTTTGGAGTTAATATTCCATTTATTAATAATAACCCAAAACGGTATTTTAAAATAATTTACTACTTCTAAAACTCTTGTCAAATCAGAAAACCCAGAAGGAGTCGGTTCAGTAACTAAAATTACCAAATTGGCATCCCTCAGAGCAGCGGTAACTGGGCAACCAGTTCCGGGAGCCGAATCAATAATCTGAATATCACAATCAAACTTGTCTGCTTCTTTTTTTATTTCGCTAACTATTTTGCCAGAACCTGTTTCCCCAGGAAAAAGATTTCCCGAAACTAAAGGGAAACCGTATTTTACTTTCTTAATTTTAATCTCACCATTCTGAACGGGCTTTAATTTAATTGCTTTTTGAGGACAAATAACTTCACAAGCTCCGCATCCTTCACATAAAAATGGATTTAGTTGGGGTTTACTATTGACCATTTTTATTGCTGAAAATCTACATTTTTCAGCACAAAGACCACAACCATTACATTTCTGATAATCAATTTCTGGCCGAGCTGAAGCTATCACCGGGATAGTTTGATCCCATTTTTTTATTCCTCCCAACCAAATAGCCAAATTGGGGGCATCAGCATCACAATCCACCGCGACCACTTTCTTTTCCTGAGCAAATAGCATTGAGAAAGCCGAAGCTAACATTGACTTTCCTACCCCTCCTTTCCCGCTTGAAATTACTAATTTGACCTGTTTCATTACGTTCTTAGTTTATTTAAATTTCTCTAAAATTTTAAAATCTCTTTTAAGAATCTCTTTCATATTTATGTTATAAGTAGCTACTGCCGGATGGTAAAGGGGAATAATTTTTATTTCTTGGAAAAGATTTTTTACCTCGAATACTTTGCCATGAATTTTACTGATTGGCTCGATTTTTTCTTTTAAGCCGTATTTTTCCATTAAAAATCTCATTGAATATCTACCTAAAGGACAAATAACCTTTGGTTTTATAATCTCAATCTGTCTTTCCAAATAAGAAGAGCAAGCTTTAATTTCTTCTTTCTGAGGGTCTCGATTTTCTGGCGGCCGACATTTTAGTAAATTGGAAATGTAAACTTCCCCTCTTTTAATTCCAATAAATTCTAAAAGCTCATCTAAAATTTTCCCAGCCTGACCACAAAAAGGTCGACCTGTTCTATCTTCGTTAAACCCTGGTGCTTCACCGACAAACATTATTCTCGCTTTAGGATTTCCCTCGCCAAAAACGGGATGAACTCTCGTTCTATAAAGAGAACATTTTTTGCAACTTAAAACCTGATTTTTTATTTTTTTTAATTCATCCATTTAAAAATTAAATTTCAATTATTCTTCCTGTCCCTCCTTCAATGTATTTTTGAGGATATAATTTTTTAAGTTCTGCTTTGTGCTGGGTGCAGTGGGTAGGACAAATCAATTTTAAATCTCTAAACAATTCAAATTCACTAAATCCATGCATTCCACCAATAACTGCATAGAGCTTACCAAATTGTTTAGCTGTATTTAAAATATTTCTCATATAGGGATGGGAGCAGCCAACAATCAAAACTATCCCCTTTTCTGTAATTATCCCCAGAGATTGTTCTATTCCTTCTAGTTCACCGGTTGAGAATACATTTTCATGAATTCTTTGAGGTTCTTTTAAAACAACTTCATTTTTAAAACCCATTGAAGAAGGTAAATAAATTTTTTTGATATTTTTGTTTATTTTTAAAAATTCATTCAATCCCCCGGTATGATCAAAATGTAAATGAGAAATAAAAATTTCCTCAATTGATAAAGGATCAATTTCTAACTTTTCCATATTTGAGAGTAAAATTTTTCCATTACCTCCTGTATCAAACAAAATCATAGGAGTATCTCTCGCTTCTACCAAACAAGAAAATCCCCAATCGGCCCGAAGGTTTTCCTTAAAAGCAGTGTTATCGTAAATAATAGTGGTTTTCATTTTAAGTTTTTTCTTTATGGTAAAAAGAGTAAATAAGAATAATGATTATAGAAATTATTATTGCTCCGATTAAAACTGAAAAGGCGGTTAAAATGCTTTCTAATAATTTAGGCTTTAACATCAAAATCAAACCTAAAAATAGAATCATAAAACCGGAAACGAGTTTTAATCTTCTTACCCAAATTTGACTGAAAGTTTTCTTTCCCAAAGTTAGGGCAAAAATTAAAACAATAACAGCTAAAGGAATAACATAAATTAAATTATAAAAAATTAAATAAAGATAATATTCCAAGGAAGGCAGTTCTCTCAAGGTTAAAATTCGAGTATAAACCATTGGAAAACCAAAAGTGCACAAAAGTTCATAAATATTTACGGTGGCAGCAATAATTGCTGTAGCTCCAGCTAAAGCTAATGTAGATTTAGCCAAACTCAAATTTTTCACTCTTGCTAAAAATTTTTCTTTTTGGCTTTTTGGTAAGGTTAAAGAAATTCCTTTTTGAAAATAAAAATAATCTTTGATATTGACAATTCCAGCAAAAATAGCAATTAAACCGGCAATGGTAGTCAAAATGCTAATTTCCCTACCTAACTGAAAAACATTCAGCAAAACTGACATAAATAAAAAGTAAAAAAGAGCCGAAAAAAATATAAAAACACCTCCCACTAAAAGAATTTTTTTTCTGGCTCCGGCCAAACCAATTAAAGCAGCCAAAAGAAAAGTTAAAATAAAAAAGGCGCAGGGGTTAAATCCGTCGGCCAATCCAATTAAAAGAGTTAAAACCGGTAAAGAAAACTTTTCGGTTTCTATTTTTCCAATAATGGGCAGTTCAAGAGTTTCTTCTTCGGGTTCTTTTGGAGTAATTTTTCCCTCAGGACTAATTTCTTCTTCAGGTTTTGTCTCCTTTTCAGATTTTGTCTCTTCTTCTGATAAAATTTCTGGCTTTTCTGAAAGGTTTATTTTTATAGCATTTTCAAATGACGCTGAAGGGATGAAATCTGAACCAGGGAAAGCAATCCCAGAAAACTCAACCTTTTGAGGTTCAACAATATCAAATACTTTATTTTTTAATTTCTCAAAAAGATTTTTGGTAAAAAGAAGTTCTTTTATTTCTTTTTGAGTAAATACTTCTTTGCCAATTGTTCTGGGAGGATTTTCACCATCCCATTGAAAAAGCCATTCATTTTCGCTTAATTTAATTAAAATTCTTCCATTTGCCCAAATTTTTGGATTAGCGGGAAGTTGATCTAAATCGAGTTCTTTAAAGGATATTGATTTATCAATAAGAGGACAAGGATTAAATTCTTTCTTTTTAATCTCTGCTTCTGCTTTTGGAACATCAATTCTTCCTAACCTAATATTATTTTTATCAATAACAATTTGAGGAACAGCCGCCTGAGTTCTGTATACTGAAGCGTATTCTCCGAAGAACTGAGAATTTGGTGATTGCCAATCACCCCCATGCCACCCATATTCAATAACCACCAAATTAGGATATTTTTTTGGCCATTCAGTTAAAACAATCGGATCAGTGACAGCGCAATTTGGACAGCCAATATAGGTAAAATAAAAAGCGCAGAAATAGTCCTGGGCTAAAACTCTTTGATTGGGAAAAAGAAATAAAATTAATAATAAAACAATAAAAATCCACTTTCTCATAATTCAAACCTTTTAGAATTATTCAGGAAGAATACAAAAGGTATTATTAAATCTATTAATGTAGTTAAATAAACCGATGATGGAAACGATTTCAACGATTTCTGGCTCAGAAAAATCTTCTTTCATTTTTTCAAAAAGTTCAGGAGTGCAAACATTTGCTTTTTCAGTCACCTCTTTTACTATTTCCATAATTTCTTTTTCTTTGCTAGTTAAATTCTTTAAATCTTTAGCCTCTTCAATTTCTTTATCAGTGGCTCCTAATTTTTTAAGCATAGCAGTAGTAACATCTACGCAAAATGGACATCTATTTGCTTCAGAAACAACATAAGCTATCTTCCATTTTAATTTAGGAGATAGAACCCCCTTTCCCATTACTGCTTTTAAAAGTTCAAAAAATTCTTTTAAAATTTCAGGTCGATGAGCCATAACCCCTACCCATTCTGGGACCTTTTTCCCCTCTTTTTTAAACTCTTCATAAATTTCTTTAACGGATTCTGGTGCCTTTTTTAAAGACGAAATTACTGCCATACGCCTCAAATTTAAAGATTAAAATTTAACAATCGACCTTTTGAATAAGCTTCAACTAATTTTTTTGAATAAGGAATCTCTTTCTCAATTTTAATCTTAAAATTTTTAGCAATTTTTTCAATTTTTCTTTTATCCCCCAAATCGGCCTGATTTAAAATTACTTTGGTTGACACTTTTAATTTTTGACATAAACCCAAAATTAAATTTAAATCGTGAGCTCCCATCGGCGTAGGTTCGGTTACGGCGTAAACTAAATCGCAGTCTATAATAGCGGAAATTACCGGACAATGAGTTCCAGCTGCCGTATCAAATAAAACATAATCGGCTTTTACTTTTTTAGCTAAATTTAAAGCAAACTTCTTAACTTCCGTAACCACTGGCCCTGTTTCTTCTAGCCCTTCCTTCGCCACTCCGGTTATTAACCAAAAATTATTTTTTAATTTATTTACAAAAATTTTTCCACTTTCTTCTTTTTTGGGTTTTATTGCTCCGGAGGGGCAAACTATCCAGCAAGCTCCGCAAGCCGAACATAAATCTCTAATAAACACTGGATATTGCCCAGGAGCTTGAAAAATAGCATTTGACCTGCAGGTTTTGGCGCACAAACCGCATTTTTTACATCTCTTTTTTATTAATTTTGGAAATTCAGCAAAAATTCTTTTGACTGGATTTTTCAATTTCTGGCCCAACAATAAATAATCATTTGGACATTCTACATCACAATCACAAAGAATAACCTTTTTCCTTTCTCTTAAAAATTTTCTAGCTAACAAAATCGCAATAGTCGACTTCCCTGTTCCTCCTTTTCCTCCTGATATTGCAATTTTCATGGCTTTGGTCTTTTTCTTTTTTGGATTTCTTTTAAGTCTAATGGTCTAACCTCGTATTTTTTTGCTTCATAAACCGAAATAACATTCTTAAAATCTTTGAAATTATTTTTAATTCCTACAAGTTCTTCTCTATTTAATGGTTTTACCATACAAGGTCTCAAAGGAGTATTAATCTGAATTTCGTCTGGGTCAATTTCTTTAGCAATTTCCGCCATTTTTTTAGCAAAATTTTTATTTTCTTCAACAAACATCATTTGAAGTGCAAATTTCCCAGAATAATTTTTTCTAAAAAATTTAATCCCTTCGACATATTCTTCGAAAGAAAGCCCTTTTGGTGGTTGATTTATTTTATTAAAAGACTCTTTATCAAAGGCATCTAATTTGGCTACTACAATATCTAACTTACCTAAAGCTTCTTTTACGTCTTTATCGGTCAATAAAGTAGAATTAGTTAAAATAGCTAAAGGTAAACTAGTCTCTTCCTTTACGTAATCAATAACTTCTTTCAAGTTTTCAGCTAAAGTGGGTTCCCCTATTCCTGAAAAAGTAATAACATCGGCTTCCACTTTGGATAGAGCCTCATTTAAATCTTTCAAGACTTTTTTTGTGCTCACATAAATCTTTCTTTCTAAGGTTTTTTTCTTTGTTTTTCCTAATTGACAATAAACACAGTCGAAAGAACAAACTTTCCCAGTTCGACAAATTGGATCTATTCCTAAAGATCTACCTAATCGCCAAGAAGATACCGGACCATAAACTGCTTTCATGTTAAAGAATATCTTTTTTTGTTAAATCTTTTAGTTTTCCTTTTTGAAAAAGATTTATATTTTCTTTGATAGTCTTTTTAACCGCTTTTTTTGTTTTTATCCTGTAATTCTTAAATAAATTAAAAGCCCTCGGTCCCAAACTAAAACAAATTACTGCATCAACATCCAACTCCTTTAAAAAATCTGGAGGCAAAATTGCTTCGCCTCTCGCCTCTGGATTGGGATAAATCTTAATGTCTCTTTTTTCAGTGTTAAAAATCAAAAAGTTTTTTGCCCTGCCAAAATGAAGACAAATTTCGTCTTCTAATTTATCTCCATCAGTTGGAAGAGCTATTTTCATAATCTTTTAAAATATCGCTTAATTTTTTATTTTCCGGGATAATTTCAACTTCTATACTAAAGCTCTCTAAGTTTTTTTTAGCATTTGGCCCGATGTTTTTAGTAAGAATTTTATCAGCCGAAACTGCCTTGACAAAACGAGCGCCATGAGGAGTATCTTTTTCAAAATAGGGATTTTTAACAATTTCTTTCTGGAGAATCTTTCCTTTCTCATCATTATCTAAAACTAAATATTCTCTAGCCCCAAAACTCTGAGAAATTTTTCCATTTTCTAAAGGAATAATAGTTCTTCTTCCTAATTTCTTAGGACCCACTTCTTCCAATCCTTCAGTAGTGCAAATTTTAGGACCAAATTCAGAAAGAATAGTTTCTCTTTTCATCTCGTGGGGTTCAATAGAAATGACGATATATTTTAGCTCAGGAATATTTCTGAGTAATCTATCTTCTAAATTTTTAGTTATCTTACTTACTTCATTAACCCTCAATTTTGGATCAATATTTATTTTTAATTCGGCGAAATTAGCTCCACCGATTTTTCTGGTTTTCATTCCAAATATTTCAATTTTATGTGCTAAGCAAATTTTTCTAATTCTTTCTTCGATGTCTTTATTTGAGACGTCTAAAAGAGAATCAGTAATCTCTCTGCCAATTTTAAATGATTCCCAAATAATATAAATTCCAACTAAAATTGCCACAATAGCATCAGCGAAAACATAATATCTAACTAAAATTAAACCCATTAAAACCCCTAAAGAAGAAAGGACATCGGCTCGGGAATGTTCGGCGTCGGCTACTAAAGATAAGCTTTCATATTTTCTACCATAATGAAATTTTAAACGAGCCATTACTTCATTTAAAATTATAGAAATTACCATTAAACCTATTGCCCAAATACTAAAAGTGACTGCTTCCAACTTTAAGAAACGGCTTAACCCCTCCCAGATAATCCAAACAGCTGAAAAAAATAAAAACAGAGTAACAATGAAACCGGCTAAACTCTCTGCTCGATAAAAACCGTAGGGATGTTTCTCATCAACCGGTTTTTTTGCTACTCTAATTCCTAAAAAAGTAATAAAAGAAGAGAAAATATCTAAAGCAGAATGAATAGCATCAGCAACCAAAGCCACACTATTAATTAAAATACCAACTCCTAATTTAGCAGCTGCCAATAAAAAATTAACGATTGTTGATAAAAGAGAAACCTTCTCTTGATTCATCTTTATTGTCCTCTTCTTCTAAATCTTCTTCTAAATCTTCTATCACCAGGACCAAAACCAAAATGACCGGGGGCAGTGGGAATTTTGGATTCTTTTAATTCACCCTTTTTATATTTATTAATCGCCTCCCTGGCTGTTAAACCAAAAATGCCAGGATAAATTTTAATCCCTGACATTTGTAAAACCGAAAAAGCATTAGGTCCAAAATTCCCGCAGATAACGGCTTTTATCCCTTCTGAAACTATAAGTTGAGCAGCACCAACCCCTGCTCCCCGGCCAGCTGAAAAGGCTGAATTAGAAACAGCTTTAAATTTCTCAGCTTCACTGTCAACAATTAAAAAATAGGGTGCTCTCCCAAAAACCGGCGAGACTTGGGAATCTAAATTAGGACCTAAGGTACAAATGCCAATTCTCATTATTTTTATCTATATCTAGTCATCGGCTGACCACATTTGGGACAGCGATGTTCATAACAAGGTACTCCTCTTTGATGAGGAGTTCTCAAACCACAATTGGGACAAATACATTCTCCACCTGGCCCCAAACCAAAACCACCAGGCTGACGACCTCGACCTCCTCTACCTAATCCCCTGCCCATTCCTTGACCTTGACCAAATCCTCTTCCATCTGGCATATTATTTTTTTGATTTTTTTGTTTCTAATTCTTTCAATCTATTTTCGATTGCTTTCATTTCTTCCCTTAGAATCTTGAGTTCCTCACCTAATATCTCTTTCTCTTCTTTAGCTGTTGGTGGCTCAAAACCGTAATTTGGATAACCAAACCAACTTGGCCATCCCCAACCTCTTCCCCAACCTCTTCTCCAACCGAGACCTAATCCTCGACCTCTACCCCGACCCCATCCTCGACCGATCGGATTTAAGTAACCGGGATAAGGATACCCTGAACAGTACCCTAATCCTCGTCCTGTTCTTGGTCCCAAACCTAATGGTCCTGTTCCGTCTCCAAATGGCATAGTTTTTTTATTTTAGTTTATTATCTAAATCGACCTTTACCTATTTTGAGTATATACCCATAATTATATATTGTCAAGAGAAAAATCAACTGCGCTTAAAAATAAGAGAAATCAAGAAAAAGAAAGTGCTTGCCAAAATAATCATGGGGCCTGGTGGAAATTGAAAAAATTTAAAGAGAAAAATTCCTAAAATAGCGGATAATATTCCTAAAGACAAAGCTAAAATACCATATTCTCCAATACTTTTACTTAAATTCCTAGCTGTAGCAGCGGGAATTGCTACTAAAGCTGCAGTTAAAAGCCCACCAACTAATTTTACTCCTAAAGCAACCACAATAGCAATACAGCCTAAATAAATGAAATTATATTTTTTAACATTAATACCTTCTACTCTCGCTAAATCTTCAGAAATATTAATCAAAGTCATTTTGGGGAAAATTTTTATAATGATTAAAAATATTAAAAGAGCTAAAACCGCTGAAACTATTGTTCCTCTAAAATCAACTTTTGAAATGTCGCCAATTAAGGCGGTTTCTGCTTGTTCAATCGGTAAAAATAAAAAAGAAATTGCCACCCCCGAAGCAAAAACTATAGCAGTTAAGGCCTCCATTGGTAATTTTGTTCTTATTTCAAATAACCAAATTAAAATTATTCCTAAAATAATAAAAGGAAAAGCTCCTAAAGAAACATCAAAACCATATAGTAAAGCCAAAGCAATCCCAGGTAAAGCTAAATGTCCTAAGGGACCTGCTACCAATGCCATTCTTTTTTGAAGCATTAAAGTCCCCAAAAATCCTGACACTCCCCCAATAAAAATTCCGGTAATTAAACTAAGTATAAATTGATTTAACATTTTTGTGTTGGTAAAATTTCATTTTTCCACCAAAGAGTTGGGATAAATTCTGAGGAGTTAAAATTTCTTTTGGCGGACCGTAGCATAAGGTTTTTTTATTCAAACAAAGAACATTGGTTGCTCTTTGATAAACAACGCTTAAATCATGGGTAACTAAAAGAACGGTTAAATTCCTTTCTTTTTTTAATTTCTCTAAAAGATTATAAATGGTCTCCTCTCCTCCGATATCTATGCCTGACATCGGTTCATCAAAAAGCAAAACCTGAGGATTTGAAACTAATCCCCAAGCAATTAATATTCTTTGGAATTGACCGGAAGAAAAATCACCAATTCCTCTCTTTAGAACATTGACTACCCTTATTCCTACTGAATCTAAAAGTTCCAAAGTTTCTTTTTTCGATGATTTTTTCAACTTAAAAAACTCCTCAACACTTAAAGGAATATCTTTAATCAAAGGCAATCTCTGAGGAACATAACCAATTTTTATTCCCGGCTTCCATTGAATTTTTCCCTGATGAGGAATTAAACCCAATAAAGTTCTTAATAAAACAGTTTTACCCGCTCCATTGGGCCCTAAAATTACTAAGG
>Ga0190361_1001141_pt1 | contig 10230 bp, 28 predicted proteins | sample 48721845_MG_FD_161273 | JGI IMG/M metagenome (GOLD analysis project Ga0190361, IMG submission 161273) | Hydrothermal vent microbial mat bacterial communities from Southern Trench, Guaymas Basin, Mexico - 4872-18-4-5_MG | ecosystem: Environmental > Aquatic > Marine > Hydrothermal vents >...
ATATATGAAAATTAAGAGTGCAAGATACAAACTTTTCTCGGATTTACTGCTAAAAGTTGGCAGGTTGATATTGGTTCTTGAGGATCTTGACCATACTAAAAGGTATTGGTGCAACGATAATGAAAAGATGATGAACGAATACCACGATATAGTTAAAGATTTTTCAAAAGCGTGGTTAAGATTAGACAAATTTGTTCATGTATGGATTAAAAGGTGTGAATAATGTCGGTTCATTGTCTGTTTTGCAGTTCGAGGAAATGGGAGAATTGTATAAAATGTAGTTATTCCGAGAAAGTTGATAAAAACACATTGTATCTGGTTCCAAGTGGCATATTCATTAAAAAAGGTCATGACGATAAAATATTCTTTAAGGTCGATAGCAATGATTAAAGAAAAGGTTGAAAAATGCCCAAAATGTGGTGGAAATTTGAGGTTGAGTGTAATAGGTCAAGAACACGAAACATATGTTTGTGAAAATTATTATCACGGTTGTAATTTTTTAAAAAGGATTAAAATTAGATAAGGTGTAAATAATGTCTAAAGTTGAATGTGTCATAGAATTTAACATAGATGATAGGATCCTGATAGATGAAGATTTCATTGACCTCTTTGAGGATAAAGTAATAGACGCACTTTGTATTCTTTATGATGATTTTAACGAACTTAATTTTAAATTTGATTTTAAGGTCAAAAAGATGGTGAAACATGAATAAAATAAATATTGGTATCGGAATTTTCAACATTGTTTTATCGTTATCAGTAATTATTAAAGCAGACGATATTAACGAATTGATGTTTGGTTTATTTGCTTTAATGATTGGTATACTTAATTTGCTAATAGGATTTTAATGGGGATATGGCATGAAAGAAATACCTACAAATCTTGAAAAATGGATGGATGAGAGAATAGAATTTTACGAAAAGAAAAGGGAAAAACATTATGGCAGAATGCAGAAAATCTTTACGGCTAAATGGGATACTGCAGTTAGATTTAAGAACAAGTTTTTGAATAACTGCAAATTCTATTTAAAATACATGGATAAACCAAAGTTATTGATAGCACATTATCCAAAATTGGAAAAAGAAGTTGATAAATTCGTTTATAAAAAACCAGAACATGAAATTGTAGAGGACGCAGAATACGATTGGTTCTATTTTGATACAAAAAAATACAATTCTTGGTTGTTTAGATTGGTAATGATCAAGAATGGATGTGATAAAGATAATGGTGATGGTTGATGTCGAAATTAAAAATATTGTTGATTAACATCATGCTAACTATATTTATTCTAATACCGATTGACATTTTTATAGTGTATTCCATAATGAAGCAATTAAATCTGGATAGATTGGTATGGTTTCTGTTTTGGGTTAGAATACCGTTAGTAATACTAACAACTATCTTAACTGAGATTTTAAAAATGGAGGACGATTAAATGGATAAATTACAAAAAAGAGATCTAAAAAAATTAGGTTATTATGAAATATTAGTTACTACGATAGTAACATGTTTATGTATATCATTTAAAGCAACATCATTAATTGATATATGGAGTTCTTATCTCTTTTCATGGATTTCCTGCTTTTGGTATTGGTTATTTAAACTTGGTGATTAAGAAATGACTAAACCTTTGGATTTGGAAGGAGTAAAAACAAAAGTATTAGAAGAATTTGTTGAATTAACTTTTGGAACAGATAAACCAATAGAATTATTATTAAAAACACTTGATAATAAGGATAATGTGTTTACGCAAAGAGAAACTCTTGCTTTGTTTTTGGATTTATTTAATAATGTAATGGATGAAATCAAACAACGCATCAAATCAGCATGTGAATTTTATTTGAAATATGAAAATAAACCAACTCTTCTTTGGAGAGAAAGGAAAGAATTAGTTAAAAAACATCGTAAATTTCTCTCAGATTTGGATGATTATAATAAATGGCTCTTTAAATTAGCATTTTCCAGAACACAGGATAATTGAGATTTAAAGTGGTGTTTCATTGATCGAACTAACGGTTGATGGCAAAAATTTTAGAGAGGATGAGTTGCTTAATAAAGAGGTAATAAAGTTAATCGTAAATAAGCACACAAACTACTATTCGTTAAGTAAAATAAATGCCGTTTTGAGGCATAAAAAAATAAAAGATATGGAAATAGACGGTATAATAATTTTAAAACATAGAACCGTGATAAGATTATTCGGCATAGAATTGAAAGAATACAATATCGTTGATGTTATTAGACAGGCAATTGTAAGAAGGAGATTTTTTCATTATTTTTACATAATAACAAGATTTCCACGCCATACAATTGGCGAATTAATGAAAGAAGTGGTAAGTGGTAAAAATAATTACTATTTAAAACACTTCAAAGTTTTATTCAAATATAAAATAGGATGGATAGCATATGAGAAAAAATACCCACCAATGTTTCTATTACCATCGTTCTTCAAAAAACCAGTTTATAAAATTAATTTTATACGGAATTTAAATAATAAAATAATAAGATGATATAAAATTTAAGTGATGTGGATGGTAAAAGAAGAAACCGATAAAATAATTAAGAAAATTTTAGATCAACAGGAAAGATTAATTAGTGTTGTAGAAGAACTAACTAAAAGAATACAAAAACTTGAAGAAAAAGTAAGTAAATTAAGAGGATGTGTTTACTGGGACGGAGAATGAAAGGATATACAAAAGTAAACATTTTTGGAGTTAATGTAGTCAATTTAATAAAATTAAACGAAATGGCTAAAGAAAAGGGCTGGAAAATACAGGGTTACAGAGGTATTGGTGAGTTCTATCTAACAATTCCATCATGTCTAAAACCGATGATATTAGAGATTTTAGAAATTGGTGATTAGGTATGATCTGCGATTTTTGTAATAAGAAATTTAACAAAAATTTCTACATAATCAAGATAAGTTACTTTAAGGACTACATGGATAATCCAAGACAATTGGATATCTGGATCTTATGCGAAGGTTGTTACGATAAACTCCTAAAAATAATGTAAACAATTAAATATGTTAAACACATAATATAATTGTCGAACATGAAAATAAAATTGGAATTTAAGAAGATAAAAGAAAGAGGAGAAGGACTTTACCTTTCTCAGGACAAAAAATCACTTGAGGTCAGAAAGGGTGCCGAATTATTCTTCGAGGCACACGGTGGTGCGATTGTGCTTAAAATTGATTATTCATACAAAGATGATAAGGATCTTGAAAGGGCTAAAAATAAGAAAATCTACTTAATAATTAAGGATGATAAATAATGTCGAGAAAACATTACGAGTGTTTTGTGTGTGGCAGAAAATTCAAATCAGATGTTTTTGTAAGGAAATGTTCCTACTGTGGCAGGTTATTTTGTTTTTATTGTTGGAATGAATACACAATAGAGGTTGAACCGACAACTGTTAAAAGCGTAATAGGAGTTATCAAATACATATGTAAATTCTGCATAGAGAAACTTTTACTGTCATCCTCTGTTAAAAAAACGGCACCAAAAATAGAAGAAGAAAAACTTGAGGATATGTTGAAAAAATCCTTACTAATATGTAAATTTTGTAATAAGCATATGAAACAACTCGATAGCCATACATATTACTGCGATTGTGAGGGTTACCAGAAACATATGAAAAATTTGAGGTTAGTTGTTGGTGTTAAATATGATAGAAAAATCTGATATATTATACATCTTATTTGTAACTTTAGTGGTTATTTTAACAATAGGTCTATCATTAAGATTTACAACTTTTATTTATTACAAGATACATCCAGAATGTGTGTCATCAAATCCAGAACTCCTGAGAAAAATAGTTGATTATGGAGATAGGACAAAACAATACGTTTGTGATGGTGGGACATGTATTTATGTTTGTGAAAAGATGAAACTAAAATACAATTTCACGGATAACTGTATTGATGTTTGCATACCAAGTTGGTGTATATGAACCAAAAACAACTTGAAATAATCGAGATCATAGGAGAAATAGTTAGCATGAGGGCGTTTATTCTGAGGCAGAAGATGATCATGGAGGACATGGTTAGGCAACTTGATGAATTACATCAGAGAGCAATAGTTGAACTGGGAAAAATAAAAGATTACAAAAATTAAACAACCCAGCACTCACAATTGATGGCACCACAACCCATAAATACTTCGGAGCAAGTAACATTATAGTCTTTAGAATTAATTGATATGGTAGTGGTTTCATTTATTTTACCACCACAAAGTTTAATTACATCATAATGACCGATATAAATGTATTCACTTTCATTTCCATTATGTAGTCGAACATAACCATCAATGTAATTATCATCAACAAATAATACACTAATAATTTTATTATATACCAATATTGATAATGACAATATTAATATTAAAAGTCCAACAATAAATAAAGTTTTATTCATATAATCACTTGAAAAGTTAAAATAGTATAAAACCCTTTTTCCTAATGGTTTTACAACCACAAACTGGGCATTCTACTGTTTTTAGATATTCATCTATTGTTTTACCCTTTGGTATATCAATGAACGCTTTAGTTATAGTTCCTAATTTAGTTCCATAACCACAATTTATACATTTAACCCTGACACTATATGTTTCCATATGATATAATTTGTCAGACAGATATAAATCTTTATTCGTTCAATGTTTATGCATGGTAAACTGGATTGTTATGGCTTATGATATATCTTTGCTTTTAGTAATATGTGCGTTTCACGAGTTAGGACATATTTATGCTTTAAAGGTATTAGGAAAATCGTTTAAAATAAAATCAATTTTTCCAATTCTTATGTTTTGTCATGTTCAAGAGGATATAAAATTGGATGAACTCCTATTGGTGGCAATAAACGGTATAATTTTTGGGATACCACTAATCTTTTTAGCAATTAATATTAATTCAATGATTGTTGCGTATTTCTCGGCGTGTATTATTGATGTAATCCAAATTTATTATATTTTATATGCTGTGTTTGTCAAGAAAATACCACTTAACGAGGCATTATGTAATGTAAAACAGAAACTTAAATAATTATTTGTCTAACAATTTATCAATGAAATTCATGGAAATTGTAATGAAATACGGTTGGATAGCGTTGATCATTGGTTCAATATTATTGTTTCTATTTTCCCACTAACCGTAAAATTAGGCACAGTAAAGTTTTGCATTAATCTCCTACATTTCTGCAACTCATAAGTGCAATTATAACATTGATATGCAACTTTATTATAGTTGTAAATCATGTAAATGAAAATAATATACATTATAATAATCACAACCCTCAAACCGATTATGATGTTCTGTTTATCTATCATTGGACTTCCTCTTTCAATACTGGATTTTGTTTTATTGGTATTAAAATCTCCTTTAGAGGTTCATCATCTTCAAGTTTTAACGGCTCAACTTCCTCATTAGAATTATACATCTTGAAAATCGGTTCGGTTCTAAAATAAAGAGTTCTTATAATACTTTGTGGTGTTGGATTTGATCCACGAAATATAACTGCCTTACAAATAGTATTATCCCTATTAAGTAGTGGGTAGACTAAAAAATCGGTAATGGTTCTAACCCTTCTATCTATTTGTGAGAATGCTTGAGCCGTGTATATTATAGTTAATCCTCTTTTCCTCGATTTTAGCAAAATAGTTGATGTCACCCTATTTTTAACCGATTGAGAGCAACGGCTGTCAATCCATAACCAAAGTTCATCGCCAAGAAAAACTCCCTTTTTCATTTTTTCAAAATCTTGAATACTATCAATTTTTGTAAATGGTATACCATATAGGTTTATATTTGAGAAAACCCTTCTTTTCTTGTAATAGTAATTACGCCAAGTCAAATATGTCGCCGTTAGCGTCTTACCCATGCCCAATTCTCCCACTATCCCTATTAAAGCCATTAACCTTTCACCTCTTTATAACATCTCTTACAATAAAACTTTCCTTTATATCTTATGAGGTAACCAACTTTCATACATCCAAAACATTTGCCAAACCACTCGTATTTCTCTTTCATACTATTTTATTTGTTTTACTGTCGCTTTAATTTTACTCTCCTTAAAAATCTTTTTCAGTTTTTTATCTGGATTAAAGAATAACAAAACAGGTTTTGGTATTTTCTTAAACGGTGTTGATACCGATAGTATGAATTTGTCGTTTTCCTCTCTATACGCAAACATCAATCCACTAAGCATTGTTGATAATACTGGAGATTTCTTGTATTTTCTTACAGCGTCTTGGACTTCTTTATTACCAGTAATAACTATTTCTTTTAGTATTTCCTCTATTTTATCTCTATCTCCACCTACTATTTCCCACTCCATTATCAAACAAGACACCCAATGGAGTTCAAATCGCTTTTTTCAACCTCCCTTTATCTTTTGTTTCCTTTTCCTCAAACGCCTCAAACAGTAGATCCCACACACTCTTTCTTCTTTTCCCACCAACAACATCTTCATTTTCAGCCATTACATCACCATAATATTATATGTATTTTAACCTTTTAAACCACTAAACAACGAACTTATACCCTTAACTTTCTGTTTCTCCATCTCCTTTTCTGCCGTTGATATTCTAACAAGTTCTCTCCTACCTTTCCTATCAAGTGATACCCTTAGTTTAAGGAACTCCTTACAGAATATCTCAAGATTTTTCAAATTATACCTATTTGATACCGTAAACAGCATGGCAACAAACGGTATTTCCTCAAGTGATAGTTCACTAAGCACCTTTGCTTTTTCATCCTTAACATCGGTTAATTCAATAACACTTCTTGCTATGGCTTCCTCAACGCCATAAATATCTGTTTTTATCTCTGCTTCTTTAACACTCATAAAATCACCTATGTTGGGATTTTAATTAATCCTGACATAACCAAAAAGTATATCAGAATAGCACCCAATATAACACCAGCGATTAACAAACCTATATTTATGTTGAAACCTCTACCCAACAAGCCAGATGTTATTTTCATATCAGTTAATTTTTTAACCAACTCTGGTGTCATATCATCCTCGTAATCATGGAAATAAGGGACATATTGGTCTGCAGGTTCTGGATCAACAGGTTTAAGCACTCCTCTCTCCCTATTTTTATCTTTTTCTACGGTAACCTCTGGATTTAACATTTTTACTCTTTTAATATCCCTCATTAAACTCTCTTTTAATATATTATACGGCTTTGTCTTATCCCACTTTATAATATATAAAGGATAGGTTTTTTTGAAAAACTTACCGACAGTTATATATAACGGTCTCGTTTGATCAACCATATACAATTTATTATCTATTATGACGGTTCCATCCCTTATTTTGCTCTTTATCAATCTTGCGACATGTTTACTGTCAAAATATAAAAACACACCATTTATTGCTTTACCTCTCATCATCACCCCTCATTATCTCGTTTAACTTATCGAAGACATATACCAAGTGTTTTGCTATATCTATACCAACATCTGTTAGTTTCCATACCTTTTCCCTGTTTCTGACGCCATCATTGATAACCAAACCGACATCCTGTAAATACCAGATGTTCAACCTAAATGCTAATGGTGTGTATATGTTTTGAGAGTTTACTGTTACCTCTCCTTTACTAAGCATTTCCCTTAGTAGTTTCACTTTTTTTGGAGTTACGATAAATTCTTTCACATAATATTATTTGTTGAACATATATAAAAGTTTAAATGATTTAATACTTTGATAATTTCTTTATAAGTAGGTAAAACTATTTTTTTATTGATAAATATGGCAGTATTGAATGTAAAAGGATTTATTATGGGCTTTATAGGGGCACTAATAGGTCTAACATTTGCATTGGCACTATTACCGACAATTAACGACTTAGTAACAAACGCCTCATCTTCAATTGGTGGGGCTGGTGGAGTAATACTTGGGCTAACATCTTTGATAGTGGTGCTTGGAGTTATAACTTATGTCATTGACAGTTTCTTGGGTTAAACAGTAGCACAGAGATGATCCCCCTAAAATCATGGCTTTCTTTTACTTTTATTTATTTTTAATTCTACATATCTAATTTATGAATAAGTTTATGCTTGTTATTGGTATTCTCATGGTATTATTTTCTGGTATAATGTTAATGATAGGTATTCACAACATTGATATGTCTTATAACCTTATCAACTTAGGGAATTGTTTTAATTTTAGAACGGATAACATAGCAGATACGAGCATGGGTGGTGTTACACTAACAATTGACAAATGGTATCCAATCGGTATAAGATTTGTGTATGGTTCATTTTTTGTATTTGTTCTTGGAGTTCTATACATATTAATGGCTCGGCTCTAAAAAAATACAACATTAACAATATATATTAGAAAATGTAATTTTAAAATGGTATTATGAATAATAATACTAAATTTTTGTTACCAGCATTACTATGTTTATTATTAATTCCAATTACATATTCTGCAACCGTTACATTAGACTATAATGATATCATAAACGATACATATGTGTTGTCGTCATATCCAGATACCAACTATTACTTAAACAGCAATCTTGAAGTTGGTAACAACCTTAACACTCCTATATCGGCGTCATACATAACATTCGATCTGTCAGATGTTCCATCAACTACTATTAATTCGGCTCAATTTTGCGTTTACGGTCATTCTTCTGGTGGTGGCGATTGTTTTGATAAAACATTACAATCTGGTGTTTTTAGGGTAAAGGTTGATGATTTTGATTATTCAAATGTCACATGGAACAACCAACCGTGTGGTTCTGGATTTAGCAATACCACAGCATGTGAAACATCTCCAGAGGGGACAATAACAAAAGAATATGTTGATACGGCAGTAGGAGATGATTACATAGGGACTTATATTTGCTATGATATTACAAATATGTTAAGCACGGAAAAATCAAACGACAACATCTTAACAATTTTATTAAAAGGTATAAATTCTGACGGTAATTGTAATGTCTTATTCTATTCAAAAGAGGGTTCAACTAACAGACCATACATAACCGTTGATTACCAACCAACAACCACAACTACGGTTCCAGCACCATCTAATGTTTCTGCAGAAATTGTCGATTATTATTTCTCTGATACCGAGCCAGTTTTAAATCAAGAAGTAACGATAAGAATTAAAATAAGGAATACGGGAAATGTGAGTTACAATTTTGTAGTTGGACTATCAATCGGTAATTTAACATCTGGTGTATTCTGTAACAGGGATTGTTATACTGACGGTAAAGGAGATTATGTCTATACTGGAACTATAGCACCAGATGAAACAGTAGAAGTCGAGAGGACATTCAAATTCTTGGATACTTATTTTGATGAACACGGATATTACGATACGATAATAGCAGTATATTACACAACTTATTTACCACCATCTCAGGCATACGATAATGTTACATTGGATGATAACTTTTACATAAAAAGGTATGATGAAAAAATATTTGCTTATGCTTACAGCATACATCCAAGCAAAACAATAACATCTCAAGGAGATATAATAGATGTTACAGCGTATGTAATAAACAATCAGACATTGACATGGAACTATACATTAGGCATGTCTTTGGGTATATGGGATGCAGTAGACGGGCAGGTTTACACATCACATAGACCATCTCTAATACCACCATGTAATCTTGAGTGTTACACAGATGATAAGGGAGATTGGGTAGCACTTTACATACCACCTAATTTTACGGCACCGTTTAACAGACAATTCAAAATTCCAGAATATTTCTTAACAGAAAATTATTTTGATGTGGCAGTATCTGTATGGACTAACCCACCAGATGAAGGTGGTAGGTTGATCTCTATCGTTTATTTCAAAAACATATCTTATGTGTCATCAACGCCATCAACGGCAGTTACAACTGGACAATCGGTTAAATCATTATTAGACATGCTTTTGACAACAACATCAATTTCATTCGGGACGGACACATCTGGATCAAAATTAATATTGTGGGGTGTTTTCAACCTAATAGTAATAGTAAGTTTAATATATACATCTGCAAAAGCAGGTATTAACTTAAATGTGGTTCCAATAATACTTGGCGTTTTGTTGATAACATCATTCGTTGGTATTGTAATAGGTTGGGTTCCAGTAGTAGTCGGTATAATAGCAATATTAATATCTGGATTACTTTTATTCAAAATTTTAATAGGGTGATTTAAATTGTCAAATGTTTTAACATTAGTTGGCTTATCCTTTTTGCTAATATTTT
>Ga0190361_1001143_pt1 | contig 10216 bp, 9 predicted proteins | sample 48721845_MG_FD_161273 | JGI IMG/M metagenome (GOLD analysis project Ga0190361, IMG submission 161273) | Hydrothermal vent microbial mat bacterial communities from Southern Trench, Guaymas Basin, Mexico - 4872-18-4-5_MG | ecosystem: Environmental > Aquatic > Marine > Hydrothermal vents > Microbial...
GCAGCCTCGAGTAAAGCAATTATTTTTTCCTTTTCAACAGGCCTGTCAGAGTAATTCCTTACGCTGTACCTCTTTCTAATTGCCTCTTCAACAGTCATTTTAACCTCCCTACATTTTTTTTCAAATATTCTTCACTAACATACTACCTTATAAAATTGAAGAACCAGGCTTTCCAGAAATTGATAATCAAACATCACCTCTCATACAGATAGTTAAAGCACAAACCGATTCTGAACACCTATTAATCTGTTGAACACTAAAAAGTGCAGACAGTGTTATACAAGCTCCATTTCTATCATTTTTTCAGCAATCTGTACAGCATTCAGTGCAGCACCTTTCCTTATATTATCAGAAACGACCCACATATTAAGGGTATTTGGAGCTGTTTCATCTTCCCTTATTCTTCCAACAAAAACTTCATCCTTACCGGTTGCATCAAGCGGCATTGGATAAATGCTATTGGCAGGATCATCAAGTACTTTGACTCCTGGAAACTCTGAGAGTGCTTTCTTTGCATCCTCTACAGATATTTTGTCTTCAAATTGAACGTTTATTGTTTCAGAATGAGAATTGAAAACTGGGACTCTGACACAGGTCGCTGTTATAGCCATATCCGGAACACCAAATATTTTCCTCGTTTCCTTTATCATTTTAATCTCTTCACCATAATAACCTGGAAATTCATCTTTCAAACTGCTTATCTGAGGAATCAGGTTTGAAAATATCTGGTATGGGTACACCTCATTCTTCATCTCTTTCCCTGACACATAGCTATTAATCTGGTCTTTCAATTCCTGAACAGCTTTGCTTCCCGAGCCAGATACTGCCTGATATGTTGAAACTACTACCCGTTTGATCGGTGAAATTCTATGGAGTGGGGCCAGAGCCATAACCATTTGAATTGTAGAACAATTCGGATTTGACACAAATCCCCGATGTTTTTTTAGATCCTCAGGATTTACCTCGGGAACAACAAGAGGTACCCTTTCATCCATTCTGAAATCGTCCCCATTATCTATTACAACAACTCCTTTCTTTACTGCCTCCCAACCATACTGTCTCGAGGCTCCTTTAGCCCCCTCAGTGCCTGCAAAAAGGGCTATGTCTATGCCATCAAAGCTGTCAATGGATGTGGCTTCAACAAGAAACTTCTCTCCCGCAATTTCCTCTTCCCTCGTACTTCTTGCAAATATTCTTAATTTATCAATTGGAAAATCCCTCTCCCTGAGTACCTTAACAATCTCGGTACCCACAAGCCCAATCCCAACAACTGCAACATTATACTTTTTCATAAATATCCCCTTACACTTTAGTCCAATTTTTTCAATTTATGATAATTATTTTACATACTAGAGTCAATTTTAATAGAAAATAAAAAATCACTGGTCATGTTTGTCAGTTATTAATATTATTTTCTGATTCCTTTTCTATATCTATCAATATAGGAGGGGAAAATGGGAGATACCGAAGTCAAAGAACTTGAAAAAAGGGTAAGTGCACTTGAATCTAAAATCAAAAGAATCGAAAGTAAAATCAGAAATGAAATCGAGCGTAATATAAAAAAAATGAAAGAAGAAATAGCGAAAAAAAAGGATAAATAAAAAGCTGGGTTTTTTGCCCAGCTTTTTAATAATAATCTTCAATATAATAATCTTAATACATCTGCTTTTATTACTCTTTGAATATAGAGCCTATCTCTCCAACCTTCTTTACTTCAGATCTGGATGCATCAATATTTGCTTTTTGAATTGCCTCATAAACCTCTTTGCGATGTACCTTCACATTCTTTGGGGCACTTATACCTATCTTCACCTGTTCTCCCTTTACCTCAACAATTGTAAGTTCAATATCATCTCCTATCATTATACTCTGATGTGGCTTTCTCGTAAGAACAAGCATCAATCATTACCTGCTTTTTATCAAATTTGCATTTCTTTTCTTCATTTCGTCAAGAATGTAATGCTTAACGGTATATTTCTCGTTCAACGAAATAACCTGCTTTGCTACCTTTGTTTTTCTGTTGATTATAATAGGACCCATAAGATTTGCTGATATCCTCGAAGGATCCTCAGGGACAGTAACGATTGCAAAATCAATTATATCATCCTTGCTCTCAGGATTAAGGGACTTAATATCTTCTTCCCGTACCATGAGCTCATAATCTTCCATGAATAATCTTGGATTAACGAGAAGAAAAGCAAGTTCGGGAATGCTTTCAGCCTGGAGCCAGTAAAATGGTCCCTCCCGTGAATCTAGTAGATAGTAATATTTTACATCTTCAAACCCTATTATCCCCTCGGGGAAATAAATCCTCTGCCTCTCACTAACCTCGATCTCGCCATAGGGTTTGGTTTTGATTTTTTTCATTACCCATCTCCTTATCTAAGAAAATCTAACAATGTATGTTGAATTATTCTTGCTGTAACTCCAAGAGCTGCCTGATAGGCAACCTCAAGAGTCTTCAATTTAGTTATACTCTCAGCAACATCAACATCCTCCGTTCTGGAGAGTATCTCCTCAAAGGCGGTTTTGTTGTCTATTATTCTTTTTTTAACGATTTCAAGCCTGTTTGCTTTCGAGCCAAGTTCTGCCCTGTATTTAAGAACATTATCAAGAGCGAGATCAATACCAGCAAGAGCCCTTGAGCCCACATCCTCAATATCGTCCATGTAAAGTGAATCCCTCAAGCGCATAACCATATCAAAAACAGTTCCACCAAAAAATCTGGCCGTTGGTGAAATATTCTTCGGCGGATTTTTCCCCGATATTACACCAAGCTCCTGCATCACCGTACTGCCACCAATATCCTCAACCCATATATCCCTTGCCGAGGTTGTTTCCAGAATTATTCCACCATTTCTCCGGTTTACAGATGCTCTCACCGACACCCCGGCATTATTTATCCTGTTCACTATTGTTTCAATATTATCACCGGCCTTAAACTTTATCTCCACACCGTTTATTCTAACCACAGAATCCTTTGCCACAATGTAGTTAGATGCATCCACATCCGAAAATAGCATGGAGTTTTCAGCCCAGAAAACCTCATTCCCAGGGGCATTTATAGAAATTATTGCCCCTTCTCCAATCTGCCTGTTCTGATTCCCCATATCTCCCAGATATTCAACCTTCTGGATAACCCTCTCGCCCGCGTATTTCGAATATGTTTCAAATACCTTAAAAGGATCCTCAAGGGTATCGTTACCGGCAAATATGGCTTTTCCTTTATACTTGGAGTTGGCAAGATCCACAAGTTCTCTCAGCAACTCATCAATCTCTGCAGCGATCTTCGCACGATCTTCCTTAGTATATATCCCATTTGCACCTTGAACTCCGAGTTCCCGTATTCTATGAAGTATATCGGTTACAGAGGCCAGGGTACTATCGGTAAATTTGAGCCTTGCTGAGGCATCATCAATATTCTTCTCAAAAATACCGAGCTCGTAAAGAACCTTTTTGTAAGCAATTGCATTTGCCACATCTGCGGGATTATCCCTGGGCAACCTGTTTTTCTTTCCCGTTGCTATTCTGTTCTGGGTTTCAAGCATTCTCTCGGTATTTCTCTTAATAATCTCTATAAGATTATCAGAAATCATTCCACCCGTAACCCTCATCGATTCACTCCCTCATATTTCAGATCATTCTGTTAATAAGGAGATCAAGCATTTTATTTACTTCTGTAATAAACCGGGCAGCTGCAGCATAACCATGCTGAAACTTAACCAGGTTTACAAGTTCTTCATCAATGCTTACACCCGAGATGGATTTTCGCAGGTTTTCAAGATTTTCCACAATCATTGATAAATTTTTCTCTGCATTACCGGCCGTTTCACCTTTTAAACCTGTCTTGGATATAATTCCCTGGTAGAACTCATTTATCGTCGTTTTTCCACCTACCATTATGTGGTCAAACCTTACATTGGCTATCTTCAGTGCATTGTCCCCATTGCCAGCACCTGAGGAAAGATCAGGTATTCCATCTCCATCTGTATCGGTTCCGGTACTCGCTGCTATCGATTCAACCTCATTCTTTAAAACCTCATTAACCCCTATCCACGAGGAGGGGTGAGGGGACGGTGCTACCATAAAATCGCCAGCCAGCACAGCAGACATACCGGCGTTGCCTCGATCGAATGCACCTTGCGGCCCACTCTGATTCAGTATACCACTGAATTGAACGAGGAAATCCCCAGAATCCTCGAGGTGCTCTATCATAAAGTTTTCACTGTAGGATTTAACCACAAGTCTACCATCAGAGTTTACATACATTCTTATATCTGTCCCTGCATTATTGACCTTTTTCACAACATCTTCAACCGTATCGGTGGGTGTATACCGAACCGTCACTCCATTGCCGAGTATTATTGTGCCCGTAAGGCCAACAACATCATCCAGGCTTAACTTTTTAGTACCACTGATCCTGAATATCGCAGTGCCATCTATAAATCCATCCCCGTTCGAATCGTAATTTCCATTCCTGTCAATAGCAATAGATTTTTCCGTAAAAAAATCAATCCCGGTTTTCAAATTAAGCCCGAATCCTCTTCTATGAATACTGTTAACAGCATCCGTTACAGTAACAGCAAGCACATCAAGATCATGGATCTGCGATTTTATTTCTATATCCCTTGCGTCAAGAAGAGCTTTTAATTCGCCGGATCTTATATCTACAACCCCACCATCATCCCACAGGATATCCGAGTATCCTTCATTCTGAGGATTTTTTACAAGAAGTAGTTTCTGAAAATGTTTACCCTGAACAAGATGCTTTCCACCTATATACACTATAAACTCATCGCTATCACTTCTACTAACACTTATATTTACAAGCTTAGAAAGCTTTTCCACAAGCAGATCACGTCTATCCCACAGATCATTTGGATTATCACCTGAAGATTCTGAGCGCAAAATTTCTTTATTGAGCTTTGCTATCTGCTGTGCCAGGCTATTTACCTCTTCAACTTTTACAGCTATAGTTTGCTCTATGTTATCCCTTATGGATTTTAGAGCCATATAGAGGTGATTAATGGACTCACTCAGTGCTTCTCCACTCTCTCTGACAGCCTCTCTCGGAGCTATTTCCTCAGGGTTGTTTGCCAGCTCCTGCCAGGAAGCCCAGAACCTGTCAAGGGCATTCAGAACACCATATCCCGAAGGCTCATTATGAACAAGCTCCACCTGTCTTATCCATTCACTCATCGAACGCCAGTAAGCAAGAATGTTCTTTTCACTGAGGATTCTGTCTTCCAGTAGAAGATCCCGTGCCCTCATTATTTTTTCTATTTTTACCCCCTGACCAATCTGCCCGGCTGTTAATTCCCTGGTCAGACCGGGGATGTAAAGAGGGTCAAATACCTGAAATGTAACTTTCTGCCTTGAATACCCTTCTGTTTCCGCATTTGTAAGATTATGCCCTGTAATCCCCAGAGCAGCCTGATGTGTAATAATACCCTTTTTACCTATTTCTATTCCTGAAAATGTAGATTGCATATTACCCTCAAGCCTTAATATTTAATACAAGCGGATAAATATTTCTTTCACTTTTTTCCTCTCTACCTCCGGTGCCGTAAAGAACACCAGAAGACCCATTTCCAGAGAGTAATGCCACTGTATAATCAATAACCTCAAGCGAGACCTTAAGTAGTGTATCTATCTGAACAACCAGGCTTTCTATTTCTTTAACTATCCTGCTCAGCTCATTGGCCTTTCTCACCAGAATATCGTTTTTATCAGTTTCAAACATGGAAACCAGTTGAGAGATACTGATGCTCCCATCTCCGGCAATCTCATTTACAATCTTTACCCTTTCATCCTCAAGACTCCGGATTTGAGCAAGCAAGGGATTACTTTCCTCAACCAATTCCTGTAGTTTTTTCCAATCCTGGGACACGACGGCATCAAGCTTCTTATTCAGCATACTTAATAAACTCTTATGCTTCCTTATCTGCAAATCAAGATTTGAAATCAATTTTCCAAGTTTTTTCTCCATCAATATTCTCCTAACAGAGGTTTATGATTCCCCCCACAGGATTTTTATCTTTCTCTTTCTATGTTTCGGTAGAAATTTCCTTTTGATAAGGGTTAATTTTATTATAAGAAGAAGATTGAACTGCACTGCAAAAGTATGAATAAACATGTTCCTCACCAAATAAGAACCAACAGAATACCGCAATAGTTTTGGAATTAGACATCCTCGTTTTAGATTAAAACATCAATACAGATTGACACAATCCACCTTGAGAGTAAAAGAGAGTAAAATTAATCTAAGAGTATGTGAGGGGGCTATCAGCCTAGCTTTCCGAGAAGTTTAAAAACAGCTGTTTTATTGGATAATCCACAATCGAATAATCCGAGTATCTTTCCTTCAGGCTCTTCAGAGCCTCAACAAGATGGGGATTGCTTATTCCATATTTAATCGAAAGATGTGCTTCCATGTAAGCTGAAAGGTCATCGCAGGCCTTAACCAATCTGCCAAACAGAGGATTATTCTCATCTTTATTGTATAGCCTGACCATATCCTGGTCTTTTATATTTTTAATAATGGTTCCATCCAACAGTACCTTATTGTCAAATTCGTCAACGACAAAATATATGATCTCATCATGCCATTCGTTGGGTAAAAGCGGAAGTATTACTTCTTCAAGCTGAAACCTTTCATATTCCTTTATTATAGAATCAATCCCCGTAACAGACCGCTTAACCGGTGAGATTATATCCCTCGTCAGAACCTCGGGAAGATCATGAAAAAGTCCTGCATAGAAGTTATTGTACAGGGCCTTATCACAGAGCCCCATCTCAAGGGAGCAAAGAAAACTCGTAATTGCAACAACACCGAGATGCCCTAGAACTGAGGTCTGGGGAATCCTAGGTGTTCCGGCCCATCTTTTTTGAAACCTCAGTTGACCACACAGGGTTAAAAAGCCGTAAGATTTTTTCTTAAGTGATATCTTCCTGACACCTGATAGTTCATAAAAATCTTCAAGTTTATTTTCTATCTCCTCTCTCGTTTTTTCGATTCCATAAATAAATCTATTCAGCCGGTAAAGTATCCCAAATTCCCACCAGGTCGAGATATAGTGAGCAGCCTGCAGAATTCGTTTTTCAAGCTTCGCATATTCTCGATCAAGAAAGTACCTTTCAAACCTCTGTAGAAAACCACCACTTATTTCCCTTATCTCGTCCCTGATATTGTCCAGAACATACCTGTTCAGCTCCTCGCCTTTTGTCTGCATCATTTTATGAAAAACCGAGGGCTTTAGATCGGTCAATATAACCCTGTGGAGAAGTTCGAAAACACACCCCTCCATCAATCTGTTCCAGTTTACCTTTTCTGCTCTATCAGCCTCTTCATATTTGGCGATTATCCAGGCAATAATCATCTTATGCGCCTGTTTGTCCAGTTCTGTGAACTCGACAGGTCTTACATGATCATTCCACCTCTGTATAGTCGCCGCCTCATACAACCTTTCAAAAAGCTTTTTGGAAAGCATCTGTTTATCTCCAGGGAAGTCCGAGAATGGAGTTAAGGACCCCCTTTAAAACTTTGATCCCTCTTTCAATAAACAAAAAGTCAATAGAGCTCAACACCAGTTGGGTAGAGACCTCAATGCTGCTTTTAGGACTTCTTGATCAAAGACTCAGCTTCATCCGCCACTCTCCGCGGAGTAAATCCAAATTTCTCCATCAAAACTTTATATGGAGCGGATACACCAAATCTCTCAATCGAGATCACCTTTCCCCTGTCACCAGTATATCTCTCCCAACCTAGGCCAACACCTGCCTCTATAGAAACTCTGGCCTTCACATCGTCCGGCAATACCTCTTTTTTATACTCTTCCGGCTGAGCCTCAAATAGCTCCCAACTTGGCATGGCAACAACCCTTGCCTTTATACCCCTTTCTTTCAGAACATCCATAGCCTCAAGGGCAAGGGATATCTCAGAACCAGTGGCAATAAGGATCACATCGGGCTTTCCATCTGAATCTGCCAGCACATACCCACCTCTTGTTAACATGCTTGCCGGCGCATATTTGCTTCTATCAATAACAGGTAATCCCTGTCTGCTGAGTATAAGACCAACCGGACCATCATGTGTAAGGGCAAATTTCCATGCTTCAGCAGTTTCGTTGGCATCACTAGGCCTTATAATAATAACATTTGGAATAGCTCTCAGAGCCGCTATGTGTTCCACACTCTGGTGGGTTGGGCCATCCTCACCAAGCCAGATACTATCATGCGTCCATACCCAGATTACATGAAGCTTCTCAAGAGCTGCCACCCTAACCGCACCTCTCATATAATCCGAGAATGTGAGGAAGGTTCCTCCAAATGGTATTACTCCACCATGATAGGCAAGTCCATTCAGTATCGCTCCCATCGCATGTTCCCTGACACCAAACCTGATATTCCGCCCTCCAGGATTATCAGCCTGCTGGTCACCCATACCTTCCATATAGGTGTTACAGGAGGGTTCAAGATCAGCTGCTCCTCCAAGAAGATTTTTTATCACCGGTGCCAGACCGTTTATAACCTTTCCACTTGCCTTCCTTGTTGCCACACCACCCTCATCAGGCTTAAATACCGGGACTGATTTTTCCCACCCTTCGGGGAGTTTTCCAGCCCAGAATTCATCCCACAGCTTTGCAAGTTCGGGGTATTTTCCAGCGTACTCATCGAACTGTTTTTTCCACTCTTCTTCTGCTTTCCTACCCTTTTCAATTGCTTCTCTGAAATGCTCAAGAACATCATCTGGCACGTAAAACTCAGGCTCAAGAGGCCAACCAAGATTTTCCTTGGTTAGTTTTATTTCATCGGGCCCCAGTGGAGAACCATGGATTGATGAAGTATTTGCTTTATTGGGGCTCCCATATCCTATTGTTGTTCTTACCATAATCAGGCTTGGTTTTGACGATTCTTCCTGAGCTTCTTTAATGGCTTTTCTGATAGCATCAAGATCGTGATTTCCATCTTCAACCACCAACACCTGCCATCCATAGGATTCAAATCTTTTTCCCACATCCTCTGTAAAGGTAACAGAGGTTGGGGCGGCCAGAGAGATTTTATTATCATCATAAAGAACAATTAATTTCCCAAGTTTCTGATGACCGGCAAGAGATGCAGCCTCTGAGGCTACGCCCTCCATCAGGTCTCCATCAGTGGCAATAACATATGTATAATGATCAACTATTTTATAATTATCCCTGTTAAATAATGAAGCAAGAAACCTCTCGGCAATCGCCATTCCTATGCTGTTGCTGATTCCCTGACCCAGAGGACCGGTGGTAGCTTCAACACCAGGTGTGAGATGTCTCTCCGGGTGTCCCGGTGTAATACTCCCATACTGTCTGAATGATTTGAGCTGTTCAAGAGTCATTGCATCATAACCTGTTAGATATAAAAGAGAATACAGCATCATTGAACCATGACCACCGGAGAGAATAAACCTGTCTCTATCCGGCCATGATGGATTTTTGGGATTGTGCTTTAAAAAATCATGCCAAAGCACATAAGCCATAGGGGCAGCTCCCATAGGAAGCCCTGGATGACCTGACTTTGCTTTCTGAATTGCATCAATAGAAAGAAATCTGATCGTATTAATAGCCTTTTTCTCCAGTTCTGTCATTGTCACCTCTCCTTGATATACTATGTTATTTATTTTTTACTGCCTGTAATTATAATCAGGATATAATATTATTTTTTCCGCCCAAGGAAAACTATTTTTCTACTGATAACAGCCATATTTCACAGTTTTAGAAATAATTATCCCCGCAAATAATTTGAGTGGAAAGAGATTTGGATTGCATAACTGAAAAGATGAGTGAATCAATCGGTATCCGGGTAACGAGCCGTAATAGATTTGATAACATTATAGGTCTCAAAAAATGCATCGACCAGTTCGGGATCAAACTTTGTACCGGAAAGACTTTTCATTTCTTTCAGTACCCGGTCCTCCTCCCAAGCCTTTTTATAGGCTCTTTTGGATTGAAGAGCATCAAATACATCTGCTATTGAGACGATTCTCCCAAATAAAGGTATTTCCTCTCCTTTCAGCGGCAGTGGCTTACCATCCGGTCCCTTTTTTATAGGCCTACCTGTTAGAACATCTATATGACCAGGATATCCCGTTCCATCCCAGTTCTCATGGTGTCTGAGGGCCACCTGCGAAGCTATCTCATCGAACTCTGATTGCTTTTGAATAAACAATCTTGCACCGAGG
>Ga0190361_1001146_pt1 | contig 10202 bp, 9 predicted proteins | sample 48721845_MG_FD_161273 | JGI IMG/M metagenome (GOLD analysis project Ga0190361, IMG submission 161273) | Hydrothermal vent microbial mat bacterial communities from Southern Trench, Guaymas Basin, Mexico - 4872-18-4-5_MG | ecosystem: Environmental > Aquatic > Marine > Hydrothermal vents > Microbial...
TATAATGATTGCGCAAATCCCCCCAAAGGAGAGTAGTCACCAGAGTGGCCAGAATGAAGAGGAGACCGCCCATGGTCGGCGTGCCTTTTTTCTGCTGATGTGATTCAGGGCCGTCGGGACGAATTTCCTCTCCCAGTTGGTATTTTTTAAGCAATTTAATAGTCAAGGGACCGAGAAGCAGAGTTAAGAGTAAAGCGCTCATCCCGGCCAGGGCTGTGCGGACCGTGATGTAGCGGAAAACGTTAAAGAAGAAGAAATAATCACGTAAAGGCACCAGAAGCCAATAGAGCATCTTACTTTTCTCCTCCCGTTAAGTGCTCGATAATTTGTTCCATTTTCATCCGCCGCGAGCCCTTGACCAGAATTAAGTCGCCGGGCTGGAGGAGCGAATGAAGTGCCTCGGCGGCGGCGCCAGCCTCAGCCAGCGTCAGGACCTGACTTGAAGGCAATCCTGCAGCTATGGCTCCCCGGGCAAAATGCCGACTGAGCTGACCCACGGTGATCATCCAGTCCCAACCGAGTTGAGCCAGTTCCTGGCCGAGCTGGAAGTGGAATTTATCGCCTTCTCGACCCAGTTCGAGCATATCTCCCAGAACGGCTATCCGGCGGCGCGCCGGTAGAGAGCTTAAATTCCGCAGAGCCATCTGAAGGGCCGCCGGATTTGAGTTGTAAACGTCGTTGATCAGATGGATATCATTGGCCAGCGGAATGATTTCTCCTCGTTGAGGTAGAGGACCCAGATTAAGGGCCTGTTCTTTAATCTTTTCAAGAGAAAGCCCCAGGGCAGAAGCCGCAGCCGCCGCGGCAGCAAAATTATAGACGTAACTTTCGTAAACTACCGGAAGTTTCAGGGAGAGTTTCTTTCCCTGATAGGTCACAGTGAAGGAATAACCCGCCCAGCCCTCGAGATGAAGGTCAGTGACCCGGAGGTGGCAGTTTTCCCCGAAGCCGAAGGTGATGACCTGGCCTGACCAGATTCGGGCGAATTGTTGACAATAAGGGTCGTCCCCGGCCAGCACAGCCACAGCCTGAGGCCGGGCCCCGGCCAAAATTTCATATTTGGCCGCAGCAATTTCCTCCAGACTGGAGAAAAATTCAGTATGGACGGGCTTTATACCGGTGATCACGGCCACATCCGGCGGCGCGATGGTCGTCAAATGCTTAATTTCACCGGCATGGTTCATGCCCATCTCCAGCACGGCTATTTGATGTCCTTGGTGAAGCTGGAGAAGAGTGTAAGGAACCCCGATCTGGTTGTTGAAAGATTTTTTAGCCTTCAGCACTGAAAATTGGCCGGCCAGGAGAGAGGCCGTATATTCTTTGACCGTGGTTTTGCCCACACTGCCGGTAATGCCGATGATTTTGACCTGGTATTCCTGGAGGACTTTCCGGGCGAGAAGCTGGAGGGCTTCCAGGGTATCATCGACGCGGATAAGGCCGAAGTCGGGGTGGGGCGGTTGTCTTTCCTCAGAAACAACGGCACCGACCGCTCCCCGGCGGAAGGCATCGGGAATGAAGTCATGGCCGTTTCGTTCAGCTACTAAAGCGAAAAATAAGTCGCCGGGTTTAATTTCCCGGGAATCGAATTCAAACCCGGTGGCCAGTTTCTCCGGAGAGCCCGCCAGAAGCTTCCCTCCGGTTAAAAGAGCCACTTTCTCCAGGGACATTTTAGCCACGTGACCTCCCGATTTCCTGGATGAGTTCTTTGACCACGGTCGGGTCATGGAAAGGGATAACTTGCCGGCCGATTATTTGATAGTCTTCGTGGCCTTTGCCGGCGATAAGCAGACAATCGTCTTTTTCGGCCTGAAGAAGAGCTTTGCGGATTGCCGCCCGACGGTCGGGTTCTATTTCGTAATTATTTTTCCCGGCTTCTTTAAAGCCCTGTTCAATGTCGGCGATAATCGCCTGAGGGTCTTCCGAGCGGGGATTGTCGGAGGTGATAATGCTCCAGTCGGCCAGTTCGGCCGCCACCCGCCCCATTCGGGGACGTTTGGTTTTGTCCCGGTCGCCTCCGGCTCCGAAGACCACAATGACCCGGCCCGGAGTTAATTCCCGAGCTGTTTCCAGCAGGTTTTTGAGAGCATCATCGGTGTGAGCATAATCAACAAAAATATTTATCCCCCAGGGATTCTCGATTTTTTCAAATCTCCCCGGGATAGTGGTGATGGACTGAACTCCTTCTTTGATAAAGGCGGGATTGATGCCTAAAGTTAAGGCCGCTGCGGCCGCGGCCAGAATATTATAAAGATTGGGCCGGCCCAAAAGGGGGGAGTTTATTTTGAATTTTCCGGCCGGATATTTGATCGTGGCTTCAATTCCCCGAGAGGAAAAATGATAGTTCTCGGGATAAATGGTTCCCCGGGAGTGAAGGCCATAAGTGACTGCTGCCGTGGGGATTTCTTCAATCAATCTTTTTCCCCAGGGGTCATCGTAATTAATTACCGCCATTCGAGAAGAATACAGGGTAAATAGTTTTTTCTTGGCCTGATAATAGTTTTCCATAGTCTGGTGGTAATCCAGGTGTTCGCCGCTTAAATTAGTAAAAATGGTGACAGCAAAATTTATGCCTTTAACCCGTTTTAATTCGAGAGCGTGGGAGGAGACTTCCATCAGACAGTGAGTAGCCCCGTGGTCGACCAGAATCTTCAAGTAGCGCTGGAGGTCGGAGGCTTCAGGGGTAGTCCGTTCGGCCGGTGAAGATAGACCTGGTCCTCGATAAGAGACGGTACCGATAACCCCTGGCTGTAAATGGGCTGCCTTGAGGATATTTTCTAATAAATAACTGACGGTGGTTTTGCCTTTGGTGCCGGTAATGCCGACCACTTTTATCTCGCGGGAAGGATGGCCGTAAAAATTTTCGGCACAGAGAGCCAGAGCTTCCCGGGCATCTTCTACCTGAATCCAGATGGGAGCAAATTCAGGGGGTGGAGGATTTTCGGAGATAATGCCCACTGCTCCTTTCTCCAGGGCAGCAGTAATGAACTGGTGACCGTCGTGTTTGGCGCCTTTAATGGCCACAAATAAAGAATGGGGCAGGACATAGCGTGAATCATAAGTTACATATCGTATTTCCTGAGCAATATCTCCTTGGAGAGCGATCACTTTCAGGCCCTGCAGAATTTCTTTCAACTTCATGCTATTCAATGCTCCTTTTTTGGGCGGTGATGATAAAAGCCGGAGATTTTGTTTCCGGCGGGATTCGAAGATAGCGCAGCGTTTCTTCGGCTATGCGGCGGAAAAGAGGCGCTGCTACCTGGGAACCGTAATAAGCACCTTGGGGTTCGTCGATAACAATCGTCAGAGAAAGCAAAGGAAGATGTCGGTGAAAAATAACACCGGTAAATAAAGCCTGGTGGGCGGAGGAGGTATAAGTTCCCAAATTGGGGTCGTATTTTTGAGCTGTGCCGGTTTTACCGGCCACTTTATAACCAGGTAGCCGGGCCGGCAATCCGGTGCCTTCTTCCACCACTCGGGTTAAGTAATTCAAGAGAGTGGTCGCGGTTTCCGGAGAGAGAACTCTCCGGGGAGCTGTCGGCCGGCCGGTGACTTGTTCGTAAAGATGTTTATCTTTGACCACCCGTAAGGGAATTAAACTCCCTCGATTGGCCACAATATTTATCGCCTGGAGAATTTGAATGGGGGTGACACCGATTTCGTAACCGATAGCCAGTGAAGGAAGCGAGGTTTTTGACCATTTCTCAAGAGGCCGGAAAAGCCCTTTTTCTTCTCCAGGGAGATCTATCCCGGTTTTTTCACCGAATCTGAATTGTTGAATCATCCGGCAGAGATTGGCGGCCCCCACCCGGTAGGCCACCTGAATCGTGCCCACGTTGGAAGAGTGAATTAGGACTTCCGGAAAGCTGAGCAGGCCGAAACGCTTATGGTCTCTGACTCGCTTGGAAGTGCCGGCTATTTGAATATAACCCAGGTGGCAGTCGAATTCTTCATTTTCCTGGACCGCTCGGTTTTCGAGAGCGGCCGCATAGGTGATTATTTTGAAAGTTGAGCCCGGCGCCAGAATTTGCTGAATGGCTGAATTCCATTGAATAAGACGGAGGTCTTCGGGGGCGGAGCTATTAGGGTCGGCCGAAGGGAAATTGGCCATAGCCAAGATTTCCCCGCTGAGAGGGGAGGAAACAATTACTGTCCCCCAATTCGCCTGGAACTCATGGACTGTCCGGGCCAGCTCCCGTTCAGCCATATATTGAATGGTGGTGTCCAGAGTAAGATAAATATTTTGTCCCGGTACAGGACGATGAAGGATTTCTTCTTGATATTTCCGGCCGTGAGCATCCTTGAGGATGATTGATTGACCTGGTTCTCCAGCCAGGAGAGAGTTATATTTGTATTCGATGCCCATCAAACCTTTTTCGTCAATGTCAACCTTGCCCAAAACCTGAGCCGCTAGTTGGCCCAAGGGATAAAAACGTTTGGTTTCTCTTTTTAGAAAGACTCCTTTAATGTTGAGAGCTTTTATTCTTTCTGCTTCTTCCCGGTCTATCTTTCTTTTTAACCAGGTAAAGGATTTGCTCTGTTTGATTCTGTTTTTTATTCTCTCCTTTTTTGCTCTCGAAATTTCAAGTTGGTCGAGAAGAGGGCGAATTCTTTGCCATTGAGTTTCCCAGGTTTCATCGGAGAAGGCGGAGTAAAAGACTGAATAAACCGGCAGACTCCGGGCCAGAAGAGTGCCGTGGCGGTCATAGATCGAGGCTCGTGTGGGTCGAAGGGGGATAATGTCTTCATTCTGGGCTGTAACCCGAGCTTTCAACCGCGCATGGTCGATGATTTGGAGTTGGACTAAACGGAGGACGAGAACCGTCACCCACAAGACGAAAATAACACAGGTGAAGATGGTTCGTTTTTTGATTTTTTCTCTAAATTCCCGATTAATCATGGTTTAACTCAGAAGACTCCCGCTGGAGATAAATTATTTGGTCTGGTTGAGGCTCTGTTAGCTTTAATTTTTCCCGGGCTATTTTTTCCACCTTGGCTGGATTTAAAAGAGAGGTTTTCTCGGCCTCGAGGAGAGCCACTTCTTTTTTGAGTGCCTCCAGCTGTTTTTCCAGCTCGTTGATTTCATAGCCCAAGCGAATCGATTCGGAGAGATGCCAGATATAAAGACTGAGGAGAAGAATGACCGCCGTGATGCCCATGATCAACCACAACATCTGGCGAGGAGTATATTTTTTTCTGACCATTTTAAATTCTCTCCGCGGCCCTTAATTTAGCTGAGCGGGCTCTGAAATTAGCGGCCACCTCTTTTTCCTCAGGCGTTATGGGCTTTTTGGTCAGTACTCGTAACAGCGGCTGGGGTTCAAAGGTTCGAGCCAAGTGGTTGAAGCTTTGTTTGATGATTCTGTCTTCCAGGGAGTGGAAGGAAATCACCACAATTCTCGCTCCCGGTTTTAAAAGAAGAATTAATCTTTCCAGGAAATGGTCCAATCCCTTGAGTTCTTGATTGACTTCAATCCGCAGAGCCTGGAAGACTTTGGCGGCCGGATGAATTTTGCCTTTCTGAGGTCGCCAACGGCAGATCTCTTCAACAATCCGCAGCAGGTCGCGGGTGGTCTCCAGTTTGATTCTCTTTCTCCGGGAGACAATGGCCCGGGCCAGTTTTTTCGACTGGCGAAGCTCGCCGAATTTCCAAAAAATATCGGCCAGCTGTTTTTCCGAATATTTATGAATAATTTTCCAGGCGGTCAGTTTATTCCGGGTATCCATTCTCATATCCAGGGGGCCTTCCAGCTGGTAGCTGAAACCTCGGGCTGGATTATCTAGCTGAAAAGAAGAAAGGCCAAGGTCGAGAAGTACTCCTTTAATCCGGGGAAAATCGAGTTTGAGGTCAGGGATGTATCTAAAATCAGAGTGGATGAGCTCCACTCTTTCAGCGTAAGGCATTAGTTTTTTTTGAGCTTCGAGCAGGGAAGATTCGTCTATATCGAAGCCGATAATTTGGGCCTGGGGGTTGTGCTTGAGGATAGCCAGAGAATGACCTCCCAGGCCGAGGGTACAATCTAGATAGAGGCCGGGTCGTTCGGCAGCCAAGTAGGCTAGAACCTGGTCAACCAGAACCGGTAGATGATTGCCCCCCTGCATCATCGTCAGTTCGCCTCATCTGGTTCTGGATTTATCTGATGAGGAGAAGGTTCTTCCTCCGAGAGAGCGGAAATTTTTTCGAAGTCTTCTTCGGTGAGAGGGTGTCGCAAGATCATTTCCTCAAGTCTTTTTTTATTCCAGACTTCTAAATAAGTATTCAGACCCAAAACTTCCACTTCGCCATCAAGCTCAGCTTTCTCCCTTAATTCCTGTTGGATGAGCACTCTACCTTTGGAGTCAATTTCATAAGGCGTCCCCAGATGATTGACCCGGATGAGGAGACGATAGATATCCGATCGGAGATGGATGAAACCTTTAGTAGTAATTTTGGTCATATTTTGCCAGATAGATAAGGGGTAAATTTGGACGGAAGAATCATTTAAACAAGTAATAAAAACCTTTTTCCCATAATTTTCTTCCAATATTTCCCGGAAACGTTCGGGAATTTTTAGACGACCACTCTTATCCAACCTGGCTTTGGCGCTTCCAATTAATAAATTTCCCAATTTATCCCATAAATTCCCGTTTTTTAACAATATATTCTAGTAATATGCCTATGTCAAGAAAAAAAATGATAAAAATTAAGAAAAAAACGACGAAGAAGCCAGCGGGAATCGTGGTTAAATAAAGTTGTAAAATTAGAGTCAGATACTATCTCCAACACTTTGGTGTCAGACACCTACCAGTATAGTGTACAAGTATTAGTTTCAGACACAGCCAATATGTAGTGTGTCGCATAATTTTGGGGTGTCTGACACCGCCAATATGCAGAGACACCGCCAATATGGGCAATATGTATTGTGTCGCATAAATTTTGAGTGTCTGACACCATCCATGAGTGTCTGACACCTCACTTTTGCGTGTGTCAGACTCTGGGCCAAAAGATACAGTATAATTTCCAATAGTTATTGGTGTCGGACACTGGATTAAATCTCTGGTCTTTATATTCGCATCTATTTTTATCTAGGAGGTCTTCGCTTTTTACCTTTAAAGACAAGGGAAAGAAATCAATTAAAGCTCAAGTGAATAATGCCTCTGATTAACAAGTTTCAATCAAAGGTGAAATGTGAGGATCGGACTCTGCTTCGCCCATCTCGACAGATATGAGAGGTAAAGATTAGTTTCTCTTCTTCCAACGAGCTCTATCAAAAAATTTCCTCCCAACCGGGGCTTTGTTTTGGCCAATAAAATAATCAACAGGCAGGGGAAGAAGGGGTTAGTTGCTAGCAAATTGACCAAAAGTTCCTTAATTCAGTTATTTTTAGCTCAGGGCAGGTCAAAGGGGAGAGGTGAAGACCTTACCCCAATTTTTCCCAGTTTGCCCAGAGAGCTACGGAAACAAGGAGGTTTCTTTAAAGAAGCAAAGTTTGGCCTTGAAAGGTAAAATTTAATCTTTATTCTGGTCTGGCACCGGATAAATTACTGCAGAAAGGCAAATCAGATGAGGTTTTAACTATGGGGGGAAAGAAATCAGGGCGAATTACTCTGGTTCTTCCTTTTCTTCAAAACGGGCTTCCAGGAGTTTTTGGGCCACGATCGCTTCTTCTTCGGTAACACAAATCTTGATTTCTCCTAAGCCATCCATACTGAAAGGATGGACTGATTGGACCACCAATCCTTTGAGGATACAAGTGATACCGTGACTTTCCAGGAAACTCTTGATGACCTCTGCCTCGGCCGGGCCCCAGACTTTTTGGATTTCAACCAGCTTGCCTGAAGGAGTCTGCTTTTTTTTCTTGGTCATCTTCTTGAGTCCTTTTTCCATTATGGCGGAATCATTGGGGTAAATCAATCTTTTTCAGGTAAGTTGAACCTCTCCGTTTCTATAACGGAGCTCTCTGCGCCTGACCAGGGAGTGATTTTTCTCTTAAGGGCCGAATAAATAAATAAAATAATTCGGAGAACAGGTTATTTTTCTTCGAGTTCGGTGATCTTTTCTGTGGTAAAGAGATACTCTTTCAGTTCTTTGGCTAAAGCTTCATCGTTTCTTCTTAACCATTCCAGCAGCATAGCCGCGTGTTCTTTTTCTTCGTCACGGTTGTGAGCCAGAATTGAGCGTAATTCCTCATCCTCGGTAGCATCCACTCTTTGCTGATACCAATCGACTGCTTCTAATTCTTCAATCAACGATTGCAAAGCCCGATGAAGTTCTTTGGTCTTGGGGGATAATTTCTCCGGGAGTTCGTGATAAACTCCACCTCCCATTTTAGCCTCCTTGACATTTAATTCTTGGGTAGCCGGAGATGATTTGGCCTGAAAATAATCACGTAAGATCTCGGCATGATCAAAGGCCAGAGGAAAGGTTATTTCTTTCTCGATGAAGACGCCAATCTCCAGGGCATCGTCTTGAGCGTGAGGTTCGCCGCTGGCCTCGGCCAGATAGACAGTTGTAATGGTGTGCAGTCGGGGGTCACGTTGGGGAGAAGAGTAAGTATGGAACTGACGGAGTAGTTTGACTTCCAGCGAGGTTTCTTCTTTTGCTTCTCTGATGGCGGCTTCTTCCAGGGACTCACCGTAGTCGACAAAGCCACCCGGAAGAGCCCAGCCGTAGGGTGGGTTGCGCCGCTTGATAAGGACAATTCCCCTCTGGCCATCGGCCCGTGTGGTTTCAATAATAATATCTACAGTAGGTACTGGATTACGGTAAGGCTTTTGGCTCATCTCTCTTATTTTTCTCTATTTTTTCTCTGTTGTTTTTCCAAGAAAAAGGGTAGGGAATTTCTTTATTTCTACACTCAGTTTTCCCCTTTTTCGGTTTCCAAAATTTAATTTTTTTCTAATTTTTTAAACCGATCCTCTTATATTTTTAGGAAGTCGTTTTTTTTAATTTATCGCCTTAATCTCGATAGGTGAATTTTTCTTCCAGTTTCTTGAGTTTTTCCACGATTCCACCATATTCCAGTTCACTGAAAGGCAACATGGCGGCTCCGGAGAACCCTTGATTCCTAATGTCGATGGCTTTCTCTGAGATTTTGGCTCGAACATGATCCCAGAAGGGGTGGTCAAAAACATCAGCTGGTTCTGTTAAACGGCCGTCTTTGACACTAAAAGCAGCTCCGGTGACCACTGGCGGCCCGTCGAAATAAGAAATAGTGGCGTTGAGGGGACACGGCATCAAGGGTCCGGTATGGCTGCCTCTCATAAAACCGGCTACCAGATGGCCGATTTGAAATGGAGCCAGGACTTCGCCAGTAGCGGGAAATTCACCCTGAACTCGGACTATAGCGATCGGGTCATCTTTACCGGTGTATTTGCCCGCGATGTTATGGAGTCTAGTTGTCGAAATAGCCACGGCCTGGTTTCCTGTAGCCCGGGAAAAAATACTTTCAATGACATAACGTTCATTATCTCTGAGAAGAGCCGCAATGTCGTAGAGGTCGTCCGGGGCATTCAAATCAATAATTTTGTCTTTTTCAATATATTCAACATCAATTATTCGGAACCGGAAACCTTGGCTCATTTTGGGACTAAGAATTAAACCGGCACAATACATAGGGTCAGCGAAAGCTAGATAAAAAGGGAGGTTATAAGCTCCGGGATCTGTTTTGTCAGCGGCAAAGAATATGAAGGGCTCATTAGGTCTTTCCTCGAATTCCATTTCCGCTACAGCCGGGCCCATACCTTTAATATTGCCACTGAAAGCATCTTTCAGCAGATCCTGGCCCGCTCCGTAAAGCCCTTGTTTCTTGGCTACTTCTGTACCGGCCAGAAAAGCGTCCCAGGCTAATTTATGAATTTTTTCACTGCCGACACCTTGTTCATGAGTGCAGAGAATGGCAATATCATCGCCAGTATGACTGATATAAAAGTCAATGATTATATCTTTACCTTGAGTTTGAATGTAATTTTTTACTTCCTCCATTAAAGCTGCACTGGGTTTGATGTGGCCACCAATACTGCCAATATCAGCTTTAAGGGCACTAATAGTTATTTTCATCCCAACCTCCTTTAATTGTAATTTAAAGTGCTGCTGATGATGCTAATTTTATTAACAATTTTCCTGAAAATCAACCACTGGTGAGAAAAAGTTCCGGAAAAAGTTTAATTGTTTGCTCAGGTAATTTGCTCTGATAAAAAGTGAAAATTTTGACTTGAGGATAATT
>Ga0190361_1001147_pt1 | contig 10200 bp, 9 predicted proteins | sample 48721845_MG_FD_161273 | JGI IMG/M metagenome (GOLD analysis project Ga0190361, IMG submission 161273) | Hydrothermal vent microbial mat bacterial communities from Southern Trench, Guaymas Basin, Mexico - 4872-18-4-5_MG | ecosystem: Environmental > Aquatic > Marine > Hydrothermal vents > Microbial...
GCAAGGAGGTGAAATCTTTGTCCCTAAAATACCCAGTATGAAAATCATGGATCTTGCAAAAGCTATTTGTCCTGAATGCAAGTTAGAAATTACAGGTATAAGACCTGGTGAAAAGATAAACGAAGTATTGGTATCGAAGGATGAGGCAAGAAGGACTGTAGATGTTGGCAATTTCTTTATTATACAGCCAAATTTCCCGTTCTGGGATTACAAAAATTGGGAAAATGGCACTCCTCTTCCTGATGAATATGAATACACAAGTGACAATAACGATAGATGGCTGTCAATTGATGAGCTCCAAGAAATGATTAAACATATAAAAATCGAGTAGGAAAAATGCCAGATTTTATTCCTTATGGGCATCAATGGATAGACGAAACAGATATTGAAGCGGTTGTCCAGGTATTGCGCTCTGCATGGCTGACTACTGGACCAAAAGTCATCGAGTTTGAGGAGGCATTTGCGAAGTTTGTAGGTGCAAGATATGCGGTTGCGGTGAGCAGTGGGACAGCAGCATTACATGCGGCGATGTACGCCATCGGCATTAAGCCTGGTGATGAAGTCATCGTTCCAGCGATGACCTTTGCAGCGACTGCCAATTGCGTTGTGTTTCAGGGCGGGAGTCCGGTCTTCGTGGATGTGGATCCTGAAACTTTGCTTATCGATCCTGATCAGGTGAAGGCAAAAATTACACCGCGCACCAAGGCAGTAATTGCTGTGGACTATACTGGACAGCCCTGTGATTATGATGCACTGCGAGAGGTTGCCGACCGACATGGACTAGCTTTGGTAGCAGATGCCTGTCATGCCTTAGGAGCCACATACAAGGGGCGTCTCGTAGGATCACTTGCTGACTTGAATGTTTTTAGCTTCCATCCAGTTAAGCATATCACTACCGGCGAAGGAGGAATGATCACCACTGACATCCCTGATTTTGCTGAGCGAATGCGGATTTTTCGCAATCATGGGATTACTAGTGATTATCGTCAGCGAGAGAAACAGGGGTCCTGGTTCTATGAGATGGTGGATCTAGGCTACAACTACCGCATCACCGACATCCAATGTGCCCTTGGCTTAAGTCAATTGAATAAACTTCATGGCTGGGTTAAAAGACGTCAGGAGATAACGGCGATGTACAATGCGGCTTTTGCTGAACTTTCCACTGTTCGTCCACTGGCTGTTCGTCCAGAAGTCTTCCACGCCTATCACCTTTATGTAGTTCGGTTTGATTTGACCAAGCTTGGGGCAACACGTGGAGAGATTTTTGCTGCCTTGCGGGCAGAGGGGATTGGTGTTAATGTTCATTATATTCCAGTACATTTGCACCCCTTTTATCGCCAACGATTTGGTACGAAACCAGGCATATGTCCTGTGGCAGAGGCAACCTATGAGGAAATTCTTTCGCTTCCTATCTTTCCGCGAATGACCGATTCCGATGTTAATGATGTTATTATGGCCGTACAAAAAGTTGTAACGGCATTTGCAGGCAAGATCTAAAATGGTTACTGGGGGAAATGGTATGAAAATCGTCGTAGTCATTCAGGCCCGGATGGGTAGCAGTCGGCTGCCGGGGAAGTCGCTTTTACCCATCTGTGGGATTCCTGTAGCAGTTCTTGCAGCGAAGAGAGTTCAACGAGGTATCTATGAAGTTAGGATGGCCACAACAATAGATCCATCCGATGATGTTTTAGTGGAAACGGCAAAAGGGGGGGGCATTCCTATAGTTCGAGGTCCTGTAGACGATGTTCTGAGTCGGTTCGTGCAAGCGACGGCTGATTTACCTGATGAAGCACTTGTGGTCAGGTTAACTGCCGATAATGTATTTCCGGATGCGGATTTCATTAGTTTGATTTTAGACGAAGCTCTCAAGAGAGATGCTATATGTTTGGTAGCGACACACGAGAGCGGCCTTCCCTATGGATTAGCTGCTTGGGTGTTCCGCTGCGGTGTACTGCGAGAAGCAGCACAAAAAGCTACGACGCGCTACCAACGTGAGCATGTGACACCTTGGATAAAGTCAGTATATGGAGCGCAGAGTATTAGGATCCCAGATGTACCTAAAGAATGGGGTGCATTACGTTGTACAATAGATACTCTTGAGGACTACGAGCGTGTAGAGAGAGTATTCAGAATGCATGGAGGAGACCCTGTCTCAGTCCCTTGGAGGACCCTCTGCGAACTTCTGGCCGAAGTTTCTGATACGCCCATGTTCAGGGTGCCTATGCGCGAAGTAAATGGTATTCCACACAGTATTCTAGTGCTAGGCACAGCCCAGTTGGGTATGGAATATGGATGGGCCAACACCACGGGATGCCCTTCAGAAAAAGAAGCTGAGCTTATTATTGAAAAAGCCATTAATCATGGCGTGACCCATGTGGACACTGCTAGAGCATACGGGGATAGCGAGCGACGTATTGGCTTGGTCTTGGAAAGAGGTTACCGAAGCTCACTTACTATTGTGAGTAAACTGGATCCACTTGAGTCGCTACCACCTGACGCTCCCGAGTGGTGTGTGAGGAACGCAGTAGATGCTAGTGTGCTTCGTTCATGTAGAGAACTTCGGACACCTTATATAGACGTCCTCTTAGTCCATCGTGCATCCCATCTGGACAGCCACAACGGATCTATATGGAAAAGACTCCGTGAATTGCGGAATGAAGGTGTTATTGGGGACTTAGGCGTATCGGTGCAAAGTGTCAGTGAAGCTAAACGAGCTTTAGCTAATCACGATGTTAAGTATCTCCAGCTTCCCTTCAATATCTTGGATCGGCGGTGGTTAGACCCAGCTCTCCAAGAATCATTGCGGAGTCGTCCCGATGTGATTGTGCATGCACGGAGCCCACTGCTTCAGGGTCTTCTTGCTGTCGATGGTCCCACACTATGGCCGCAAGTACCAGGCGTGGATCCCCGACGGCTGCTGTCTAAACTTCGCGCGCTTGTGGGCCATTTGGGTCGACGAGATGTGGTGGACCTTGCCTTAGCTTATGTTAGAGGCCAGAAGTGGATTCATGGTATAGTTCTGGGCGTGGAAAAAGTCGAGCAACTTACGGATGCAGTGAAGTTGATGTCCACTACGGCTCCTTTGACGCCAGCAGAGTGCAAAATTGTGGAGCAGGAGATAGAGGGAGGGTCAGAAGAGCTTGTTAACCCTGCGCTGTGGCCTTGTAGAAAGCAGATGAGAGGTGGGTGATGTTGGAGCGAGTGAAGTCAACAGAAGGATTTATGATTGAACAAATGCTTTGCTGCATTCCTGCTAGAGCAGGTAGTAAGCGACTTCCGGGCAAAAATCTGATGCCTCTGGCTGGTAAGCCTATGATTGCGTATTCGATTGAAACTGCTCTTACTTCTGGATTATTCGACAATGTCTATGTCTGTACAGAAGACCCAACCATTGCGGAGGTGGCTCGCCGTTATGGTGCGAGTGTACCTATCCTAATGCCACCTGATCTATGTGGAGATTTGGTGCCTTCTCATATACCGTGCCAGCATATGGCTGAGTTTTTAGGCAATATAGCCCAGCGGAAAGAAATTTTAGTTTGCCTACAACCTACCTCACCGTTGCGTTCAGTTGAAGATTTAAGGAGAAGTGTAGAACGCTTCTTGCATGGTGATTTAGATTTTTTAGTGAGCGTTACTAGGATTGACCCACACTATTTCCACTGGGCAATTGTGCCAAATGATGATAATTACTGGCGATTGTACTTTGGCGACAAGTATATGCAGGAACGTCCCATGCTCCCTCCAGTGTATCGTCCCAACGGTTCAATCAAGATTGCACGCCTTGATAAGCTAAAAGAAATAGGTCATTTTTTTGGTTCTCGACTGGGCGTCGTAGAGACCCCTGAGGAACGATCTATTCATGTAGCGACCCAGCTCGACTTTAATTTATGTGAGTTTCTTCTGAGGAGGTGAGCTATATGAAAGGACTATCAGGTCGCATTGCGTTAGTAACAGGTGCGACAGGGCTATTGGGATGTGCGATCACCCGTAGGCTAGCAGCAGCTAACGTAACAGTACTAGTCGCTTCGCGACATGCTGAAAAGGCAAAGAAGTGGATTAGCGAACAGTCAAGCGAGTATGCTTCTAAGCTAATCCCTCTCGAACTCAACTTAACGAACGAAAATAGTATCAAGTTTGTTTTCGAAAAGATAGCAAGAAAGGTTGGAACTCCAACGATTTTGGTAGCCAATGCATCGCTACGTGATGGTCTTGCAACGCCTTTCAATAAATTAACTTACAGTAACTTTAACCGTTTGTGTGAAGTGGATGTAGCAGGACATTTTCTTTGTGCACGATACTTAGTTGAACAGCTTAGTTCAGACACGAGAGCTAGTATTGTTTTTTTGTCCTCAATATACAGTATCATGGGTGTGGATCAATCGATCTATCATTCTGGAATGTCCCCTACACCAGTTCAATATGCTGCGGTAAAGTCCGCAATATTGGGACTTACTAGATACTTAGCCGCATTTTGGGGGCGACGAGGAGTTCGAGTTAATGCTGTATTGGCTGGTGGGGTACGTTCTGTTACACGGCAGTCTGACGAGTTTGTCCGCAACTATGCCAGCAGAACAATGTTGGGGCGTATGGCCACTCCAGAAGAGATCGCCAGTGCCGTAGCATTCCTGGCCTCGGACGATGCTTCCTACATTACTGGTGAATGTCTGGTTGTAGATGGAGGCTTTTCTGCATGGTAGCGTCAGGTACTCTTTTCATTCGTGCTGACGCCGGCAGCCATATTGGCACTGGCCACTTGATGCGCTGCCTGGCACTGGCGCAGGCCTGGAAGGGTGCCGGTGGCAAAGTCGTTTTCATCACCGCCTGCCGGAATGAGGGCTTGCTTCGAAGGATCCGGGAGGAGGAAATTGAGGTTCATTTGCTATCTCTTTCATATCCTGACCCTGGCGATTGGGAGGTTACGAAAAACGTTCTCGCCAGACATCCCGGTGCCTGGGTTGTGCTTGATGGTTATCATTTTAATGAAACTTACCAGAAGCGAATAAAAGATGCTGGCAATCGTCTGCTTGTGATAGATGATATGGTTCATCTGAAACATTACTATGCTGATATCGTGCTCAATCAGAACCTTCATGCCGAAGATTTACACTACTCCTGTGAACCCTACTATACCAAACTGCTGTTGGGCACAAAGTATGTGCTTCTAAGGAGGGAATTTCTTGCCTGGCGAGATTGGAAACGAGAAATTCCGAAGGTGGCACGGCGGGTGTTGGTGACCTTGGGGGGAAGTGACCCTGGGAATTATACGCTGAAAGTGATTCAAGCGCTTCAGAAGCTGGATATTTCGGGTCTTGAAGCAATTGTTGTCATTGGAGCAAGCAATCCCCATGCCGATGTGCTGAAGAAAGCATTGGGGCAGAGTTGCATCCCCATTCGTTTAATCCAAAGCGCGAAGAATATGCCAGAGCTTATGGCCTGGGCGGATGTGGCTATAGCAGCAGGAGGAACTACTTGCTGGGAGCTGGCTTTCATGGGGGTGCCGAGCCTCGTTCTCATTCTGGCAGAAAATCAGCGTCTCATTGCTGAGGGGCTTGATCAGGCAGGGGCGGCTGTGAATTTAGGGTGGCACAAAGATTTGTCATCTTCAGAGATAGAGAATGCACTGTTATCTCTAATTAGTGATAAGCCAAAGCGAGCTGAAGTGGCTCAGAGAGCACAGGCATTAGTGGATGGCAGCGGAAGTATTAGACTTCTTACAGAATTGAGAGAAGAAAAAACACTGACGTTAAGACGAGTGCGGGAGGAGGATTGCCGGCTGCTCTGGGAGTGGGCGAATGATCCGCAGGTGAGAGCGGCAGCGTTCTCATCGGATCCAATTTCTTGGGAAGATCACGTTAAGTGGTTCGCAAGTAAACTAAACGACCCGAATTGCATTATCTTTGTGGCTTTAGATAATGATGGGGCCTCTGTAGGGCAGATACGCTTTGACATCACAGATGAACGAGAAGCGGAAATTGATGTGAACATAGATAGAAAGAGACGAGGTTTAGGTTACGGAACACTTCTCATTGATAAAGGAGTGGAAGAAATATTTAGAACCACTTCAGTCCGGATCGTGCATGCGTTTATCAAGCCAGATAATGTGAGCTCAATTAGAGCTTTTGAAAAGGCTAAATTTAAGAAGATCGGCTTAAAAGCCGTTCGGGGACACACGGCTATCCATTACTTGCGGAGAAAAAACGATGGGTAGCGTTAAATCAGGCTCCGTTTATATTGTAGCCGGAAGCAAACCCTGGAATCGCCGGGTCTTTGATGAAGTTATTACCAAACTGCCAGGAGAGTGGCACTTTATTGGGTCGCCACAAGAGCTAACGCTTGAGAATGTTAAAAAAATCAACCCTCGATACATATTCTTTCTCCATTGGTCCTGGAAGGTTCCGCCTGATATCATCAATAAGTATGAGTGCATATGTTTCCACATGACTGATGTGCCTTACGGGCGAGGGGGTAGCCCTTTACAGAACTTGATTGTGCGTGGACATCGTCACACCAAACTTACAGCATTGCGTATGACTGAAGAGCTCGATGCTGGTCCTGTGTATTTTAAAGAAGATCTATGTTTAGAAGGAAATGCTGAGGAAATTTATATTCGAGCAACTTATTTAGCAGCACGGATGATTCGCCGCATTATTGAAGAGCGGCCCGAGCCCCAACCGCAAACTGGGGAAGTAGTTATTTTCAAGCGACGCAAGCCTCATCAAAGCAGGATTCCAGAATTACCCAATTTGCAAGCTCTGTACTACTTTATTCGCATGCTGGATGCTGAAGGTTACCCAAAGGCGTTCATAGAATATGCTGGCTTCCGGTATGAGTTCTCACGGGCAGCGCTTTACAATGGCCGGATCATCGCTGATGTAAAGATTACGCCAATAGAGGAGAGGGAAGAAGCATGACTATACTTGTCATCGCTGCTCATCCCGATGACGAAGTTCTTGGCTGCGGTGGGACTATTGCCCGATTAGCTCAAGAAGGGAATGATATTTATATTGCCATCTTAGGTGAGGGAATCACGTCCCGGTATCAGCGGCGAGAAGAAGCCAATCTAGCATTGGTTGAGAACCTTCGCAGACGGGCCCAGAAAGTAGCAAAACTACTGGGTGCTAAGGGCGTTTCCATACATAGCCTGCCTGATAACCGCTTCGATACCGTGCCATTATTGGATATAGTGAAGATTATTGAGGAGTTAGTAGGACGTGTTCGGCCGCAAGCCATCTACACCCACCATGCTGGTGACTTAAACATTGACCATGCGGTAACGCATCGGGCTGTGGTAACGGCAACACGCCCTATCCCTGGTCAATCAGTGAGAGAAATCTATGCGTTCGAAGTTCCTTCCTCAACAGAATGGGCTTTTCAGCAGTTTCATCCTGCTTTTTTCCCCAATTTCTTTGTGGATATCAGCGCTACACTGGAAATCAAACTGGAGGCGATGAGACTATATGAGAGCGAAATTCGTTCCTTCCCCCATCCCCGTTCATCCGAAGCACTTTATGCCATTGCAAAACGGTGGGGGACTTTCGTTGGATTTGAGGTCGCAGAGGCCTTTGAACTGGTACGAGCCATCCGATAAGGGAGGGGAGTTGTGATGTCAACGTATATTCAGATAGGCAATCGGCAAATTGGTCCGGGTTGCCCTGTCTATGCGGTAGCTGAAATGTCGGCCAACCACAATCAGGACTTTGACCAAGCGGTGAAGATTCTTCATGCTGCTAAAGAAGCAGGTGCCGACGCTGTCAAACTCCAGACCTATACTCCAGATACTATGACGATCCGCTCAGACAAAGAATACTTCCGCATCGGCAAGGGAACTCTTTGGGAGGGGAAGACCCTTTACCAACTTTACAAAGAAGCCTATACTCCTTGGGAGTGGCAGCTGAAGCTGAAAGAGATTGCAGATGAGATAGGGATCGACCTTTTCTCCACCGCCTTTGATCCTACCGCCGTGGACTTTTTGGAAGAGATGGGAGTGCCGGTCCACAAGGTGGCATCGTTTGAGATAGTCGACATACCCCTCATCGAGAAGATGGCAAGCACGGGCAAGCCACTTATTATTTCAACAGGTATGGCTACCTTGAGTGAAATTGAGGAAGCTGTCCAGGCAGCTCGAAAAGCAGGGACCACAGAGATTGCACTTCTAAAATGTACCAGCGCCTATCCAGCTCCACCTGAGGAGATGAACTTGCGCACCATTCCACACTTGGCAGAAGCCTTTGGGGTGCCGGTGGGGCTTTCTGACCACACCCTTGGTATAGCTGTGCCGGTGGCAGCGGTGGCATTAGGGGCATGCATTGTAGAAAAGCACTTTACGCTGTCGCGAGACATCCCTGGTCCCGATTCTGCCTTCTCCTTAGAGCCTCAAGAATTCAAGGCAATGGTAGAAGCAATCCGGGTGGCAGAGAAGGCCTTAGGGAAGGTGAGCTATGAGGTCGGCGAACGCGAAGCCGCGAGCCGGGTCTTTCGGCGGTCATTGTTTGTGGTGAAGGACATGAAAGCAGGCGAGGTGTTCACCCACGAAAATGTGCGCTCAATTCGGCCGGGATATGGCCTGCCTCCGAAGTTCCTCAAAGAAGTCCTCGGTCGCCGCGCTGCGTGTGACATTAAAGCTGGAACCCCACTTGAATGGAGAATGATTTCATAATATACGTGGTGTCGGCAAATGAAACTGCTTACCAGAGTTGCTGAAAGAGCCAAAATGCGTCAGAAGCAACGCGGTAAAGGTGTTAGGGAACAAGTTGTGGAGCATGTGGCGAAGTTTTCTCTCGCCTCCCTCGTCGGAGGTATGGGGAGTTTCTTCAGCAACTACTTCGCAGCCCTGCTCCTTGGACCAATGGTCTGGGGAACTTGGCAAGGGGCAAAGCTTGTACTCCAGTATGGAGTTAATCTTCACCTCGGGGTTCAGAATGGGATGCATCGTGAGATACCAATCCTCAGAGGGAAGAAAGAATCGGGTCAGCAAGCCACCATTATTGATGTGAGTTTTACTTTTAGCTTTGTCATTGCTCTTATAGTTTCATTGGGCATTCTATTCAGTACGTTTATTATTACGATGGGACCGGAGTTGAGGATTAGCCTCCGGTTTATTGCAATAATGGTTTTTCTTCAGTATATTTATTCATTTTATGGGTATCTCTTCCGAGCCTACAGTGAATTTGACATTGTTAGCCGGGTAGCACTTATTGATGGTTTAAGCAACGGCTTTAGTATTGGCTTAATTTTCCCTTTCGGCTTACTAGGCTTTTTAGGTGGTCAAGTGCTTCGTCTTCTAATTACCACTGCTTATAGCTGGTGGAAAAGCTCCTACACCATTAATTGGCGCTGGAACAGCAGAGTCCTCAAGTCTCTAATTCTGATTGGCTTCCCGATCATGCTAATGCTCTTTGCCAACATAATCTTTACCACAATCGATCGTTTGTTAATTCTGAAGTTCTTGGATGCCCGAAGCCTGGGATTCTATAGCTTGGGAAAGCTTGTCTTTGCACCATTACTTATGGTTTTTACCGCTAGTAATTCAGTTATGTATCCACGATTTGCGGAACAATATGGTAAAACAGGAGATCCTCGCTCCCTCAAGCGATATATCACCGTGCCGATGGAAGTCCTGTCTTCTGCAATGGCTGTGTTAGTAGGCGCCATCTACATTGCGCTCCCTCTCCTTACGAAGGTCTTCCTTCCGAAATATGTTGATGGCGTCCCAGCTGCACGGATCTTGATGTTTGGCCTTTTCTTCTACGCCATCTCCGGAATGGCCGGGAATATGTTGCTGACCATCAATAAGCAGGTTCTGCGTCTATGGATTCTGCTAGGAAGCGCTTTGCTTAATTTTGGGTTTAGTTTTGTGGCGTTGAAACTGGGATATGGTATAGAAGGAGTCGCTGCAGGAACCTCTATTGCCTATTTTTTGTTTTTCTTAACTATAAGCGTGATGGCAATGAAATATACTCACGCTCCCCCTAAAGAGACCGGCAAACTCTTAACACATGTGTTAGGAGTTATTTTCTATATTGGCATTATAGCAGTCCTACTTCTCACATTTTTCTCTATTGATGTAAGGTCATCACATGTAGTTGTCCGAATCATTATTAATGAACTTGTTCTTGTAGCGTGCAGCTCTTACATCATATATAAGTTGATCCAAAGACATCGAATCGTTGAACTAATACGCGGGCGATGGCCGTTTTAGAG
>Ga0190361_1001148_pt1 | contig 10196 bp, 9 predicted proteins | sample 48721845_MG_FD_161273 | JGI IMG/M metagenome (GOLD analysis project Ga0190361, IMG submission 161273) | Hydrothermal vent microbial mat bacterial communities from Southern Trench, Guaymas Basin, Mexico - 4872-18-4-5_MG | ecosystem: Environmental > Aquatic > Marine > Hydrothermal vents > Microbial...
TATGGGAACAGAAAAAGGTAAAGAAAAATGTGGTGAGGCATATAAAACAGCTCTTTCTTTAGTCAGAACAATGAAAGAGCCTGCTTTTATGGATTGTTACGCTGGATTTGCTTCTCTTTGGGTACCAATTAAAGTAAAGGGGGAGATTGTTGGCTCAATTACTGGCTGTGGTGGAAGATATGAGCGAGGAGAGTCTGAAGAGGAGTTAAGAGAAAGATTTACTAAATTAGCCGAAGAACTTGGAGTGGAAGATAAAGAAGATTTCTTAAAAGCAGCAGTGGATGAGATTAAACCGGTGACTGAAGAAGAAATGCGAAAAAGAGCCGAAAGATTGGCAAAATTAGTTGGAATTTTAGCTGAGGAGACAGCTTTAAGGGAAGTTTTTGGCGCCTAAAATTATAATCTATTTATATTAGCGATTATTTTATTTCACAAAACTAAGTGATTGTGATTTTATAATGAAAATTTTAATTGCTTATTATTCAAGAACCGGAAGTACAGAGAAGTTAGCTGAAATGATAGAGCGAGAATTTAAAAAACGCGGTCACACGGTCGATGTAGAAAAAATTAAACCAATAAAAGAACATAGTTTTTGGTATTGGTGGAATCTACGAATAATTAAAGGAGAATGCGATATTTATCCACCTAAAATAAAAGATGTCTCAAAATACGATGTTATTTGTATTGGTAGTCCAAATTGGACTCGTGTTTCTCTTCCGGTAGCTAAATATCTTAAAGAAATTAAAGGTTTAGAATATAAAAATATCGGGTTTTTTGCTACTACTGCTCTTTGGCCTCAAATTGAATGGTATATCCTTTCTGCTTATTTATTGGATTCTACTTTTTCTCGAATTATTGAAAAGCGAGGAGGGAGGATTATTGATAATATTTTACTCTCCAGCTTTTTTAAAAGGTGGAGTCCTAATTCTAAATATGGTGAAAAAATTATTAAAAAATTCTGTCAAAAATTAGAGACTCCTACCCTTTCCTTAAAATCTTATTTTCTAAAACAAAAAGAGATTGAAAATAACCGTCTCTTAATTGTTGTCCTCTCACTTTTTTTATTTTTCTCTTTATTATTTCAGATAATTACTTCTCGACTTGGTCTTAGAATTCTTAGTTGGAATGAATATTTTTATATATTTATTATTGCTTTTTTTAATTTTTTAGCCATACTTACCATGTTAGCTGGGAAGACTTGGGTTTTTTTGGGTAAATATTTAACTAGTGTTTCCTTATCAGCAATTGCCGCTACCATTGTTTTATTTTTATCACCAATCTATGTAATTCACGGAAGATCTCTTTTTCTAGGATACATTTTAATTTTTATTCTTATTAGTTTATTCCGCGATTTAAAGGCACTTATTTTCACTGGACTACTTGTCTTTTTAAGTTATTTTTATTTGTTTTTTAATTATCCCCAGAAGGGAATTATTCTCCCCCAGATAGACATTATTTTACTTTTCCTAACCCTTCTGACTTTTAGTTCTATTACTCAAAATTTACACAGGCACTACATTGGTTTATTAGAAGCTCAAGAAGAGGTAGAGATGGCTAAGACCACCTTAGAAATAAAAGTTGCTGCTCGAACTAGGGAATTAAAAGAATTATCAGAAAGTTTAGAGAGACAAGTTAAAGCAAGAACAAAAGAACTTCAAGAAAAAATAGAGCAATTAGAGAAATTCAATAAATTAGCGGTCGGTCGCGAATTAAAAATGGTTGAGTTAAAGAAAGAAATAAAATCTCTTAAAAAAGAAATAGAGAATTTAAAAACTAAAAAGTAATTATCTTTTAAATATGGTAAATAACCAAATTTCTACAGAAGAAATAAAAAATTTAATGAAACTTCCTGGTAAGGTTAGAGGAGTAGTTTTTCAAACAGACGCTGAATACGTTAAAGAAAAAAAAGGAGAAAAAGGATTAGAATTAGTAAAGAAAACGCTTAAAAAAATAGGTTGCCCTATTGACTATGAGAAAATTAAAGCTACCGGTTGGTATTCCGTGGGATTAAGAGTAATATCTCTTTTAATAATAAAAGACGTGTTTAATTGGAGTGATAAGGAAATAGAAACTATGGGAAACGCCGCTCCGAAGTATTCTTTTATTGTAAGGTTATTAATGAAATACTTTCTAACTTTCCCAATGAGTTATAAACAGAGTCCCGTTTATTGGAAAAAACACTACACCGTGGGAGAGCTTGAAGCTCCTGATTATAATCTTCAAAAGAAATATTATATTATTCGTCTCAAAAAATTTAAAATTCACCCAATTCTCTGTACCTATTTGGGTGGTTATTTTGTTCGAATTGGTCAATTCGTTTTAAAAGGAAGTGATTTTAAAGTTAAGGAAACTAAATGTATGTTTTCAGGCGATTCATATCATGAATTTTTGATAACTTGGAAATAAATATGTCTGAAAAAAAAATAACAGAAGAAGAATTTCAAAGAATAAAAGAAGATTTAGAAGATTTGGAAAAATACATTGAAGAATTATTTAAATTTTTACCTTTAGCAATTTGTACTTTAAATCCTTTGAGAATAATTATTGATGTTAATCAGGCCTTTCGTGATTTAACTAATTATAAGGTTACAGAAATAATTGGAGAGGATATTAAAGAAATTTTTTCAGAAAAGAAAAAAATTAAAAATTTAATAGATAATGTCCAAAAGAAAGAAAAACCATTAACTAAAGAATTAACTTTAATTACTAAAGAAAAAAAAGATATCCCCGTTAGTGTCTCAGCAGCAACTAGGAAAGATGAAAAGGGTAATCTAATTGGATATTTTTTAGCTATTTTTGATATTACCGAGATTAAGAAATTTAGAGAAAGTTTAGAAAAAAAAGTAAAAGAAAGAACCAAAGATTTAGAAGAATCAAGAACTGCTTTAATGAACATCTTGGAGGATATTGAAGAAGCTAAAAGAAAAGCCGAAGAGGAAAGGGATAGGACAAATATAATTATCACTAATTTTACCGATGGATTATTGGTTTTTAACAAAGAAAATAAACTTTCTTTAATTAATCCTCAAGCTAAAATATTTCTAAAAGTTAAGAGTGAAGAAAAAATAATTGGCAAATCTATTAATGAACTTAATTTCCTTCCTAATTTTAAAAAATTAATTAAACTTTTAGGAAAAGAAATGAAAGGGATTTTTCGGCAGGAATTATCGCTTAGCAAAGATTTAATTTTAGAAATCACCACTGTTCCAATGTTACGTGATGAAATAAAATTTGGGACAATAGTTATTCTCCATAATATTACCCGAGAGAAGCTGATCGAAGAAATGAAAACTGAATTTGTTTCTTTAGCAGCTCACCAATTAAGAACGCCGCTTTCGGCAATTAAATGGACGCTGCGTATGCTTTTAGATGGAGATCTTGGAAAAATAACTGAAGAACAAAGAAACTTTATTGAAAAAACTTATCGGAGTAATGAAAGGATGATTAGTTTAATAAATGATCTTTTAGACGTTACTAGAATAGAAGAAGGAAGATATCTTTACAAACCCATCCTTACTGATTTAAGTATTGTTGTTCAATTCGTCGTTAATTCTTATCAAGAGGAGGCTAGAAGAAAACAAATAAATTTAGAGTTTATAAAACCAAAAGAAAAATTGCCTGAGATTAAAATTGATGTCGAAAAGATAAGATTAGCCATTCAAAATCTTTTAGATAATGCTATTCGATATACTAATCCAAATGGAAAAGTGACAGTTTCCTTGAAATATGATAAACTTAAAAAAGAGATAGAGCTTCAAGTTAAAGACACTGGAATAGGAATACCTGACGATCAACAAAAAAGGATTTTTTCTAAATTTTTCCGAGCAGCTAACGTAATGCGCATGGAGACTGAGGGTTCGGGTTTAGGGCTTTTTATTACTAAAAATATTATTGAGGCTCATAAAGGAAAGATTTGGTTTAAATCGAAAGAAAATTATGGAACGACATTTTATGTCACCTTACCTGTAAAAAAAGAATTTGAAGAATTTCTAAAAAAATTTTAAAATAAACCAATGGAGAAGAAAATTTTATTAATTGAAGATGAGGAAATAATGATAGATCTTTTAAGAAGAAAATTAATTCAAGAAGGTTATAATGTTTCGATAGCTAGAGATGGAGAGGAGGGGTTGAAAATAATGAAAAAGATAATGCCCGACCTCATTCTATTAGATATTATTATGCCGAAAATGGGAGGTTTTGAGGTAATGGAAGAGATGCAAAAAGATAAGAAGTTAGCAAAAATTCCTGTAATTGTAATTTCTAATTCCGGCCAACCAGTAGAAATTGATAAAGCCCAGAAATTAGGTGCTAAAGATTGGTTAATTAAAACTGAATTTGACCCTCAAGAAGTTATTGATAAAATAAAAAAACAAATAAAATAAAAATTATGCCAAAAACAATCCTCATTATTGAGGATGATAAATTTCTTCGCGAATTGATTGCTCAGAAACTAACAAAGGAAGGATATAATATTTCAGAGGCAATCGATGGGGAGGAAGGTATTAAAAAAATTGAAAGCGAGAAACCAGATTTAGTTCTACTCGATCTTATTTTACCAGGAATCGATGGCTTTGAGGTTTTGAGCAAAATGAAAGAAAATCCAAACCTTTCCTCAATCCCTGTAATTATTCTTTCAAACCTTGGTCAAAAAGAGGATGTTGAAAAAGGTTTAAAAATGGGAGCTGTGGATTATTTGATTAAAGCCCATTTTACTCCGGGAGAAATTATTGAAAAAATAAAATCAGTCTTGAAATAGAAGTCTCCAAGTTTTTTGGAGAAAAGCAACAAATTGTTGCGCGACTTCTCCAAACGCCAAATAGGCGCTTTGAGTGGAGCGAGACAATTATGGTGCGTATGCCCGAACTCCCCGAAGTAGAAACAACAGTAAGAGAACTAAAAAAGAAGGTCCTAGGAAGGACCTTTATTGATGTTTGGACAGATTTTAAAAAAATAATAAAAAAACCGACTGATTTTGAAAAATTTAAAAAAGAAATAAAAGGAAGAAAAATTGAAAAAATTAGAAGACGAGGGAAAAATATTCTCATTGATCTTTCCGGTGGCAGAACCTTATTAATTCACCAAAAATTAACTGGGCATTTACTTTTAGGAAAATGGCGACGAAAAAAAGGAGAATGGATAGCAGTTACCCCTGGCCCTTTAAAAGAAGATCCAATGAATAGATTTTTACATTTGGTGCTTTGGTTAGACAATGGACAAATGTTATCTCTTTCTGATTTGAGAAAATTTGCCAAAGTTGAATTATGGGAGAGTGAAGAATTGGAGAAATCTAAGGAGATAAAAGAATTAGGCCCCGAACCTTTAGAAAAATCATTCACTTTTAATAAATTTAAAGAAATTTTAAAAAACAAAAAAGGGAAAATTAAACAAGTCTTAATGGACCAAAGTGTTATTGCTGGAATTGGAAATATTTATTCTGATGAAATTCTTTGGGAAGCTAAAATTCACCCCTTTAAAGATGTTTCAAAATTAACCGAAGTTGAGCTTAAAAGAATTCATCAAGCAATGCAAAATATTTTAAAGAAAGCGATTGCAGTTAAAGGTGAAAGCATTTCTGATTTTAGAAGAATTTCTGGACAAAAAGGAGGATTCGATCCCTTAAGAAAAGTTTATCGAAGAGAAGGAAAAAAGTGTCCTCGCTGTGGAGCAATTATTAAGAGAGCAAAAATTGGGGGGAGATCGGCCCATTTTTGCCCCAAATGTCAAAAACTATGATAATCTTCCTTTACGGTCAAGATACTTACAGGTCTCGAAGCAAATTAAATGAAATAATTGGTCATTACAAAAAAATTCACAAAAGTGGATTAAATTTAAAATTTTTTGATGGAAGAGAAAAAGGTTTCGAAGAATTTAAAGATGATTTTCAACAAACCTCGATGTTTGGTGAAAAAAAATTGTTAATTCTGACAAATATTTTTGATAATTCAGATTTTAAAGAAAAACTTCTTAAAACCTTTAAAAGTTTCTTGAATTCAAGAGATATTATCTTGTTTTACGAATCTGGTCTTCCGAAGAAAGACGATAAATTTTTTAACCTTTTAAAAAAACAGGCAAAAGCGCAAGAATTTAAAAATTTAGAAGGCGAAAAACTATATGAATGGGTTAAGAAAGAGTTTGAAAAACTAAAAATAAAAATTACCCCCTCAGCTCTAACTAAACTTATTAGTTTTGTTGGGCAAGATTCCTGGCAATTAAATAATGAAATAAAGAAATTAGCTAATTTTAAGTTAGGAAAAACAATCGAAGTGAAAGATATAGACCTTTTGATAAAACCAAAAGTTGAAACAGATGTTTTTAAAACAATTGATGCTATTGCTGTCCAAAACAAAAAAATGGCCATTTCTTTAATTCATGAACATTTAGCAAAGGGAGATAGCCCCCTCTATCTTTTTTCGATGATTAATTTCCAATTTAGAAATCTTTTAATAATTAAAGATCTCATCGAAAAAAATCGACCTTACTACGTAATTTTAAAACAAAGTCGCCTCCATCCATTTGTTGTAAAAAAAAGCTGGCAGCAGGCCAAGAAGTTTACCTTGAATCAACTAAAAAAAATCTACCAGAAAATATTTCAAGTAGATTTGAAAATTAAAACGGGTAAGTTAAGTCCTCAGGCGGCCTTGGATTTACTTCTCGCTGAAATTTAAGAACTTTCTTTAAATATCGCTTTAGTAATCCTTGATTTTTTTCGTGAGGCGGCATTTTTCTTTATTATCCCCCTTTTAGCCGCCTTATCTAACAATTTATAAACCTGAGGTAAAAGTTTTTTTGCTTCTTCAATCTTTTTCTGGGAAATTAAATTTTTTACCTCTTTTAATAGGTCTTTTAGTTTTCTCTTTTTTTGAACATTTTTAGCTCTTCTCCTTAGACTCTGACGAAGAGCTTTTTTTGCAGATTTAGTAACTGGCATACAATTAGTTATTACCATTTTTAAGAGTTTTAATCAAATCACGAATCTCTGCCGCTCTTTCAAAATCTAAGTTTTTAGCAGCTTTTTTCATTTCTTTTTCTAATAATTTGATATCTCTAATTTCCCAAAACTCAGCTGTAACTTGTTCTTTTTTAGCGAAAGGCCATTCTCTAATTTCTTTTAAAATGGGTTTAGGAATAATATGATGTTTTTTATTATATTCCATTTGAATTTTTCTTCTTCTTTCCACTTCTTTTATAGCAGCCTTCATTGATTTTGTTATTTTATCAGCGTAGAGAATTACTTGACCTTCTTTATGTCTAGCCGCTCTACCCATTGTTTGGATTAGCGTGGTTTCATTTCTTAAAAAACCTTCTTTATCGGCATCCAAAATAGCGACTAAAGCAACCTCAGGCAAGTCTAACCCTTCACGCAAAAGATTAATTCCAACTAATACATCATATTTTCCCTCCCTTAAATTTTTAAGGATTTCTGGCCTTTCCAACGTTTTAACTTCGGCATGAAGCCATTGAGTTTTAATTCCGCTTTCGGATAAAAAATCAGATAAAGCCTCAGCTAACCTTTTTGTCAAAGTTAAAACTAAAGTCCTTTGTTTTTTTTCTACTCTTGTTTTTATTTCTTCAATTAAATCTTTCACCTGGTTTTTAGTTGGTCTAATTTCAATTGATGGTTCTAATAAACCAGTTGGTCTGATTAACTGTTCAATAATATATTTTTTGCCAGCTTTTTTCTTTTCTTTTTCAGTTGGAGTAGCTGAGACATAAATTACTTGAGGAATTTTTCTCTCAAATTCCCCAAAAGTAAGAGGTCTATTATCTATGGCTGAGGGTAGTCTAAAACCATATTTGATTAAAGTTTCTTTTCGTGCTCGATCTTGATTTGCCATTGCCTGGAGTTGAGGTAGGGTCATATGTGATTCATCAATAAAAATGAGAAAATCTGTGGGGAAATAATCTATTAATGTATAAGGCGCCTCACCTGGTTTTCTAAACTCTAGATGGCGGGAATAATTTTCAATCCCATGACAATAGCCCGTCTCTTTTAACATTTCTAAATCATAATTTGTTCTTTTTTCCAGTTTTTGAGCTTCTAAAATCTTCTTTTGTTTTTTCAGTTTTTTTAATTGTTCTTGTAATTCTAATCTTATATTTTCAATAGCAATATTTAGTTTTTCTTTAGGGGTTACCCAAAAATGAGCAGGATACAACTGGTATGTGGTATTTAGTATATGGTATGTGGGGTTTAAAACATTCTGAGAAATCAAAAGTTTATCAATTTTATCCCCTAAAAACTCGACTCGGAGAATTTCTTTGCCAGTAACTAGGAAAATATCAATAATATTTCCTCTTACCCGGAAGGTCCCGGGTTTAAAATCAAAATCATTCCTCTGATATTGGAGAGAAGTTAAATGAGAAAGAAAATCTTTTCTTTTTATCTTCTGGCCTGATTTTATTTCTAAAGAAACTTTTTGATAAGCTTCAGGTGAGCCAATATTGTAAATACAAGAGACCGAAGCAACAACAATAACATCATTTCTAGTTAAAACATCTTGAGTGGCAGCATGTCTTAATCTATCAATTTCTTCGTTAATTTTAGCGTCTTTTTCAATATAAGTGTCTGTCTGGGGAATGTAGGCCTCTGGCTGATAATAATCATAATAAGAGACAAAATAATGAACCCCGTTTTTTGGAAAGAATTCTTTGAATTCCTGGTATAATTGAGCAGCTAAGGTTTTATTATGAGATATTATTAAGACGGGCTTCTGGATTTTATCAATTACCGAAGCCATAGTGTAAGTTTTACCGGAGCCGGTCACCCCCAAAAGAACTTGATGTTTTACACCCGCCTTAAGATTTTTTACCAATTTACTAATTGCTTGGGGTTGGTCACCAGTAGGTTTAAACGAAGCTGTTAGTTTAAACATCGAAATAAATCTTTAGATTTATAAAAAAGCGAGAGAAATCGAAGATTTATTAATTATATCTATTCTTTTTATCTTAAATTCCCTTTTTATTCAAGTTAGGTTAAAATTAAAGAAGCTTTTATGAAAGAACTAATCAAAAAATTTATTCCTTCCTTTTTGCTTCACTGGTATCATTTTGTTTTAGCTTTTTTAGGGGCTGTTTTATATAGATTCCCCTCAAAAAAAATAAAAGTAATTGGTGTGACCGGGACCAATGGAAAGACGACAACCGTTGAAATGATTTCAAAAATTTTTGAAGAGGCCGGATATAAAGTAGCTTTCATGAATTCAATTAGATTTAAAATTGGAGATAAGGAAGAGCCAAATATGTTGAAAATGACTATGCCCGGTCGTTTTAAATTGCAGAGATTTTTAAGACAAGCAGTAAACGCTGGTTGTCAATACGCAGTTTTAGAAGTAACTTCAGAAGGAATTAAACAATATCGTCAGAAATTTATTAATTTTGAGATAGCTGTTTTTACTAACTTAACCCCGGAACACATTGAGGCCCACGGAGGTTTTGAAAAATATCGGAAGACCAAAGGTAAACTTTTCCAGGCTACCAAAAAGATTCATATTATTAATATTGATGATGAAAATGCTGAATATTTTTTACAATTCCCAGCTAAAGAAAAATATCTTTATCAATTCAAAAATCAAAATGCAAAAATCAAAATTATAGATCAAAATTCAAAAATTTTAAAAGAAATAGATAATTTAAAAATTAAATTAGCATTACCAGGAGAATTTAATTACTATAATGCCTTGGCAGCAATTTGTGTCGGATTATCTCAGGCGGTTAGTTTGGAATCCTGTCGAAAAACAGTAGAGGAAGTGAGAGAAATTCCAGGCAGAATGGAAGAGGTTATTTCTGCTCCCTTTAAAGTAATTGTTGATTATGCTTTTACTCCTAATGCTTTAGAAAAAGTTTATCAAACTTTAAAACCGGAAAATGGGAAAATGATAGCAGTTTTAGGTGCTTGTGGTGGAGGAAGAGATAAATGGAAAAGACCGGTTTTGGGGAAAATTGCAGCTAAATATTGTAATGAGGTTATTGTAACCAACGAAGATCCTTACGATGAAGACCCAATGGAAATTATAGAACAAGTAGCGAAGGGAGCGGGTGAGAAAGCTAAAAAGATATTAGATAGAAGAGAGGCAATTAGAGAGGCTTTAAAATTGGCAAAAGCAGGAGATGTAGTGGTAATTACTGGTAAAGGATGTGAGCCCTGGATTTGTCTGAAAGGCGGGGAAAAGATTCCCTGGGATGATAGAGAAGTTGTT
>Ga0190361_1001152_pt1 | contig 10180 bp, 9 predicted proteins | sample 48721845_MG_FD_161273 | JGI IMG/M metagenome (GOLD analysis project Ga0190361, IMG submission 161273) | Hydrothermal vent microbial mat bacterial communities from Southern Trench, Guaymas Basin, Mexico - 4872-18-4-5_MG | ecosystem: Environmental > Aquatic > Marine > Hydrothermal vents > Microbial...
GCTTCAGGAAAAACTAAAAGATAGATTGACTAGTAAATTAATTACTATAAATACTAAAGGAGATAGAACACTTTTTTTCGATTTTTTTCCCATAGAATTGGGTAAGATACACGGTCTTGATTTAAAGCTCCAGATTTATACTACCCCGGGCCAAGTAATCTATGACGCGACTAGAAAATTAGTGTTAAAAGGAGTAGATGGGCTTATTTTTACTGCGGATTCTATTTTAGCAAGGAGGGAGGCTAATATAGAAAGCCTAGAAAATCTGAAAAAAAATTTAGCTTATCACAATTTAAGGTTGGAGGATATACCTCTAGTATTCCAGTGGAATAAAAGAGACTTAGCTGAAAATGGTATACCTTTATTAGATATAGATACTTTAGAGAACGATTTAAATGCAGAACTTAAAGCACCATCTTTTCCTGCTAGTGCCCTGACAGGTTATAATGTATTTGAAACCTTAAAAACAGCGGCAAAACTTACCATTCAGTCAGTAATTAGAAAGCTTATCTTTCCGAAAGGAATGGTAAAAGTCGCAGGAGGCTGAGATGGATAAAAAAGAAAAATCCCAAGAAATTTCTTTAGAAGAATGGGAGAAAGAATTAAATGAGGAAGTTGCTTCCTTTCAAGATATTTTGGTAGAAGAAACAACTCAAAAAGAATCTTTACCTTCTTCATTTCAGGAGAAATTAGAAAGTTTTATTCAGTCTAAAGACAAAACTCTAGGTGAAGAAATTATATCTGATTGTAAAGAGTTGTTTTCTAGGGTAGATAAACACACCCAAACTTATTTAAAAATGCTTGAAAACATGACCAGGGCTCTATTGAAATTTGAAAATATTTCTGAGTTATTTACCACTATGACAGATAAGTTACCTTTAATTCTTTCTTCTGAGACAAAACCTTCGGAAAAAGAAGGCTTAATTCAGGATTTTTATAGGCAGTATCAGGCCTTAAAGACCCAATCCCCCTCCCCTACTTTTTCAGAAACCCCCAGTGAAAGGCCTAAAGAAATAAAAGTCTTGACCGAAAAAATAATAGAAACAGTAGAAACTAAGTTGCACGAAATAAACATTAAAATTGAAGAAAATCAAAGAATCTTACAGAGATTAATAGCTAGTTCTGAAAGGATTCCATCTCCAGAAGAAACTCCTATTAAATTACCAGAAACCTCAGAAACTGAAGAAATAGAAGAAGTTCCTTTTTACCTTATAGGTATAGGTGAAGAAAGATTTGCTATTCCTGCTGAAGTAGTAATAAATGTGTATAAAATTTCTTCAAAAAAAGCAAAAAAATTAGTCCAAAAACCTTTAATTAAATTTGGTCAAATTGGGAGTTTTTTAAATCCTATTACTAAGGGACTTACAGGAGAGTTGAAAGAAAAGAAAAAGGGCGAATTAGAAAATATGTTTCTTAATGTGCTCCAACCCGAAACGGATACTGAAGGAGAATACCATGCTGCTGTGGTAGTAAAAATTCCAGATATGGAAAATTATGGAGTCATATTTGTAAATCAGTCCTTAAAGGAAGTAATCAAGGGCAGGAAGATGGAAGATAAGATAGAAACATCAGAAGGAAACTTTCCTGCTTTAGATGTGAAATCTCTCTGGCTCAAAAAGCAAGTGGAATTTGGCTTAATATAAAATTATGTTAAAAGGTGACATAGATATTATCTCAGTGTCCACTGTGATACAACTCTGTTATCAAGAAAAAAAGAGCGGATGTTTATCTTTATATAACGGTAAAACTAAAATAGGAGAGATTTTTTTGAAAAACGGACAAATAATCGCCGCTCACATGGGCAATGTAAAAGGAGAAAAGGCCTTTTATAAATTGATAAGTTTAAAAAAAGGAGAATTCTTATTTGAAAACAATGTTTCCTTCCCTGAACAGGAGATTGATCTTCCTTATGAGTATCTATTTTTAGAAGCAGTTAGACAACAGGATGAGACAAAAAATTATTTGGAAAGTATTGAGAAAAAACTTGCAGGGAAGGTATCTCAGGTTGAAGAGGAATTTTTTTTTGAAGAAATTTATCTACTTTTTTCTAAAACAGGTCAACTTTTAGAAGGAGGGAAAGTGGAGTGTTTATGGAGTAAAGATAATAATCATTTTTGTTTATTCTTAAAAACAAGTAAAGGCATAATAAAAATCAACTTACTCCCCCATGTAGGATTAGAAGAACTTATTTTTAAAATCAAAGAAATTGTTAAGGAGGATTAAGTTTGTTTTTACCCCAATTTGAAGTTTACCATGAAAATCTTCATACTTCTTATTTGAATCTAAGTAATTTTATTAATTTTCTAAAGAATGATTTATTTACAGGCTATATTCAAATTAAGACTTCAGAAAAAGAATGCTTGATTTTTTTAGACCATGGCCAAGTCATTAATACTTTTGAAATACTTAATAACGAGTATAAATTTTTATCTTTAGAAGGAATATTAAGTAATATTAATGAGGGAATTGTTAATGTTTATCGCCTCCCTGAAGAAACAGCTCCCTTTTGGGCTAATTTAGTAACTGCAGAAATCCTTTATCCCAATTTGAGCACTGATTTCACAGATTTGATCAGACTTTTACATAAATTAAAAAGAGAAGAAATAACCGGCTGGGCTGAAATCATCCTCTCTGGAAATGAAAAAAGTTTTATCTATTTTCAAAATGGGATAGTAATAGGGACTTGTAGTTCTTGGAAAAATTGGTTATTTGAAAAAGGAGAAGCTCATCTTCCTGAGATTACAAAACGTACTTCAGAAGCTGTTTTTAATGTTTATAAATTACCTTTAGAACAAATATCCACAAACATAAATTTAGAGAACATCACCAATTTTTTTCAAGAATATCTAGCTGTGTTGGAGAAAATTATAGGTGAAAAAAATTTTTCCCTTTTATGGCGTCAAAAGGGTGTAGAAAAGGCTGAGAAGTATCCCTTTTTAGACCCATTTGCCAATGAATTTGAATATAAAGAAGGAAAAATTGCTTTTTATGGAGATGCCTCAGAAAAAGAGTTATTAGAAGCCTTGAAAGAAGTGTGTGCAGAAATAATTAAACACAACAAGGATTTAGAGAAAAAGATAGTTCAAGAAGCAAGTTATTTAAAACAAAAATATAAAATCTTTATAGAAAACACAGGTTTATCTTCTCTCTTGGGAATTTGAAATGGAAGAAGCTTTGAGAAAAATGGCAAGTATGGATAAGGTAAAGGGGGTTTGGTGGTGGAATAATAAAAAAATTAAAGAATTTTTAAATATCCCTCTGGATATAAATACCACCAGACAATTAAAAGATATTTTACCTAAATTATCTAAGCTTTTTGAGGATAGAATGTTTAAAGAAGAAGTTGGTTGTGTATTTGAATCTGATTTTCTTCTTTTTAAAAAAGTAAATAAAGATTGGATAGTGATCTGGGTAAAAAGAGATATTCCTTTAGCCTTATTGCGTATGGAAGTAACAGTAACATTAAATGAATGGGTATCTAGAAAAAGTAAGGGTTTAAAAAAATTGAAGTTTTGGTAAAAACAGATGGTAGAGGTATTAAAAGGAAACCTTAGTCAAATAAATGTAATAGACCTATTGTCTTTATTAACTAAAGCTAAGCATTCTGGGAGATTATCGCTTAAAACAGACAAAGAACAGGGTTTTGTCTTTTTAAAGCGAGGAGAAATATATGCAGCCAACTTTGAAGAAAAAAAGGGGTATGAAGCCCTTTTGAAATTAACAGCCTTAACTCAAGGCGATTTTAGCTTTCAAGATGAACTGACCACATCTCAACGTCACTTTGATGAAGACACAAAAAGTATTTTAGAAAAACTTAATACAGAATTACAAGCTAGTGTTTCAACAAGAGCATTGCAAAACAAAGTCCTTTCTTTGATTCCTAAAGGAAAGGAAGTAAGTTTACAACCCCAAGAGTGGATGGTTATTGCCTTAAGTCAAAAACAACTAAGTCTGTCTAAAATTGCTAAGGAAATTGGGATGGATATCAACCAGGTATTTAAAATAGCTAATAAATTAGAAAAGCAGGGATTGGCTAAACTTCAAGATAAAGAAGAAATAATGCCACAAGAAAAAGAACAAAAATATATCCCCCCCCTCTTCTGGAAAACCTTAAAGACCGAACTAGCTACCCTTATTGGACCTATTGCTGAGGCTGTGATTGATGATGAAATAGAAAACTTAGAAGAGATAAAAGAAAGATTTCCTTATGATAAGATTTCTATTATTCTTGAACGCATTTCAAAAGAAATTGATGACCCAAATAAAAAAATAATTTTTCAAAAAAAGATGCTAGAAATATTAAAACGCATATAGGAATAGGAGGAAGTTATGAGTCTTAGAACAAAGTTCATTTTAGTATTTTTAGCCATTTCTATTATTCCTTTATTATTAGCTACTGGTGCAGGTTATTATCACATCACTAAAATAAATCAATTTGCATCCATCCAAGCAGAACAAAGTTTAAGAAGTTCGGCTGAAGTCTTGGTAGAGCAAAAGGCTGAAGACATCATGAAAATGATTCAACTATATTTCCAAACACAAATAACAAGAAAAACCAGAGGGAAAGTTAATTGGGATGAGTGGCAATACGACCCTGTGCTTCTTCAAAATGGCGTTCAAACAGTAGGAAAGACTGGTTATTCATTTTTGCTTATGAAAGAAGGAGGGAAAATAACCTATTTTTTACATCCCAACCCCAAGTTGGTTGGGACAGAATTGACATCCATGGCCAAGAAAAACCCTGATTTTTGGCGTATCGTTCAAGGGCCAAAATCAGGAGAACGTTTTAGTAGAGGTTACTATTTTTGGAAAGAACCAGATGGGCGGATAGAAAGAAAATTCATGGTAGTTATGCCTATTCCCAATACACCCTTAATGGTAGCAACTGCCATTTATACTAAAGAAATAGAGGCTCCCTTAAAAGAATTAAAATCTATCCTTGTTTCAACTCAAAAAAGGTTTTTATGGGAATTCTTTTTGGGTGGAATTGTTACTATAGTGATAGTAATCTCTTTAGCCATTGTCTTTGCTATGCGAATGACCAAGCCTGTTTTGCACTTAACTGATGTAGCAAATAGAATTAGTTTAGGCGAACTAAATGTTCCTATTGAAATCACTTCTACTGATGAAATTGGGGATTTGGCTGATGCCTTAAGGAGAATGCAGGTAAGCTTAAGAAAGGCCATTCAGAGATTACAAAGGAGGACAACTTTATAAAAGGGGAAAATATGAAAAAATATTATTTTATATTGCTAATATCTGCAATTGTCCTGATTGTGCTACAAGTATATGCCCAACAAAAACCCCCAGTGGAGTTATTAGAGATAAGAGATTCCAAATTTGAACAATTTGGTCCATACAGACATCCTCCTGTTTGGTTTTCTCATGAACTCCATGCTGATGAATACCAGGTAACATGTAATTCTTGTCACCACTTATATAAAAATGGCCAAAATATCTGGACCCCTAAAAGAGAAGTACAGGAATGTTCAGATTGTCATGGCAAGACCAAACAAGAACTTACTATTGCCTATCATATGAAATGTTGGGGTTGCCACAAAAGGATAAAGGAAATATATCTCCCAGCCGATGTACCTACTATAGAATGTGATAGATGTCATATTGAAAAAACAAAGGTATCAAAAGAAGAAAAAAGGATTCAAAAAAAACTCAGACATAAGCAAAAAAAGGTAGAGGAGATTATTAAACACCTTAAGATAAAGGGGTTTTATAGATAAAATAGAAAATAACTCTTTAATAAATAAAAGAGGTTTAAAAATGGAAGAAAAAGAAGAAAAAGAATTGGATTTGAAAAAAATAGAAGAGGATGCATTTTCCGCTATAGATGAGCTCTTTTCAGAGACACCTTCAGAAATTGACCCTCGTATTTCACGGCTTGAAGAATCTATTTTAAGTCTAGATTGGGAATTTAGTGATAAGGATTTGAGTAACCTTAGGAAAACTATTGAAGAGTTAAAGGGTGCTTATGCAGATAAATTTAATAACATTTTACTTGCTATGATGGGAAGTATTACTAAGTTTCTTACTATCTCAAAAGAGTTAGCACCATCAGATACCCTTAATATATTAGGTAAGATAGCTAAAACATTCAAAGAAATAAATACTACTGCTTTGCCTGAAAGAGAAAAAAGGCAAAAGGTAAGAAAAGTTTACACTTTATTTATTCAGTTACGGGATAGAATACCCAGTATAAAAAAGGCTGTACAGGCCGAAGAAGCAAAGCCGCCAAAACCTCCAGAAGTTGCTCCCGAAGAAGTGGTGTCTACAGAAACTCGTGAAATTAAACCAGAAGTCCAAGCTAAAGAACGTCCTCTGACAGAAATGCCTGGGGTTCAACCAGAAACACCCGTTGCTGCAGCAGCAACTCCTGTGCCTGAAGAATTAACAAATAGAATAGAAACAGGCTTTTCTATGTTAGAAAGACTTATTCAATCTCTAAATGATACTTTAGAAAGTAAAGTAGAACAAACTATTAGCCCGATTCAACATCTTAATGCTAAAATTTCCGATTTTTTGAAACAAATAGAAGAAATAAATGCTCGATTTGTAATCATGGAAACATTTAAGTCAGAATTTGATTTGCTAAAAGAGAAGATTACACACTTAGAAAACATTTTTATTCAACAAAAAGAAGCAGTCTCAGAGAGAAAAGTTGAACCAGAACCAATAGAAGAGAAACCTCAAATTAAAGAAGCCCCACCACAACCTGAATTAAAAACAGAAATCCCTGAAGAATCAGAAACCAAAGAACTTCCTGTTTCAGAAACATGGCCTTATGTTTTAGTTTTTTCCTTAGAAGAAAAACTAATAGCCTTACCTCTAAATAATATAGCTAACATTTATCCTGTTTCTCCTAAGAAAGCCAAAAGTCTCATTCAAAGAGATTCTATCTTGCTTAAGGAATTTAAGTCTTTTTGGCGAAAACTAAGTAAGAATATGAAGGGTGAGCTGAAAAATTTAAAAGAAAAGGATTTAAAAAACCTAGAAGTTCCTGTGTTAAAACTCTCATGGGAGCAAACAGAAGACACTGTATACAATACGGCAGTTTTGTTGCAATATAATGGAAAATATGGTATTTTATTTTTAAATAAAATGATTTTTGAAAAACCTTATCTTTCTGAAACAGGTAATAAAATAGGGGAGAAAGAAATAGAAGCAGAAATTGAAACCCCAAAAGGTATGGCTTATTTGATCAATCCTGCTTATCTTTTAAAGGGGGAATAAATAATGTCTGTGGAAAGAGAAAATATTTTAGACCAAACTGAATTTGCCTCTCTTTTGAAAGAAGCTGAAGTTTGTTATGAGCAGGGTCTATATACTGATGCAAAGAAGATTTATATAAACTTGCTAAAAAATCTGGAAGAAATGCCTGTTACTCCTGAAGTTGAGGCTCAAAAGAAGTTATTAGAAGAAAAAATTGAAAATATTAAAAATAATATTAAAGAACAAGATAATGTAGTTCCCTTCCCTATTTTAGAATCAGAAAATCCTTCAGAAATATACCAAAAGGCTTTGGTGTTAAAAGATATAAAGCTGTTTAAAGAAGCAGTAGAAGAATTTAAAAAGGCACTAAATGCAGATTATAAAATAGAAGATTGCATTTCAAATATCGTTTATTGTTATGAAAAACAAGGCTTAAAATTAAGTGCTATTAAATTTTTAGAAGAAATTTTAACCAGTAAAGACACTCTTTCTTTTGAGAAAAAAGAGGAAATTAAATATAAATTAGCCAATTTATATGAAAGAATAAATATCTATGGTAAAGCCCTATCTTATTTGAAACAAATTAAAAATAAGGAGCAATTTCCAGACCTGAAACAAAAAATACAATCTTTATCTACCAAAGTAAAAAGTGGCACTAAATTTGATTATCTCCTTCAAAAAGGTGTTATTAAAAAAGAAGATTTAGAAAAGGCCCAAGCGGAGGCTGAAAAGGAAAAGAAAAGTGTTGAATTTATCCTTATGCAGAAATATAAGGTTCGTAAAAAAGACATCTTAGAGGCCCTTTCTTTGTTTTTTGGCTGTCCTTTTGTTTCCTTTGACCCTAATATCCCTATCCCCTTGGATTTGATAAAGGAATTAAAGTATCAATATTTAAAATATAATCACTGGGTTCCTCTAAAAAGGGAAAATAATAAGGTAATAGTAGCTATTGATAACCCGCATGACTTATCCCGTGTAGATATAATTAAAAATTTATTGCAGACACCAAATATTGAATTGGTAGTAAGTACCAAAGAAGATATAGAAAGTTTTGTGGACTATTTTTGGGGACAACAAAGAGGAAGTTCTATTCAAGACTTAGTAGCAGATGTAGAAGAAGAGGGAATAACAGAAGAAGAGTTAGTTTCAGAAACAGAGGAGATTGACGAAACAGATAGTCGTGTAGTGCAATTTGTAAACCAAATGATTATGGATGCTTGGCGTAAAAAAGCATCAGATATCCATATAGAGCCATCGCCTTCAAATAAGATTACCCAGGTCAGGTTCAGGATTGATGGGGTCTGTCAGCCATATATTCAAATACCAAACAGTTTTACCAAAGCTGTGATTTCTAGAATCAAAATTATGTCCAAATTAGATATTGCTGAAAAAAGGCTTCCTCAGGATGGAAAGATAAAATTTAGGCAGAAAGGAAAAACCCTTTTGGAATTGCGTGTAGCCACTATACCTACGGTAGGTGGCAATGAAGATGCTGTATTAAGATTGCTTCACACTGGAATTCCGCTAAAATTAAATGAAATAGGTATGTCTGAAGAAAATCTTAAGAAGTTTAAAGAGATTGTCTCTCAACCTTATGGTCTAGTATTGGTAGTAGGACCCACGGGTTCTGGTAAAACCACTACTTTGCACTCTGCCTTATATTACATAAATACACCTGATAGAAAAATCTGGACAGCCGAAGACCCAGTAGAGATTACCCAGCCTGGTCTCAGACAGGTAGAAGTCCATCCCAAAATAGGCCTTACCTTTGCCCGTCTCATGAGGTCATTTTTAAGAGCCGACCCAGATGTAATCATGATTGGGGAAATGAGGGACGAAGAAACAGCCCTCACTGGCATAGAGGCCTCTCTTACTGGACACTTAGTATTTTCTACCCTTCATACTAACAGTGCCCCTGAAACCATAACCAGGTTGCTGGAAATGAAATTAGACCCCCACAATTTCTCAGATTCTCTTTTGGGCATTCTAGCTCAAAGACTGGTGCGAACCCTGTGTAGATGTAAAGAAGCTTATCATCCCAGTAAAGAAGAATTTGAGGAAATAGTTGAGGAATATGGTAAAGCATATTTTGACCGCACAGGCATAAAATACAATAAAAATTTAACCCTTTATCGGGCTAAAGGTTGTGATATTTGTGGAGGCACGGGTTACAAAGGACGGATGGGGATTCATGAGTTGCTTATAAATAATGATGAGATTAAAACCCTCATTAAGAAAAAAGCCCCTACTGAAGAAATAAGAAAAGCTGCCATTCTAGCCGGCATGACTACCTTAAAGCAAGATGGTATTCAAAAGGTCTTTAAAGGCTATACTGACATAAAGGAAGTTAGAAGGGTTTGTATAAAATAAAGAGGAGTCGTGTCTTTTTTAACACTTTACTCTTCACGCTAGGACTTCGTCAAAGTAATTTTAACGGAGATCCAAATGTTAAGCGCACCTGTCTGCCCCCGCCTGCCGTCGGGCAGGGAACAGGCAGGATGGCTCAATGCAGAATGCAAAACGTTTGCACGTTAACACGTTTACACGTTTGCACGATGAGACGTGCTTAGTCCTTAGTCCTTAGTGCTTAGTTCCTAGTCCTTAGTCATTTTGATTGAGGCATTACAAAGTTGCAAGTTGGAAAGTTTGCAAGTTAACACGTTGGAACTGGGAATTGGGAATTAGGAAATGGGAATTGGGAATTTCTATTTTCTATTTTCTTAACTGTATTTTGTAGGTTAGACCCCAATTCCACTACATTGGCTATTTCATTCCCTCACTATTTTATTACTCACTGATTTAATGTTTTGGCATTTAGACATTTGGATTTCATTTGGCATTTGGATTTCATTTGGCATTTGGATTTTGAAATTTGGATTTTAGCCAGCCATTGTCTTGGTGTCTATTTTTTGATATTTTTTAAACTATGCCTGCTAATTTACCTCCTCAATATTTT
>Ga0190361_1001154_pt1 | contig 10175 bp, 14 predicted proteins | sample 48721845_MG_FD_161273 | JGI IMG/M metagenome (GOLD analysis project Ga0190361, IMG submission 161273) | Hydrothermal vent microbial mat bacterial communities from Southern Trench, Guaymas Basin, Mexico - 4872-18-4-5_MG | ecosystem: Environmental > Aquatic > Marine > Hydrothermal vents >...
CGAAAGGTCAGAAAAAGGCATTTGTTAAGCTTCATCCAGAATATAAAGCGACGGACATAGCCATAAAGCTTGGAATACTCTAAGGTGAAGAGATATGGGTAAAAGAATACGTGTTCAAAGGCGCGGCCGCGGCGCCCCAACCTGGAGAGCCTCAACCCACAAACGCGTAGCCCCAGCTGAATATCCGCCAGTAAGCAAAAAAGAAATTGAAGGGTACATTAGGGCGAAAGTAACTGACTTGGTGCATGATCCTGGAAGGGGAACTCCGCTCGCCGAAATAAAAACTGAAAACGGAGAGGTATTCTACACTGTGGCCGTAGAAGGAATATATAAGGGTCAAGAAATAATGATTGGAAGTAAGGCTCCGATAGAAATTGGCAACATTCTCCCTATTGGAAGCATTCCCGAGGGAACCATGATATGTAACATTGAACTTTCTCCAGGTGATGGAGGAAAACTTGCGCGGTCTTCGGGCGCATATGCCACTGTAGTGGCGCACACAGCGGAAGGAACTATAGTTAAGCTTCCATCCGGAAAAACCCATTATATCAATGATCTCTGCAGAGCAACAATAGGAGTAATTTCAGCCGCTGGAAGAGTTGGCAAGCCCTTCATGAAGGCTGGGGCAAAATACCACTGGATGAAGGCAAAGGGCCATAAGTATCCGAGAACACGCGGAAGAGCCATGATAGCCGCTGTTCACCCCTATGGAAGCAGCAAGAGAAGCGCCAGAAAAGTCACGACGGTTTCGAGAAATGCGCCGCCAGGACAGAAAGTTGGTTTAATTGCAGCCAAAAGCACAGGGAGAAAGAAGAGAAGAAGATAATCACGGAAGATTTAATAAACTGTTTATATGTGAATTGAGGTAGGCGAAGAGTATGCCGAGAGAATTCAGGTATAGAGGCTTCACAATAGAACAGCTTCAATCAATGTCAATGGACGAGTTCATTAGCTTACTTCCTTCACGTCAAAGAAGAAGCCTACTAAGAGGACTGACGCTTGAACAGAAAACATTGCTGACGAAAATTAGGAAGGCGAAAGAGGCTATGAGACAAGGCAAAAGGGTACTTATTAAAACCCACTGCCGCGACATGATAATACTTCCAGAAATGGTTGGACTAACAATTCATGTCCACAATGGTAAAGAATTTGTTCCAGTAGAAATAACGCCGGAAATGATAGGGCATTACCTCGGCGAGTTCGCCATAACCAATAAGCCGGTTAAGCATGGAACACCCGGAATAGGCGCGTCAAGATCGTCCATGTACGTGCCGCTAAAGTAGTTAATCGGCAATTAGGCTCTATAGGAAGGTTCAGACTGTTTTTTCTGGGATATTTGCGGAATTTGAGGAAGAGGAATAGGCGGTGGAATATTAACTGTCCTTGAAATCAGAACTGACTCTATAAAAACTATGTTTGATATCGGCTGTATTATGGCTGGAGGCGGAGGCTTCTTCTCCCTATAAGAACTATAAATCTTTTCTAACTCTTTCTTGTCTCCGTTCACACGTGCCTTTCCCTTAATACTTATCTGTGCCACAGCGGGTACATAATTTATTGTAAAAACGAAGGGTATCTCAAGAATCTCCTTCTTTTTCTCAACACCCACAACATTCAAGTTTGTTGATATTTTAACTCGTGGAAATGGACGGTCAATTTCCCAAAATCTCTCAGCTGAAATTGTGCTTATAAATACTCTAACATTTATCATAAATATTCACTTCACACGTAAAATATTGTCTAGCCAGATTTAAGGTGTTTTATTTTTCGCCTCGGCCTTAGTTTTGTAGCGTGTAAAGCCGCAGTGGCCACAGGTATAGCGGTCTCCGTGATCAGCCATGAAGTATCCCGGCCCGCATCTTTCACAGAAAGGCCTAAGCCTAACCAATTTTCCCTCTTCAATTTTATAGTAGGAGTAAACTCCTTTCTCTTTCTTCTTTTTCTTCTCGCTCATTCGCTTGTCTCCCCCTTCTCTTCTTCAGGTTTTTCTTTAGGCTGATTCCTCAGAATTATGTATTCTGGCTCAATGAGCTTTGCTTGTTCAACACTATCATAGACATTTGCTTCTCCCACAGCAATCATGGTTCCAGTTTTTGTTTCAAATTTCTTGATATAGACGCGTTCTAAGTCGGCCTTAACTGTTTGCGCTAAAGCCTTTCTTACTTCAAATCTAGGCGGGGTTCCAGATTGTGTATGGTTAACCTCAAAGATTATTTCTCGTCTTTTCAGCAGCGGATTATAGTTGTCTGATATTATCTTGATTTTCATGTTCATCAGCCTTTGAATGTTGATTTGATGTTAAATCAGCTACTTTAGTCTTTCGAACAAGTTTTCATTTCATTAACAATCGATTCTACTTCCACTCTTTTTTCTCGCATAACCTTGATAATAACTATTCCTTCGTGAGGTTGTCCATAAACGACAAGTGAATTTTCTGGGGCAAATAAAACGGCTGGGAGGGCAAGTAAATCCTCTTCTCCATCAATTACAATTTTAGTCCTCAGATTTGAATGTAGGGCGTCTCTAATTTTCTCCCAAGCTTCCTCGGATATTGTTCCGGCTGGATTCCTTGCATAAACAATCCTTTCGGCATCGAACTCTATTGGTGTAATATCTTTACGCATAATCCTATTGTCAACTATAAAAACGTCAGGAAATATTCCGCTCTTCATAAGACTTTCTGAGACGGCATCACCAACCGCAATTAGTTTCTTGGGCTTCTCCAGGGTTAATATTTTCTTGAACTTTTTTATAGTTTCATTAAAGTCTCCAGTTATCAGCATTCCCAAGGGTTTTTTCAATTTTTTTCTCAGATTTTCGGGCAGAATTAGAATGGTTATCACCTAACTTTTAATGCGTACTTTCCTTTTTCTTTTACTCCCATAACTTCGGCGATTTTCGAACCTTCCGGGTCAAATATTATTGCTAGACCTGAGAAATCGTCGCTCATTGTTGCCTCTTTGCATCTTGGGCATATTGAACTGCGTGCTATTACGTGACATTTTCTACATGCCTTCTCGCTCATTTAGGCTTTTCCTCCTCCTTTTCTTCAACTACTCCTCTAGCCCTCTTAACTTCCTCCTGTATCCATTCAAGTTTCCCTAGGAACGGCTGCCTAGCGGTTACCCCTACCTTACCTGATATTCCTCCCCTCCCAAGAGATACGGCCGTAACTCTCACCCTTACCCTATCTCCAGTAGTCAGCTTCCGCTGAGTTTCCTTTCCCATCAAAACCCCCTGTTTCTCGTCATAGGTTATGAAGTCATCCATAAGCTGTGAAACATGTAGGAGAGCATCTATAGGGCCTATTCGAACAAATGCCCCGAAATCCGCTACTTCCACAACTTCTCCTTCTACAATTTCTTGAATTTTCGGATAAAAAGTTAGCAGGGTGAATTTAACCCTATGATAGGTTGCGCTATCCCCAGAGATTATTTTCCCGACAGGATTCACATCCAAATCTATAACAGCGACTATGTATCCAAGCTCTTCGTCAACTATTCCCTCATATTTCATTCTGAGCTGTTCATATCCGACGGCCTTAATTGGCTGTCCAAACTTCTCCGGTGGAATTCTAATGGTATCTTCGAGGGTTACTAACCTAAACATTATTTATGGTCCCCTCCATCTCTAAGCGGGATTTCTCCCTAACATAAATGACTGCAATCCCCATATTTCTTAACGTCCTTTTAAGTGTTCGGTCGTTAGTTGCAACCGCGCACTTAAACCTTTTTGCAATTCGAACAATGACATCATCATTTGATTCCCTGTCAAGTCTCTTAACATTGAGGACCTTGCATTTTTCAACCAATTTGAGGGCAAAAGAAGCTTGACGGCTAAGTTTTCCTCCCTTATTGGAAATTTTTCTAAGTTCTTCAATGGTTGTTGACAAAACAATAAAATCAACCTTTCCATTAACGAGTTCTCTGATTTCCTCAAAAATGTCGATTTGAAATTGCAAAGGCACAAACAGAAAGTTCGAGTCAAGTATAACCTTTACCGTCAACAGCTTCCCTTAAGATATCTCCATACTTAAAATATAAAGTTAAGCCTAAGCCCTAATTATTGATCATTAACACAATAGTTAATGATTTTGGCTTGAATGTATGTCCAAGAGTCTTATGTAGCAATATTTAAATAGCAAGTACCAGGAAACAACAAGGAAGGTGAATATGTTGAAAAAGGTTGCATTTGGAGTAATACTAATTCTGCTTCTACTAGCAGGTACAACTCAAGTATTAGCTCAATTTCTACCAAACAAAGTCATAATTATGGTATGGACTGACAAGCAATTTTACCAATCAGGAGAAGGAGGGAAACTTTACATATCAATTTTCAACAACGGCCCAGATAATTACTTTATAGAAAACATTACGATAGAATATCCATGGATGTGTTACATTGGCGACAAATGGGAAGGAAACCAAACAATAATACCTGAGGAAGGAAAGGACAGCATAAAAAGTGGCGAGTATTACAGTCAAGAAATAGCATTTAAAGTTCCAAGCGACGGAAGAGCGGAAAGCGGCGAAATAATAGTGAAAATCTACGTTGATAGAGCTCCATATGTTTTCGATTCCACAAATCCTGTAACAGGCACATACCAGTTCAAATATGGCAGTCCATACATTGAAATTGCTAAGGAGTATCCATTAAACATAAGCTCAGTAGACAAAATAGTAACTTTACTTGCTGTTCAAATAATCTTAACTGTAATTTCAGCATTAGTTATAGCAGCAGCCATATACCTCTCCATCAGAAAATTAACAAAGTCTCCCACAGGGCCTCCATCGCCGCCACCACCCCCACGTGAAGAGGAAAGATAACTTCCTTCCCAATTTTTGTCCGTTTAGTTTAAGTTTGGCATTGCACTAATTTAATTTAGTTTGCTGGAGGTGAAGGGAAACTCGGAAGGGTTCTCGTTACTGCAGCGTGGCCATATATCTATCATCTGCCACATCTTGGCACTTTGATAGGATCTTTGCTCTCGGCCGACGTTGTAGCCAGATACTATAGGCTTAGGGGTGATGAAGTTCTCTATGTTACTGGCTCTGATGAGCATGGAACCCCCATTGAGGTTGAGGCAATAAGACTTGGGATCCCGCCTAGGCGCTTAACAGATAAAATACATGATCAAGTTGTCGAACTCTTCAAGAAATGGGGATTATCCTTTGACAATTATACAAGAACGGAAAGCCCAACACACAAACAGTTTGTTAAAGAAACTTTCATGAAGATTTATAGAAATGGTTACATTTTTACAAAGGAAACTGAAATGCCTTACTGTCCAAAGTGTGAACGTTTTCTCCCAGACAGATTCGTGATTGGCAAATGTCCCTACTGCGGCTACGAAAATGCCCGTGGAGACCAATGTGAAAATTGTGGCAGACTACTTGAACCAACAAAACTTGTCGAAGCAAAGTGTTCAATTTGCGGAACCAAGCCTGAAATACGGAAAACAAAGCATTGGTATTTTGATCTCCCAAGGTTCTCAGAGAAACTCTACGAATATATTTCAAATAATCAGCAGTTTCCTGAAAATGCGAAAAACTTCAGCCTAAATTTAATTAGGGAAGGACTAAAGCCTCGTCCAGTAACCAGAGATAATAAGTGGGGTATTCCGGCACCCTTTCCAGGAGCTGAGGGAAAAACCATCTATGTATGGGTTGAAGCCGTTTTAGGTTACGTTTCAGCCACAATAGAATACTTCAAGAGGAAGGGCGAAGAGGAAGGATGGAAAAAATTCTGGTTCGACAAGGAGGCTAAAACTCTATACTTCATTGGAAAGGATAACATTCCATTTCACACAATAATTCTGCCAGCGCTGCTGTTGGCGACTGGAGAAGATTACAATCTACCATGGAATGTCAATTCAACAGAATTTCTACTTCTAGACGGCCAAAAGTTTTCGAGAAGCCGCAGGATAGGAATATGGATTGATGAAGCCCTTGAACTTTTCCCAGCGGATTATTGGCGATATGTGCTAATCGCCATAAGGCCGGAGACACGAGATGCCAGTTTTACATGGAGCATATTCCTCGAAAAGATAAACTCCGACCTAAACGATACGCTTGGAAATTTCATTCACCGCACCCTAACCTTCATAAACAGATTCTTCAACGGCGAGATTCCACATGCGAAAAATTTGGACGAAGACGATAAAAGAGTTCTACAGACAATAAATGAGAAAGTTGATGAGATCGGAGCCAGCATTGAAGACTGTAAGCTTGCTGAGGCTCTACGTGAAGCTGTCGACTTAAGCCGCATTGGAAATCAGTATTTAAACAGAAAGGAGCCGTGGAATCTGATAAAATCTGATAAACAAAAAGCTGCGAACGTTCTCTATGTTGCGGCGCAAATAGTTAAGGCTTTAACGATTCTTTTGGCTCCCTTCATTCCATTCACAGCTGAAGAACTCTGGAAACTCCTAAACCTTTCCGGAAGCGTCCATGAACAGCGTTGGGAAGAAGCCCTAAAACCCTTGCCAGCCGGACATAGAGTTAGGGAGGCAAAACCTTTATTCAGGAAGGTAGAGGCTAATGAAAAAGAGCTTCAAGCCATGCTGGAGAGAGTAAGAATGAGGTCGGAAAAAGTTTCGTTTGAGGAGTTTTCCCGAATGGATCTACGAATTGGAAAAATAGTTAAGGCTGAAAGGGTTGAAGGCTCCAAGAATCTGCTAAGGCTCTTAATTGATATAGGCGAGGAGAATCCTCGGCAAGCAGTTGCTGGAATAGCAAAATACTACAAGACAGAAGAACTCGAAGGGAAACTTGTGGCCGTAATAGCCAATCTTGAACCCAAGAAAATTTTCGGAATAGAATCCCAAGTCATGATTCTGGCCGCTGAAGATGAGGAAACAATAGCCATACTTCAGCCTGAACGCCAAGTTAAAATTGGAAGCAAAATAAGATAGTGAATTCAGATTTGTTTTTAAAACTGGATCTTCATGTACACACCATCTACTCCTATGATGGGCTGATTACGCCTAAAGAGCTTATCTGGCAACTAAAGAAGAAAGGACTAGATGGAGTAGCAATAACAGATCACGACACTATAAAAGGCTGGCCAAAATTCAAGAAAGCACTAAACAAACACGGATTTATTGTAATTCCCGGAATTGAGGTGTCAGCCAAAAATGCGCATATCCTAGCCCTAAACGTAAAAACTCTAATTCCAGCCCAACTTGAAATCAACGAGACAATAGACCTTATACATGAAGCTGGAGGAATAGCTGTAGCAGCGCATTCAGTCGCAATTTATAGAGGATGGACAAAAAATTTGTCCAGAAAATTTGACGCAATCGAAGTTATTAATGCTTCTTCTTTTCCCTTCTATTTTTCAGCTCTCTTTGCTAAGAGGCTGGCGGCAAAGCTAGAGCTTCCGCAGGTTGCTGGTAGCGATGCACACTATTATAGAGAAGTCGGCTGTGCCTACACAATCGTTAAAGTGGATAATCATAGCTTAGATAATGTTTTAAAAGCCATAGAAAAGGGTACAATTATTCCTTACGGAAAGCCAATTCCTCTACATATTAGATTAAAGAGAGAAGCCTTAACCCTGAAGAGAAAGTTGGGTCAGTAATTTTCCATCTGATAAAGCGGTAATTTTATTCCTAAAGGCCTTTCCGGTTCTGCATATGGCTCCATATTATAGAGTTGCGGCGCAATCGCTCCGAATCCACTTAGCAAATATGGTGAATGCACGCCAGTCATGACGAGTGTTACGCGTAATAGTCCATTCATGTCTGGATTCACCCTTGCACCCCAAATTACGAGGGCATCCTCATCCATGAATTCTGTTACTATTTCGGCGACCCTATTCGCTTCTTCTATGGTCATCTGATTATCTCCGCAAACATGTATCAATGCGCCGGTGGCGCCCGCATAATCAACATCTAAAAGCGGATTCCTCAGAGCATTCCTCACAGCTTCCTCAGCCCTGTTAGGTGCATCCGACTCGCCTATACCAACGACCGCAACTCTGCCTTTTTTAATAATGGTCTTGAAGTCTGCGAAGTCGAGGTTGATAAGGCTTGGTGTTGAAATTGTTTCAACTATTCCCTTAATCATGTTTGCCAGTACTTGATCGGCTACGCGGAATGCCTCATTTATAGGCAGTTGGGGAACGAGCTTCATAAGCTTGTTATTGTCTATTACGACTACGGTGTCGCAGTACCGTCTCATCTCATTTAAGCCTAAGGCAGCATATTTTATTCTGCCCTTCTCTATTCTGAAAGGTGTTGTGACCACACCTACGGTTATTGCTCCCTTCTTTCGGGCTATTTTTGCCACTATCGGCGCGGCTCCGGTTCCGGTTCCTCCCCCCAAGCCAGCCGTTATGAAGGCTATGTCTGCTCCAGTGAAGAACTCTTCTATCTTGCTTTTTGACTCCTCTATTGCAGCTCTGCCTAGGGAGGGGTCTCCTCCAGCGCCCAAGCCCCTTGTCGTTTTCTCCCCTATCAGGATTTTGTGCATGGCCCTAGAGGCGTTAAGGTGGAGTATGTCAGTGTTTATTGCTATGGTCTCTGCGCCCTTAATTCCCATTTCCGTTAGGCGTGTTACGGTGTTATTTCCGGCTCCGCCTACTCCGGCTACCACTATCCGGCAGTATCCAGGAGGTCTAATCCCTTCGTGAGGAGTATTCTGCCATGCATACTGTAAAACTTGGCTTTTAGGCTTTTGAAGCAATTTTTCTCCTCCTTTTGCTCCTTCTCCTTCCATTTTTTCGCCTAGCAGATTTCAGGCTTTTTCTACTCCACAATTCCTCCCTTATCATATCGAGTATTGCGGTTCTTATCGCCTCGGCTCTATTTGGGTAATATTTCTCATTTACAAGCTTGTCTAAGGCCTCTATGTAGGGTTCGGGCAAATATAGCGTTATCATCTTCATCCAGAATCACCCTAGGAAAATGAGATGGTATTTTATCATATAGTGCTATGTATTTATTTTTAAATATGATTTAAATATGCAAGAGTCAAATTCTTTTAAATTTTACTATAAGTCTATCTCTTATTCATGTCAATTTCTATTGTTCCGGGAATGTTTATGTTTCTCTATGCTTTTAAAATGGTGTTATTAGGCATGCGGACAAAGATATTCGTAATCAGTTTTGGCTGCGCTTCGAGCATGGCGGACGGCAACATGCTAGCTGGGTGTCTAGCCGAAGCGGGCTTCGAAATAACTGAAAGCATAGACGAAGCGCAAGTTGTGATTGTGAACACCTGCGCCGTCAAAGGGCCTACGGAGAATAGAATGATAAGCTTTCTCAGTAAAATTCCGTCAGACAAAAAGCTCATTGTGGCTGGATGCCTACCCCTGATCAATTTTGCACGCTTACAACGTGAGGTTCGCTTTGATGGAGTTGTTGGACCAGCATTCGCCGAACGCATAGCTGATATTGTTAAGAGAGTTTTAGAGGGAGAGAAGGTAATTGAGCTTTCTAATGCCCTAAAGACTAAACCTAGACTTGACTTACCATGCATACGACAAAATAGATTTGTTGACATAACTCCAATTGCTTACGGCTGTCTAGGCGAGTGTGCCTATTGTTGCGTTCGCTTTGCCCGCGGCAAACTCCGCAGCTATTCAATCGATGAAATTGTCAAGAGGATTAAACGTTCGCTTGATGAAGGAGTGAGGGAGATTTGGCTTTGCGGCCAAGACACTGCCATTTACGGCCGAGATTTAGGCGTAAATCTCCCAAGACTGCTGAGGGAAATATGTAGCATAAACTCGCACAGTTTTCTAGTTAGAATTGGCATGATGCGACCTGACCACACACTTGAAATTTTAGACGAACTTATTGAAGTGTACGCAGATTTCGGCGGAGAAAGACGCTTTTCAGAGATAGCTGAAGAAGGGGGACATGGAGGCTGCCTATTTTGGTTCTTACATTTACCTGTTCAGAGCGGTGATGACGATGTTTTAACTAAAATGAGACGTGAATATACGGTTAGTGATTTTAAACAGATAGTTGAAGCTTTCAGACGCAGGCTTGGTGAAAGTCTTTGCTTGGCCACCGATGTGATAGTTGGCTTTCCAGGAGAGACCGAAGAAGCCTTCGAGAATACATTAAGGCTTATTAAAGAGGTTAAACCCGACATAGTTAATGTTAGCAAATTTTTCGCCAGGCCCGGAACAGAAGCCGAAAGAATGATGCCGAAAATAGACAATAA
>Ga0190361_1001157_pt1 | contig 10158 bp, 12 predicted proteins | sample 48721845_MG_FD_161273 | JGI IMG/M metagenome (GOLD analysis project Ga0190361, IMG submission 161273) | Hydrothermal vent microbial mat bacterial communities from Southern Trench, Guaymas Basin, Mexico - 4872-18-4-5_MG | ecosystem: Environmental > Aquatic > Marine > Hydrothermal vents >...
GCTATTTGTGGGAACTAAGAATCAGGCAAAGGATGCCATTGTAGAGGAAAGCGAACGCTGTGGCATGTTTTATGTGGCAAACCGATGGCTGGGGGGCACACTCACCAATTTTGAGACCATAAGAAAGAACGTTGCTACCCTTAGAGAGCTTGAAAATATGAAAAAGGATGGCTCTATAAACAGATATTCAAAAAAAGAGATAATGAAGTTTGAAAAGAAACTCGGCAAGCTTCAGAAAGACCTTGGGGGAATAAGAGACATGGATGAATTTCCAGGTGCTGTATTTATAGTGGATCCAAACAAAGAACATATAGCAGTAAGAGAGGCAAGGAAGCTTGGAATCCCCATTGTTTCTATAGCAGATACTAATTGCGATCCAGATCTTATTGACTATATCATCCCTGGAAATGATGATGCAATAAGGGCAATAAGACTGATCTGTTCAAAGATTGCAGATGCCTGTATTGAAGGTCATAGTATAGCAGAAGAGAGATTAAGAGCGGAAGAGGCAAAAGAGATTATAACTTCTGAAATGGCCCCTGAAGAGGAAAGACCTGAAGAAGAGGAAAGAGGGCCAGAGATAATAGTTATCTCCAAGAGATCTACTGAAAGTAAAGACTCTCAAGACTCTATAAAGGAGGAATAAGATTGGACATATCTACTGAACTTATCAAACAGTTAAGGGAAAAGACGGGTGTGGGAATTATGGACTGCAAAAAGGCCTTAAAAGAGACAGGTGGTGATTTAGATAAGGCCGTGGAGCTCTTAAGGAGAAAGGGGATTGCAACTGCCCAAAAGAGGGGGCATAGAGTTGCCTCAGAAGGTCAGATCCAATCCTATGTGCATGCAGGAGGGAAGATCGGGGTGCTGGTGGAAGTAAACTGTGAAACAGATTTTACGGGCAAGACCCCTGAATTCACACAATTTACAAAGGATATTGCCATGCAGATAGCTGCTACCAATCCCCTCTCTATTGACATAGAGACCCTTCCTGAAGAGGTGGCTTTAAAAGAAAAGGAGATATATATGGATCAGGCAAGGGCCTCTGGTAAACCTGAACATATTATTGAAAAGATTGTAGAGGGCAAGATGAAAAAGTTCTATAGAGAGGTGTGTCTGCTTGAGCAGCCATTTATTAAAGATCCTGATATCACCGTAAGGGAACTATTAAATGAATTAATGGCAAAGACAGGAGAAAAGATCGTAATTAAACGATTTACCCGTTATCAATTAGGTGAAGAATCTTAGGGGCCTGATCAAGAAATAATAGATATGGAAGAGAGGCCAATATATAGGAATGTGTTGATTAAGATAAGCGGTGAGGTATTAAGCGGAGATTCCTCTTATGGTATTGATCCGGCTGTATTGCAGAGGATATCAGAGGAGATATATGAGATAAACAGGATGGGTGTTAAAGTGGGAGTGGTAATTGGTGGGGGAAATATATTTAGGGGATCTGAAAGGGAGAGATATGGTATTGAAGAGGTAGTTGCGGATCAGATGGGAATGCTTGCCACTATCATTAATGCGCTGGCCCTTTGTGAGGGGATTTCAAAACTTGGAGTGGAATGCATTGTTATGAGTCCTGTTGGTATCAGGGGTATATGTGAAGATTATTCTGCAAGACATGCCATTGAATATCTAAATGGAGGCAAAGTGATTATCTTTGCAGGTGGGACCGGAAGCCCATTTTTTAGCACTGATACTGCTGCAGCACTTAGAGCCAGAGAGATAAAGGCAGAGGTCTTGCTTAAGGGGACAAAAGTTGAAGGGGTATATGATTCTGATCCTGAAAAGATCTCTGACTCCAAGATGTATGACCAAATAGCCTTCAGGGAGGTCATTGAAAAGGAATTAAAGGTTATGGATCTTACAGCAGTGATCCTTGCAAAGGCAGGTAATCTTCCTGTAATAGTATTTAACATTAAAGAGAAGGGAAATCTGAAAAAAGTAATACTTGGAATGGATATAGGAACCACTATAAGGAGTGAGGTTTAGCCATGAAAGATGAGATAATAGCTGATATGAAAGCCAGGATGGATAAGACCATGTCCAATCTCAAAAAGGAATTTATGAAGCTTAGAACAGGAAGAGCGACTCCTGCACTCCTTGAAGGCATAAAGGTAGAATGTTACGGGACAACCATGCCATTAGAGCAGGTGGCATCCATAAGTGTTCCAGAGAGCAGACTCTTGGTTATAAAGCCATGGGATAAGAATATATTGCCAGATATTGAAAAGGCGATTTTAAGGTCTGATCTTGGACTTACTCCACAAGATGATGGAAAATTAATAAGAATTGCTATCCCTGCCCTTAGCGAAGAGAGAAGAAGAGAGCTTGCAAAGATTGCAAAAAAGATGGCAGAGGGAAGCAAGATTGCCATAAGAAATATAAGAAGAGATACCAATGACTTTTTTAAAGATCTTAAGAAAAATAAAGAGATCCCTGAAGATGATATGTATAGGGCACTGGATGAAGTTCAGAAGGTAACAGATGAATATATAGAAAAGCTGGATGATGCCCTGGATGAAAAGATAAAGGAGATCATGGAATTTTAAATGGAAAAAGATCAAAATATAGATCCTTCAAGGTTGCCCCGTCATGTGGCAATTATAATGGATGGAAATGGAAGATGGGCAAAAAGACAGGGTCTTGATAGAATCCAGGGGCATCAAAGGGGTGCAGAATCTGTAAGAGATATAGTCAGGACAGCCAGGAGGATAGGCATTAAATATCTGACTCTATATGCCTTTTCCGAAGAGAACTGGAAGAGGGCCAGATATGAGATTGAGGCATTAATGATGCTTTTAAAGAGATATCTCAAAAGTGAACTTCAAGAGATGTTAGAAAATGGAATCAGATTTAATACCATAGGAAATATATATAAGCTTCCTCAAGATGTTCAGGAGCTATTAAAGAAGACAAAGGAAAAAACAAGCAAAAATACTAACATGGTCCTCACCCTTGCACTCAGCTATGGAGGGAGACAGGAGATATGTGAGGCCATGCGTCATATTGCAAAGAGGGTGGCAGCAGGTGATATAGACCCATCTGACATAGATGAAGATGTTATTTCAGGCTTTCTATATACCTCCTCATTACCCGATCCAGATCTATTGATCAGGACAAGTGGTGAGATGAGAATTAGCAATTTTCTGCTATGGCAGATAGCCTACACCGAACTCTACATTACCCCTATTATGTGGCCGGATTTTAAAAAAAAACAATTTATTGAGGCCATCTTAGAGTATCAGAGGAGAGAGAGAAGATTTGGAGGGATCTAAGATATCTTAAAAGAGTCAATGCACCTTAAGCGATGGATAACAGCCATTCTGCTTATTCCTGTCCTTATCTATATGATAGGATTTGCTCCTCAGTGGTTTCTATCCCTTTTTTTAGCTGTGGTAAGTTTAGTTGGAATCAGGGAATTCAATAGAATAACAGATATAAAAAGCACATTCTTTTTATGGTCTTTTAATGTCTCTTTGACATTGACTCTCTTTTTAGTTGTCTTAATAAGGGAGATGATCCTGTTTCCTGTTATAGTTGCCATATCCATTATGATTCCCTTTCTGTCCTGTGTATTTAATGGCTCTAAACCCACTTCAGAGGATATTAAGATATCGGCACTTATAATCTTTGCCCCCCTTTACCTGATAATACCCCTTTCCCTTATATTACTTATCCGTCTCTATCCTAAGGGATATCTATGGATATTCTTCTTTTTACTTGTAGTATTTTCAACTGATATAGGTGCCTTTTATGGCGGATATTTCTTCGGTAGACACCCTTTTTTCCCAAAGATAAGTCCAAAAAAGACATGGGAAGGTGCTATAGGAGGAATTATACTTGCACTCTTGACCTCCTTTTATTTCCTCAGGATCTTTAAGCTATATCCTTTTAATATCTATGCCCTCATTATGATATTATCTGTTTCCATAAGTTCACAGCTGGGAGACCTGATGGAATCTGCTATCAAAAGGGCGTTTGGGGTAAAGGATTCAGGAAGTATCCTGCCAGGGCACGGCGGCATACTGGATAGGATTGATGGGGTATTGTTTTCAGTCCCTATTTTTTATATATTATTTTATTTAGGTATCTTGAGGTGATTGTGATGAGATTTAAATATGACAAGGAGCGGATATTGGTTACTGGAGGAGCAGGATTTATTGGGTCTCATCTATGTGAGAGGCTTTTAAGAGACGATAACTATGTAATATGTCTTGACAACTATTTTACAGGGCAGAAGAGAAATGTCTTCCACCTGATGGATAATCCATACTTTGAACTTATAAGGCATGACCTTGTAAATCCCATATTCTTAGAGGTGGATCAGATCTATAACCTTGCCTGCCCTGCCTCTCCTGTGCATTATCAATACAACCCCGTTAAGACCATAAAGACCAATGTTATGGGATCCATAAATATGCTTGGTCTTGCAAAGAGGGTAAAGGCCAAGATACTTCAGGCCTCAACCAGTGAAGTATATGGGAATCCTTTAGAACATCCTCAAAAAGAGAGCTATTGGGGAAATGTAAATCCTATAGGCCCCCGTTCTTGCTATGATGAAGGAAAGAGATGTGCAGAGACCCTCTTTTTTGATTATTATCGGCAAAATAGTGTCCGTATAAAGGTGGTAAGGATATTCAATACCTATGGTCCAAGAATGCATCCCAATGATGGCAGGGTGGTAAGTAATTTTATCATGCAGGCACTTCAAAATCTACCCATCACCATATATGGGGATGGAACTCAGACCAGGTCATTTTGCTATGTAGATGATATCGTGGAGGGCATGATCAGGATAATGCACACACCCGATAAGGTAACAGGACCGATCAATCTTGGCAATCCCCAAGAGACCAGGATAATTGATATTGCCAATATGATAATTGAGATAACTGGGAGTGAGTCAAAGATAGAATTTCACCCCCTCCCAAAAGATGATCCAAAGAGGAGAAGGCCTGATATAGGACTTGCTAAAAAGATATTGAATTGGTCTCCTAAGATCCCACTTAAGGAGGGTATAAAAAAGACAATTGACTATTTTAAGGGACTCTTAGAGGAGTAATGAAAAATATCCTCATACTGGGTTCAACAGGATCCATTGGAAGGGATTCCATAGGTGTAATTAAGGAAAATCCTGAAAGATACAGGATTGTTGCACTCAGTGCAAATAGGAATGTTAAGCTGCTGGGTGAACAGATCAGATCCCTTAGGCCAAGATATGCCTGTATTACAGATACAGGTAGGGTTCAAAAGTTAAAAGAGGCAGTATCGGATATTTCAGGCATTGAGATCCTATCTGGAGTTGAAGGGCTTATTGATATGGTAAGCGCTGATGAGGTGGATCTGGTAATATCTGCCATAAGTGGCTCCGCTGGTCTTATTCCCACATATCACGCCGTTTTAAATGGAAAGGATATAGCCCTTGCAAATAAAGAGACTTTGGTTATGGCAGGTGATATTGTAATGAGATTGGCAAAAGAAAAGGGGGTTTCTATCATCCCAATTGACAGCGAACATAGTGCCATATTTCAGGCACTCTCTGGTCATAGTAGGGAAGATGTCAAGAAGATCATACTTACTGCCTCAGGGGGGCCATTTAGGAATATGGGTATTGATGAGATGAAGAGAGTGAGTCCTGAGCAGGCCCTTAGACACCCCAATTGGAAGATGGGGTCAAAGATAACCATTGACTCTTCTACGCTCATGAACAAGGGTCTTGAGATTATTGAGGCAAGGCACCTTTTTGGATTTAAAGGTGATCAGATTGAAGTGATAATACACCCAGAGAGTATAATACACTCTATGGTGGAGTATCTGGATGGGTCCATAATTGCCCAGATGGGTATCCCCAATATGAAGATTCCCATATCCTATGCTCTTTCCTATCCACGCCATCTAAAACTCGACTTACCTACCCTCAGGTTCGAGCAATTAAAGAGTCTTACCTTTGAGATGCCAGATTATAAAAGATTTAGATGCCTCAGTCTTGCAATGGATGCATTGGAGATGGGGAACAGTATGTGTGTGGTTTTGAATGGAGCAAATGAGATTGCAGTTGAAAGTTTTCTAAATTATAAGATAGGCTTCTTAGAGATTCCATATGTGATAGAGGCAGTTATGTCAGAGCATACGGTTAAAGAGATCAATTCTATTGATGAGGTAATAGAACTTGACAGATGGGCAAAACATAAGGCAAATGAAGTTATTAATAGGCTGAGGAGAGGATAATATGACCTTTTTTATATATTATTTCCTGCCTTTTATACTGGTTATTGGAGTGCTCATATTCTTTCACGAATTGGGGCACTTCCTTATGGCCAAATTATTTAATGTAAAGGTAGAGAAGTTCTCCTTAGGATTTGGATATAAACTTTTTGGAAAGAGGTTTGGAGAGACAGAATATCTGATATCCACTATCCCCTTAGGGGGTTATGTAAAGCTTTTGGGTGAAGAGATGGAGGAGATGAAAGATGTTCCTCAATTTGAGATTCATAGGGCATTTTATAGTCAGCATGTACTAAAGAGGATCATTATAGTGCTTGCAGGCCCCATCTTTAATATACTTTTGGGATATATCATATTCTATCTCTCTTTTTGTCTTTCTGGCCAAAATATAATGCTGCCAGAGGCAGGAAAGGTAAGGGAGGGATCACCTGCATATCGCGCAGGGCTTAAGGGGGGAGATATCATCCTTGAGATAGATGGTATGCCTATTAAAAGCTGGGAAGAGCTTAAAGAGATTGTAAAGAGAAAGGGGGAGGTAGAGTTAAGTATAAAGGTTAAAAGAGAAGAGGAGATACTTAATTTTAAAGTCACTCCTGAACTATCCAAGTCTAAGAACATATTTGGTGAGGAAATAGAGACGCCACTTATAGGAATTGTGGCTTCAGGGAGATACAAGAGCATTGATGTTGGCCCGGTTGAGGCAATTAAATTGGCATTTCTTAAGGTTGGCGAACTTGTATATCTAACTTTTTTAATTTTGGTTAAGATATTCCAGGGAGTGGTCTCTATAAAGACCTTGGGAGGTCCCATACTTATTGGACAGATGACCGGTCAGCTTGCACAGAAGAGCTTTTCATATATCTTTCCCTTTATGGCAGTAATCAGTGTAAATCTTGCCATACTGAATCTTCTTCCAATCCCCGTCTTAGATGGGGGATTGTTTATGTTCTTTATCATTGAACTTTTGTTTGGGAAACCCATTGGTATTAAAAAGAGGGAGATAGCCCAAAAGGTAGGCATGGTGATCTTAGGGCTTTTGATTGTGGTTGTTACTATTAATGATCTTTCCAGGCTGGAGATCTTCAAAATGGATGTCATAAAGAGGGTGATCCAGTATTTCAAAGGAGCATCTCCATGATCCTTTCCCTAAATACTGCTACAAATAGATGGGGACTTGCCCTAATAGACGATAGGGGGGGAATTCTGGCCGAGTTATTCCTCAGTTCAAAAAAGGGCAATTTTAGATTTCTAATGTCCTACTTACATGATTTAATGGATAGGATGGGAATAGGACCTGATGATATAAAATGTATTGCCGTTGCAATTGGACCAGGGAATTTTACAGGTCTTAAGGTGGGGCTTGCGGCTGCAAAAGGCATCTCTTTCTGCTTAGGGATTCCTGTGCTGGGAATAAGTACCTTAGAGGCAATAGCATTTCAGGCAAATCTATCAGAGGGGAAAGTCTTGGTAATATTGGAGGCAAGAAGGGATGAGATATTTGTCAGTATATATAAGATAGTAGATTACAAGATATCCTCCCAATTGATGCCTATAAGATGTATCCATCTTTTGGAGCTAAGGGAGATTGTCAAAAGAGATATGTGGGTTATAGGAAACAGCTATAAAAGATACCATGAGTATCTTTACTCACTTAGCCACCTGGGGTTTCGTCTAATACCTTCCCATCTATGGGGGCTTAGGGCATCCTCTGTGGGACTTTGTGGTATAAAAAGATATAAAAATAGAGAATCTGATAATATCAAAGATATGGTTCCATTCTATATAAATCCTCCGGATATAAGAAAGAATCCCTATCCATTAATTGAAGATTTCCAAAGATTGACAAATGAATGAATTTATGAATAAGGAAAGGATATGAGATTTCCCTTTGTAAAGGATTCTATACCATTTATATGTGTAACATCTATATCTTTTATCTTCTTTGCTTTAGCAGGTTTTGCTATCTTAAGCCTAATTTCAATTCTACTTCTCCTTTTTTTTATAATCTTTTTTAGGGATCCTGAAAGAACCACCCCCCATTTAAAAGATGCTATTATTGCACCCGCAGATGGAAAGATCATATCCATAGAAAGAGACAAGGATATTGAAGGGAAAAGATTTCAAAAAATCAGTATATTTATGTCTATATGGGATGTTCATGTAAACAGGATTCCCTTTGGGGGAATGGTAAAAGATATAGAGTATAGACCAGGAAGATTCCTCACTGCCTATAAAGATGAGGCATCTGAAAGTAATGAACAAAATATAGTTGACATAGATAGCCATAATGGCCATAGGATAAGGGTAGTTCAGGTTGCAGGAATCTTTGCAAGAAGGATTGTCTGCTGGCTTAAGAGGGGAGAGATTGTTAAGGCAGGCCAGAGATTGGGGGTTATAAGGTTTGGCTCAAGAGTTGATCTTTTTCTACCTGAACACTCAGAGATCATCAGGCAGGTAGGGGAGAAGGTGAAGGCAGGAAGGGATATAATAGGATATCTTAAATGAGAAAGAAGAGACGAATCAGGGTAAAGAGATGGTCAGAGGGAACCAAGATACCCTTGCTTCCCAATATACTGACCTCTGCAAGCCTATTTGGAGGCTTCTATTCCATCATATGTTCAATGAATGGTAAGTTTGAAGTGGCCGCCATTGCCATAATCCTTTCGGGAATCCTGGATGCTATAGATGGAAGAATAGCAAGGCTGACCAAAAAGACTTCACATTTTGGCCTTGAATACGACTCTCTATCTGATCTTGTGGCCTTTGGAGTTGCTCCTTCCATACTTATCTTTAAATACTCTCTACAGCCTCTTGGGAGGCTCGGTTGGATTGTTACATTTATCTATCTAATATGTGGAGCATTGAGGCTTGCCAGGTTTAATGTAGAAATAAGGAGCTTTAAGTCAACGGAATTCAACGGCCTACCCATACCGGTGTCTGCCACTTTCCTCTGCTCAATGGTGCTCTTTTCCAAGGGGATAGGTCTGAGGCTTGAAGAGAGGCCTTTATTAGTATTTTTCTTGGCGCTTTCCATGTCATATCTTATGGTAAGTAATGTTAAGTATCCGAGCTTTAAAGAGATCAATATAAAGAAGGCAAGGGCATTTCATGTCTTTCTCTATATTATCCTGTTCCTTATCCTGATCGCATACAGACCCAGGATAATGATATTTTCCATAGTGTTTCTTTATGTCGTATCGGGGCCTTTTAATCTAATTATATTGAAACGGGGAAGGGCATCAGATAAAAAAAGGAAGATAGATACAGAGCCCCAGACTCCAACCAATTCATGAGGATTACAGGGGGTAAAATAAAGGGAAGAAGGCTGAGTTCGTTTAAGGGAACAGGCATAAGACCCACCTCTCAGAAGATAAGAGAGGCCATATTTAATATTATAGGTAATGAGCTATCAGGCCTAAGCGTTTTGGATCTCTTTGCAGGAACAGGTATTATGGGAATTGAGGCCCTAAGCAGGGGAGCCTCTTTTGCTCTATTTATCGATTATTCACCTAAGTCCATGAGGCTTATAAGAGAAAACCTGAGAATATGTGGTCTTTCAGATAGGGCAATGATAATTAGAAAGGACCTCAGAAGAGGTCTTCCTAAGATACCCTTAGAGAGAGAGGGATTTAATCTTATTTTTATTGACCCACCGTATGAAAAGGGTTTAATATCACCACTGTTAGAGAGACTTGCAATGAAGAGACCCTTTAAAATTCCATGTGATATAGTGATCGAAGGTAAAAAGACAGAGTCTATATCCCCATTGATTCCCAATTTTAGCATATCTGCGGTTAGGATATATGGAGATACCAAGATATCCATTCTTTCATATGGAGAAGGATGATGTGTGAAAAATTAGCCATATATCCAGGCACATTTGATCCCATCACTAATGGCCATCTTAGTGTCATTAAAAGGGCA
>Ga0190361_1001158_pt1 | contig 10155 bp, 6 predicted proteins | sample 48721845_MG_FD_161273 | JGI IMG/M metagenome (GOLD analysis project Ga0190361, IMG submission 161273) | Hydrothermal vent microbial mat bacterial communities from Southern Trench, Guaymas Basin, Mexico - 4872-18-4-5_MG | ecosystem: Environmental > Aquatic > Marine > Hydrothermal vents > Microbial...
CAGGATATGGCACAGAAAACTCGGTTTTCTGGGCGTTCTGGACGGCAAGGTAGGCGGCTTCCGCAGCCTCGCCACCCGCGCTTCCTTTAAGTCTCTCTGCAAGACGCTTAAACTGCTCGTTTTTTCCTGAAAGCAGGATGCTGGCGGACTCTTCTGATGCGGCATTTATGAAAGCGGAGCCGTCAAGCGCACAGAACGCTACCTGAAGCAGACGGGCTGTTCTTAAAGGGACCCTTTCCAGCAGAACGGTTGTCCGCATCAGGTGTCCGCAGACGGTGTCGGGTGTCTCAAAGCCCGCCTTGCCCAACTCATCCATCAGTTCCTGATTTTGTGTCGTTCCCAGAACCCGAACGCTCTGGCGCAGCAGCGGTTTCACTCTTCTGCTCCTTCTTTATGGCGTCAAGACTGCCTGCCTCAAACAGCCTGTCCACCTCTTCGGCGTTTAAGACCTCAAACTGCATAAGCGCTTTCGCGAGTAACTCCACTTTGTCTTTATTGGTCTTTATCAACTCCATCGCGTGTTTGTAGCAGGAGTCAATGATGGAGTGGACCTCCTGGTCAATTTCGCGTGCGGTCTCATCGGAAAACTCCCGCTTACCGGTGAAGTCCGTTCCGAGGAACATCTGCTGCTGAGTGATGCCGTAGCGGACAGGACCGAGTTTTTCCGACATTCCCCATTCGCAGACCATAAGTCGGGCGATTTCGGTGGCGCGCTGGATGTCGTTTGAAGCCCCGCTTGAGAGATCGTTCAAGAAGAACTCTTCCGCTGCTCTTCCAGCCAAAAGCAGAGTCAACTCCTCAAGCGCCTTTTTGCGGCTCATCGTGATGATGTCTTTGCGGGGCATAAGCATGGTGCCGCCGAGCATGGGACCGCGTGGGATGATGGTCACCTTATGCAGTTTGTCCACCAAAGGCAGTTTGATGGAGGCAATAGTGTGACCCGCCTCGTGATAGGCGGCGAGGCGTTTTTCCTCTTCCGCCATAACGCGGGAGCGGCGTTGCCTGCCCCAGCGCACCTTGTCGCGCGCCTCCTCAAGGCACTCCATATCCACCGCATCCTTGCCCCGTGCGACCGCTATCAGCGCCGCCTCGTTTATCAGAGCCTCCAACTCCGCTCCCGAAAACATCGGCGTTGTGCGCGCTATCACGCTCAAATCCACATCTTCCCGCATACGCACCTTCTTGGCGTGAACCTTCAGTATCTCCTCCCGTCCCTTAACATCGGGCAGGTCAACATGGATTATCTTATCAAAGCGCCCCGGTCGCAGAAGGGCGGGGTCAAGCATATCGGGGCGGTTGGTTGCCGCCATCACCACGATTCCCTCATCCGTCTCAAAGCCGTCCATCTCCACCAGAATCGCGTTGAGGGTGGATTCGCGTTCATCCTGTCCGCCGCCGGGGATGCCCACACCCCGTTTTCTGCCGATAGCGTCTATCTCATCAAGGAAGATGATGGAGGGGGCGTTCTGCTTGGCGCGCTGGAAGAGGTCGCGCACACGGCTGGCACCGACCCCCACAAACATCTCCACAAAATCAGAGCCCGATATGGACAGGAACGGAACGCCCGCCTCGCCCGCCACCGCCTTCGCCAGAAGCGTCTTGCCGCATCCTGGTGGTCCCACAAGCAGCACGCCGCGGGGTATCCGTGCACCCATCCGACGGAACTTGGCAGGATGCATCAGAAACTCTATTATCTCCTGCACCTCTTCCTTTGCCTCCTCCATTCCCGCCACATCGTCAAAGGTGACCTTCACCTTCTCCTTTGAGGCGAGTTTGGCTTTTGCGCGGGCGAAATGGAGAATACCGCCTGTGCCGCCTGCACCGCGAAACGAGCGCATCAGCAGAATCCATATCACCACAATCACAATCAGCGGCAGACCGAAAGAGAGGAGGAAGGAACTCCAAAAGCCGCTGCCCACATCAAAGGTGACCTCAGGAGGTTGTGGATTTTTGGGTCCTTTCTCCATAAGGATGGGGACTATTTTGTCCTCCATAAGGGAGCGGGGCGCCTTAAGGCGCAGCACCTTGCGCGACCCCCGAAGAGTCGCCTCCGTCTCCGTCTCCTGTATCTTCACCGTCGCGATAAGTCCTTGGCGTAGGTAGTCCACAAAGCGGTTGAGGTCCACCACCTCTTCTTGAGGCTGGGTGGTGGTCTGTCCCAGCATAAAGACGGCGATTATCAGACCGATGATTAGAAGGAGCGCCAGACTTGAGCGCCATTTCTGCTGCGGTGTAGGACTCCTCACACTTACCTCCTTTTTTCGGATGCTTTATCTTAACCGAGAATCTATCCCATATCAATGCTGGGGAGTTAGAAACGCGCCTCAACCATAAAGACATCTTTTGCGCGTGCGACCACATCTTCAAGTGCGGTCTGCTCCACCTGATTATATGCCTCATAGAAGAAGCGCTCTTCTTGGCGCGTTCCGAAGGACGAAAAAAGCCTCATAAAGGTTTCATAATGGGTGGGGAAATGGATTTTGAGGGTGTCAAGGAAGGTTTTTGCGCGCACAAGGAGAAGCGGCAGCGCGCCGAAGGAGCCCTGCTCAGGCTGCTGGGGTGTGGGGAAGGTTTTAAGGGATGGGACAGAATAAGCAGGTGGCGCCTCTGACAGTTTCTGCGGTGTTGCGGCGATGAGGGAGGAGGCTTTCTGGGAGCCGAAGATGACGAAGCCGTCGTTTGACTTAAGGGTCTTGAGTCCAAAACCGATGGTCTGGATGAAGCCGTCAGTGTTCTGGGTGAGTGGGTAGGGTGGGAGGATGAGGAGGACGGGGTTTGGGTCGCGTGCGGCAAGGTGGATGGAGAGGAAAGCGGAGGATGTGGCGCTGCCTTTGGGAAGCGCTTCACCGAGGATATTGGGGACTTCAAGTTTTGAGGAGAGTTGAGCGGCGAGTGTGTCTTGTGTGTTTTGGAGCGTGACGACCCAGATGCGCTCTCGGGGGAGGGCGGAGAGAATCAAGCCTGCGGCGCTTAAGAGTTTTTGCGCGTCAGGTTGTTGAGGGGCGGCGAAAAGCCCCGTTGATGGTGATGCCAGAAAGGCGGCGTGTATCATTTTCTGCTCCTTAATTTGGTTGTGCGTCAATGGACAGAGGCGCGATGCGACCCGCTTTGAGCAGATGGTGGGCAAGTCCTGCCACCATAGCGGCGTTATCGGTGCAGAGGTTGTGTGGCGGGATGAAGAGTTCAAAGCGGCGCTCGGCTGCTGTGGACGCAAGCGCTTGGCGCAGACGGCTGTTCGCCGCCACACCGCCCACCACAATCAACCTCCTTATGCCTGTCGCTCGCAGCGCCCTCAAACTCTTCTCCACCAGAACATCCACCACCGCCTCCTGAAACGATGCCGCAATCTCGCCCACATCCACATCCAGCGGCTCACTCCTGCCTCTACCATCCTGCCCTTTAAGATAATACAGAACCGCTGTCTTAAGACCAGAAAAAGAGAAGTCCAGAGAGTTTTCTCCAAGAAGTGAGCGGGGAAACCTTATAGCGGGGCGCTTCCCTTTTGCCGCCTTCTCTATGGCGGGTCCGCCGGGGTAGGAGAGGTTGAGCATCCGCGCCACTTTATCAAACGCCTCTCCTGCGGCGTCGTCTATCGTCTTGCCAAGAAGCACCGCATCCAGCACCGATTCCACCCGATAAAGGCAGGTGTGTCCGCCGGAGACGAGCAGTGCTACGCAAGGTGGGGAGGCGTTTGTCGCCATAAAGGCGGCATAGATATGGGCGAGTAGGTGGTCAACGGCGACGAGTGGTTTTTTTGTGCAGAGAGCGAGGGTTTTGGCGGCGGTGAGACCGACGAGAAGCGCGCCGATAAGACCGGGTTTCTGGGTGGCGGCGACCGCAGCCAAATCGCTGATGCTGACATTTGCTTCCTTTAATGCGCGTTCCACGACGGGGAGGAGCCAGCGCAGATGTGCCCTTGCCGCCACTTCAGGCACGGTTCCCCAGAACGGCTTATGCAGCGGAATCTGGGATAGGACGATGTTTGAGAGGATGTGAGAGCCGCAGCAGACGGCGGCTGCTGTCTCGTCACAAGATGTCTCAATGGCAAGTATGGGGGCGTCAGAACTGTCCGACACGGTCGCGTTTTTCCTCAAAGAGTTTGCGGTTCTTGAGGATAGATATGGCGCGGCGAAGTTGACGGTCAAACTGCAGAATGAGCCATGTCTGTTTCGGACTGCGCAGACGCAACTGGCGCAGGAGCATCACTTCCGCGGGGGAGAGGGAGACAGGTTCGTTTGGCGCCAGTCCACCGCGCAATTTGTCCTGCTCGTTCTGGCGGTGGAAGCAGGCTCCCTTATGCAGACACAAAACACCTTTCTGAACGGCGTGACCGTTTGGGGTGAACCACAAAGCGGTGGTCAACTTCAGCAACGCCGGTTCTGTCTGCAAGCGGAAGACCGACTGCACACATCCCTTGCCGAAAGTCCGTTCTCCGACCAGAATCGCGATACCGGCGTCTTGGAGGGCTCCTGCGACGACTTCTGCGGCGCTTGCTGTTCCCCTATCCACCAAAACCGCCAGTATCAGCCCCTCAAACGGGTCGCCAGACTTTGCGGTATATGTCTTCTTGAAGGTGTGTCCTTCCTGCCGCCCTATCTCGTGCAGCAGCGCCCCCTTTCTGATGAAGAGGTCGGCGACTTTCAAGGCGTCATCCAGTGTGCCGCCGGGGTTGCCCCGCAAATCCAGAACCAACCCTTCCATTCCCTCCTTAAGGAGTGGCAACAGCATTTTTTTCAACTCGTTTGCTGTGCCTTTTTGAAAGCGGCGAATGCGCACATACCCAATCCGTGCCACAGAGTCAATCATCTGCGCATCGGATACGCTGGGCGCCTTTATCTCCCTCCTCGTGAGGGTGAAGGAGAGGGGGTGGTTGACGCCCGCCCGCAGCACCTCTATCTCCACCGTTGTTCCGCGTTTGCCTTTAAGGCGTTTTATGGCGGCAAGGAACGAGAGTCCCCGAATCGGCTCTCCGTTGACCCGCACTATACGGTCGCCCGGCATCAACCCCGCCTCATAGGCGGGACTTCCCTCTATCGGTGCCAGCACCGTCAGATACCCCGCCTCCATCGTCACTTCTATCCCCACCCCGCAATATTCCCCTTTAAGCGAGGCGAGATATTTCTGCGCCTCCTCCGCTCCCTTGAAATCGCAGTAGGGGTCAAGTTGCTGAACCATCCCGCGCACCATTCCGTAGACGAGGTTCTGGAACCTGACCTGCCGCACGAAATCGGAGCGTATCCGCTCAAGCACCTCGTCAATTAGCGCAAGGCGGGAGAAGAAAGGGTCGGCGGCGGTCTCAGGCAGCGCAACAAGACTTGAGAGTGCAACCACCGCGCCACACAAAAACGCCACTATCTGCCGCCACACAGACACCCTCCTATCCCACAAAATCTTATCCGCTGCCTTCCTCTTCTGCAAGCCTTGGCTGATAAGTGTTGCAGAGCAGGCGTTTTCCTGCGTCAATATTTAAGGAAGGGAGGGGAGAAGCGATGCGTAAGTTTGCGCTTTTGCTTTTGTTGAGCCAGTTGTCTGTGGGTTGCGGAACGGTAACCGGAACGGCGGTGTGGCTGCTTTCCCGTTCCAAGGGAAGCAAGAAGGTGGTGCTGCCGCCGGGCGCACCGTCTGTCGTCCTCTACTCCTTTGAAGGGACATTCAGCGCCCGTGTTGAGGTGCGTTTTCACATATCTGACCCAGACGCTGACGACGCCGAAATCAGAGTCTGCTACAGGAAGGGCGCAAGTGACGACTGGCATCTTGCCACAAGCGCTGATGGTTCTGCCAACCCTTTCAATCAGACGCTTTCTGCAGGCGGCGATGAGTTCCTCTTCGTTTGGGACGCAAGATTTGACCTTGGCGCATCCGCTACAGGACAGTGGCAGGTCGCCGTCTTCGTCACCGATGATGACGCGGAGGTCAGTGACAAAAAAGATGTGGATGTGGCGATTGGTCCGCCGTCAGCGGAGGTTGTTGGTGTTGATGGTAGCACAGGGGACATAGTGGTCTTTTACCGTTTGACTGATGCCGCATCAGACCCTGCCTCCGTCAAAGTCTACTTCCGCAAAGAGGGTTCTGGCACCTGGCAGGATGCGACACTTTCTGCTTCCGCGCCCGAGTCCACCGACAATCTTGAGACATCCGATGCGGGGGTGGTTCACGCGTTTTTGTGGGACAGCGCCACCGATTTGGCGGGTTACCGCGGCGATGCCTACATCCGCATCCTCCCCAAGGATGAGTGGGACTTCGGAGATGCGGCGGAGAGCCCTGCTTTCTTCGTGGACAACAACCAGCAGCCGTCAGTCACTATTACCACCCCCTCAAACAACGCGACTGTTGCAGGTAAGGTGACCGTTAAGGTTGTGATAAAAGACGCAGAAAGCGACACCTGCTCTGTTGCGGCGTGGTATCTGGATGGCTCCACCTGGAAAACCGCCGTCCTTGAAGGGCAAACCGCTGACCTTGCTTCATCACCTTCAGGAGTTGAGCACACCTTCCAGTGGGACGCTCTAACCGCTTTCGGCTCGTCCGCATCAGGTGTCTCCACCACTCTCCTTGTAAGAGTTTTTGACACAAAACTGGGTGATGAGGACTCTGTTGACTTAACCGTTGACAACGCATCGCTTCCATCCATCACTATAGATGAAATTTCTCCCGACAACCCTGCCAGCCAGGATGTGACCGTTAAATACACAGTTTATGACAGCGATACGCCGGGTGTGGATATAACATTTGAGTATAGCGTTGACGGCGGCGCAAACTGGAAAAGCGGCACCATTAAGTCGTCTGATGAAGGCACAGTAAGTGGTAACGAGATAACAGGCGTTGGCGCTTCTGCAGGCGGCACGAGCCATCAGTTCGTCTGGGACTCCTACGCTGATGAGACCGACAAATACTATGACAGTGTTCTGATTAAACTGACCGTTTCGGACGGCGCAAACTCCTCCTACGCGGTGAGTTACGACTTTCCTCTCAACAACATAGTGACCAACGACCCGCCAACAGTCACAATTGACAGCCCATCAGATGGAGATACAATCTCAAACCTTGTTGAGGTGCAATTCACCCTGAACGACTCGGAAGGCGACACAATGCAGGTTGAGGTGCTCTACTCAACCGACGGTGGTTCAACCTGGGAGACGGCGACGCTTCTTAAGGGCGATACAGCGGGTTTGTCAAACGGCACTCATTCGGTCTTTTGGGACACGAGAGCCGACGGATTAGGACGCGATGACACGCAAGACATAATCCTCAAAATCATCCCATATGACCCATATCAAGTGGGGACATCTGATTCGGTGGATTTGACTGTGGACAACAGAGGCTGGAGCGACCGTTACACAGTGGCGACCGCTTCAGATGATGTGATTTCTGTTGCGGTGGCAGCCGATACAGAAGGCACCGCGCATGTTTTCTGGTGTGACCAAAACGGTCCTTTGTATTACAGCAGCGGGCGTTATGACCGTCTGACAAGCCCTGAACGGATTGGCGAAGCCTATCGCGTTTCTGCTACATCATATCAGGACACGATTTACATCTCCTATATTTATGCTGGCAAAGTGTTTGTGAAGAAACGGACGCCAACGGGAGGGTGGGAAGACAGCAACGGAGGAGCGGCGGTTCTCAATGCCACCCCAAATTCATCCTATATAGCATCGGATATTGCGGTTGCACCTAACGGTCGTATATGCGTTGTTGCCGTCAAACGACGCGACCAAGGACCTTCCACATTCTACTACATAGTTGAGACCCATTCTGATGACGGTGGCGAGAGTTGGTCAAGCGCAGCGCAGGTTGCCTCCCTTGACACAAGCAAATCCGAGAAAGTTGCAGCCTGTTTTGATACTGACAACAACCTACACATAGCCTATGATGTGGATGGCAAAAGCGTCTTTTATGTTCGCGTTACCTCCAGCGGTGTGGCGGTTGCTCCTGAAGAGATAAGTGCATCAGGGTATGATGAGCAGCGCTCACCTGATATCGCTTTTCATGACAGTCGCGGGATAATAAGTGTCGTCTGGCGAGGTGAGCTTGGCTACACGCCTGTTCTGCTATACCGCGTAGGCGCCGTAAGCGGAGGAAGCATCACCTGGGAGTCGGCAAGAGAGGTTCCCGACACGGCACAGCATCCTTATGCGGATAACCCATCCTGTTCCTTTTCGGAGAGCCGTTTCTGCGTCGTTTGGGAGGGAACCGGTCCTGGCGGATACCGCGACATATTTGCAGAGGAGGTGCGGAACGGTTCTTGGGAAGAGAAGGTGAATATTTCCAACACATCATATCGTTCTTCGCTGATTCCTGATGTTGCCGCAGGGGGGAAGGGCAATTTCCATACTGTGTGGGTTGACAGCGATTCGTGGGGCGATCCAACGATTGTTTGCTACGCGTTGCGATGAGGGGTCGCAAATTTTGTTGACAGCCTACTATCCTGCCGTATCATAGCACCACAAGGTTGGTTGGAGGTGCTGTTATGGCGAGGATGGAGAAAGGACCTGATGAGTTGAGGCGCATAGCGGCGCAGATTCGGATTGACATCATCAAAATGTTGGTGCAAGCAGGTAGCGGGCATTCAGGTGGCTCGCTTTCGGTGGCGGATATCTTGACTACTTTATATTTCCACGAGATGAACATAGACCCGCAGAATCCGAACTGGGAGGGGCGCGACTATTTTGTTCTCTCCAAAGGACATGTGTGCCCCGCGTGGTATGCGGTTCTGGCGCGTGCCGGTTACTTCCCTGTGGAGGAACTGCTAACCCTGCGTCAACTCGGAACACGCCTCCAAGGACATCCCTGCAAATCAAAAGGGCTTCCCGGTGTTGAGGTCTCAACAGGTTCTCTGGGGCAGGGACTCTCTATCGGTGTTGGTATCGCTTTGGGTCTCAAACTGGACGGAAAGCCCAACCGTGTTTATGTGGTAAATGGCGATGGCGAGTTGGATGAAGGCAGCATATGGGAGGCGATAATGGCGGCGGGGCACTACAAACTTGACAACCTCTGCTCCATTGTGGACAACAACAATCTGCAGATTGATGGCTTTCTATCTGATGTGATGAATCTTTATCCGCTTAAGGACAAATATGAGGCTTTCAACTGGCATGTTGTGGAGTGCGATGGTCACGACCCAGCCGACATAATACGGGCTTTGGGCGAGGCGCGTCAGACAAAAGGCAAACCCACCGTCATCATCGCCCACACCGTCAAAGGTAAAGGCGTCTCGTTTATGGAGAATCTTGCGGGTTGGCACGGAAAGCCTCCCAGTCCGGAGCAGGCTATCCAAGCGCTGCGCGAACTCTATAAGCAGCGCGAGGAGATAGGTCACTGGGAAGGCAAGACGGTGGAGTTGAAGCCGCCCCGCATCGCCGAAGAACTCCAAAAACTTGAAGCCGAGTTTGCCAAGTAGGAGGGTGCAGGATGTTATATTATCCCATAACCATAGGTGAGAAGGAGTTGCCGCGCAAGGCGACTCGCTACGGTTGGGGTGAGGGTATGGTGGAGTTGGGCAAGCGTAACCCCAATGTTGTGGTTCTGGGCGCTGACCTTACCTCCTCCACCACGGCACATCTTTTCAAGAACGAGTTTCCCGACAGGTTCATTTCGTTCGGGATAGCGGAGCAGAACATGACTGCGGCGGCGGGAGGGCTTGCCATCGTCGGCAAGGTTCCCTTCGTCTCCACATATGCCGTCTTCTCATCGGGGCGTTCCTGGGACCAGTTGCGCACCACCGTCTGCTACTCCAACCTCAATGTGAAGGTAGGCGGGGCGCACGGTGGGGTCTCTGTGGGACCTGATGGCGCGACTCATCAGGGTCTTGAAGACCTCGCTATCACCCGTTGCATTCCTAACCTTACTGTTCTTTCGCCCTGCGACTATATTGAGGCGAAAAAAGCGACAATCGCAGGCGGCGAACTCGTCGGTCCCGTTTACATCCGTTTCGGGCGTGAACCTATGCCCATAGTCACCGATGAGGAGACCCCCTTCAAAATCGGAGAGGCAAACATGTATCGCGACGGTAAGGACTGCACCATAATTGCCACAGGGCATATGGTGCACAGAGCGCTTGTCGCCGCAGAGCGCCTGGAGAAAGAAGGGCTTTCTGTTCGCGTCGTTGACCTGCACACCATAAAACCCATTGACAAAGAAGCGATTATGCAATGCTGCGAG
>Ga0190361_1001160_pt1 | contig 10136 bp, 11 predicted proteins | sample 48721845_MG_FD_161273 | JGI IMG/M metagenome (GOLD analysis project Ga0190361, IMG submission 161273) | Hydrothermal vent microbial mat bacterial communities from Southern Trench, Guaymas Basin, Mexico - 4872-18-4-5_MG | ecosystem: Environmental > Aquatic > Marine > Hydrothermal vents >...
TTAGGAGTAAATTTTTACCAGGTTCAAAGTTTAGTTGTTTGCCGGCTTATCACCTCCTTTCCTTTTTAGGAGGGTATAGCCTCTTTATTTATCCTGTCAAGAATTTACACAGGATATTTTACAGTGACTACCACTTCCCACTCAACTCCCTATACCCCCAGACATTACAATAAAAGGATTCATGAGGATACCTGCCTGCGTGTAGTTCTTCACAATTTCGGTAACAGTTTTTATAATAGGAATGTTTAAAAAAGGAGGCTGTTACCGATGAATAAAACACTAAAGCAGGCAATAACCAGTAGGTGGCTATTAGTTCTTAATGAGTATGAGCTTATCAAACAAAAAAAGAGTAAAAATTTTAAAACAGTTACTCAATTATGCCAAACCTTTAAGGTACATCGTAAGGATATACGCAAATATTATGAACGCTGGGTTAAAGCTGGGAAAGATACCGAGGCTTTATTGCCTCAAAAGAGAGGCCCAAAACCTGGCCAGCTTAAAATGCTAACTAAAGACGAAGAAAGAACGATTATTAAAATACATCGTAGGTTTCAAGCTAATGAATTTGAAATATATCATCTTATCAAAGGACGTTTTCGTATCCATCCATCAGTATCAACTATATATAGAACATTTAAACGTTATCCTTTAAATGATAGACGGAAGAAATACGTTAAACGATATGAGAAACGTTATCCTGGTGAGTTGTTACACTCAGATACGTATAGTTTACCAAAAACACTTGTAGTAGAAAGAAGAAAATATTATCTCTTTGGTTTGTTAGATGATTGTACAAGACTTACTTATGTAGAGCTAATTGATAAAAAACCTACGGCAGCCTGTGTTTCCCAGGCCTTTTCCAGAGCTTATAAGTGGTTTAATCTGCATGGGATAAAGTTAGAAGAAGTTATGACTGATAATGGCTTAAGAATTTACTTCTTATACTTCCCAGAAAGCCAAGGATACACACTTTTTTGAAACAATGTTGAAAATATTTAATGTCAAACACTCTTATACAAGACCTTATAGACCTCAGACAAATGGAAAAATCGAAAGATTCTGGAAAATTCTTAACCATGAGTGTATACTATGCCAAAGAACTACTTTGACTAAAAATGACCTTATAGCTGAACTCAATGGGTTTATGTATAGATATAATTATCAAAGAAGGCATGGTTCTTTAAATTATCAAACCCCTTTAGAAAAACTTAAACAAGTTGCAAATTTGTTACCGAAATGTTGAAGTTGTACACTGCCGACAGGCAGGGAAAATGCCTGATTTTTCTGCCAGAGGCAGATCCGCCTATGGCGGAATAGTTTTGGTTATCTGGGTGAGGATTTCTAGGAAGTGGATTGTGTCCTGTTCGGTTTTATTGAGGGTTATCTCTGGATTTTGAAAAGGTTGTTCTTGCAATTATAAAACCTGTTTCCACCCCTGGGGTGGAAATCCAGGTTGAGTTGATGTGTCTGTCAAATGTCTGTTCGTTCTATAGGTACTAAATACTCTAAAGCTGACCACGTCTTTACAAAAGGGAACAATAACTTTGCAAGGCAAGAAATAAAACAACCTCCAAAAACGAAAAACATCTTTTTGCCAAATTTATCTGACTGGTATCCTGAAAAGACTTTCAATATGCCAGAATGCTGTCTTCCAACCCACTGATTAATCCTACAGCAACACATCCCCCTCCCAAAAAAGGCAATAAAAAAGGCATAACAGCAAGAATCATATCACTTGAGATATCATTTATAAAACTGGTCAATCCTAAAAAATAACATTCAGTCCTATCCCTTTTAAAAATTTATCTTTCATCAAGATTTTATTAATTTGTGTATATTAGGCAGCATTCTTTTTGTTGCTTCAAGACCTTTTGTTATTGCCTCTTTTCTGTGATAAAAATCTAAAACCTTTAAAATACCTACATCAGGTGTTATTACTATATCTGCCTCTTTTGCTTTCAGTTTTGCTATCTCATACTCCATAAGATAAACTGATTGAATAAGAACTTCAAAGATATTTGGTGTATTCGGATCTATCCTTTTTGCTTTATTTTGAGCTTTCCCCTGAAAAGTAGCAAAAACTTTCCAAAAATCCTTAAAATTCATTTTTTGAATGATTTTATTAACTCTGCCATTTAAAGAATTCACATCTTTTTTAACTTGAGATTTTGAGATTAACTTGGAGGTTTTCTTTTTGTGAACCTGCATACGCTTATTCTTTAATTTCTGAGTCACATTGCAGGCAATAACAAATGTGGCTCCCATATTTCTAACTATACCTGCAGGAACAGGGTTAACTACCCCTCCATCTATTAAAAATCTTCTGCCATATTTAACAGGCATAAATATTGCTGGCATAGATATACTTGCTCTCACTGCCTCTATAACAGAACCTTCTTTTATTATTACTTCCTCACCAGTATTGATATCAGTAGCTACAACTGCCAGAGGTATCTTTAAATCTTTAAAATCAACATCTCCAATAATAGCTTGTAATAATTCCTTAATCTTCTGACCATGGATAAGTCCTTTAAGCATAAAAATTAAATTAGGATCTATCAAGCGAGCAAGTTTTTTCCAGTCTATTCCCAGAATCATCTCCTCAAAAGTTGTCACTTCACCTTTGCTGGCAAAATATGCTCCCACAAGTGCACCTATGCTTGAGCCAGAAATATAATCTATAGAAATTCCTTCTTCTATCAATGCTTTCAATACTCCAATATGAGCTAACCCTCTTGCTGCACCACTTCCTAAAGCTAAACCAATTTTTAATTTTTTCTTCTTAAAAATTCTCATCTTATAATTTACCTGAACGCAATATTGCTATAACTAACCATAATCCTAAAATTCCAGCAATAAGAAAACCAAAAATACCCAATACAGGAAAATCCAAAAACAGAGGGCCTCTATTAGTCTGCATGATTATAGAAGAACCTATAATCAAAGCAGCAATAACTACACTAAAAGCAATCCGATTACTTACTTTATCCATCTGAAGTATGAAGTTTTCTAAACCTTTGTGCTCAAACTCTACTTTTAAGTTTCCTCTCTTTATCTTATTGAAAATTAAGCTTAAATCTTTCGGCAATGAACTTGTAAAAACATATAATTCTTTTGTAAATTTCCTCAACTCTTTTGCTATCCTTTTAAGACTATACTTTTCTCTTACCAATTTTCCTACAAATGGTTTTATACAAAGAGCCACATTAAACTCAGGGTCTAATTTTTTCCCCACACCTTCAATGGTTATTAATGCTTTACTTAAAAGAAATAAACTGGGTGGTATCTTTACTCTATTTTGCAAAACAACATTTATTATATCCATCAAAAACTGGCCCATCTTTAACTCTTTTAATGGAATCCCGTAATAATTATCCATAAGCTCTTCTAAATCTAAACTTAATCTCTTAATATCTACTTCTTCTACTGCTTCCATTGTAATAAGAGAATCAACTATTCCAGATACATCCTGCTCAACAACAGCAGTTAAAATACTGGCAAGCTGAATTTTTGTTTCTTCATCCAGACGACCTACCATACCATAATCTACAAAAGCAATTCTATTGTTATCTAAGACAAATATATTGCCAGGATGAGGGTCGGCATGAAAAAATCGGTGAATAAAAATTTGCTTTAATACAGCATTGGCTCCGTTTATAGCTATCTGTTTTCTATCTAATCCTGATTTTTCTATTCTTTCTATATCAGTTATCTTTATCCCTTCAATTCTTTCTATAGTTAAGATTTTTGCTGTTGATAAATCCCGAAAAACTTGAGGAACATACACTGTGTCATCATCCTTAAATTTTCTTCGGAATCTTTCAATATTATTTGCTTCTACATTAAAATCTATCTCTTTCAGGATTGTTTTTTTAAACTCTTCTACCACTCCCACAGGATTATAGATTCTGCTTTCTTTAATATACTTTTCTACCAGTTTAGCTAATCCATATAAAATCTCTAAGTCAGTGGTAATTAATTTTCTTATATTAGGTCTTTGAACTTTTACAACGACTTTTTTGCCTGTCTTTAACTCTGCTAAATGCACCTGTGATAGGGAAGCTGCAGCTACAGGCTGAGAAGAAAAATTACTAAATATTTTATTTATAGGCTGTTTAAGTTCACTCTCAATTTGCGCTTTTACTTTCTCATATTCAATAGCAGGAGCTTCATCCTGCAATTTTTCAAATTCCTTACAAAATTCTAATGAAATAAGGTCAGGACGTGTGCTTAATATCTGACCTAATTTAATAAATGTGGGCCCTAATTCCTCCAATACCTTGCGAACTCTAACAGGGAGAGGTCGGCTGGATACATCTGGCTTCTTGAGAGGTTTAAATTTAATAAATCTTGTTTTAATATTTAAACGGTCAACTATATAGCCAAAACCATACGTGATGAGAACCTGAAGTATCTGGTGTAATCTTTGAATATTATAAATCTTTTGGGTAATACCTGGAAGCATTAAATTTAATTTTCTTCTTACTTATTCAACTTTTCTTTCAATTGTTCTATCTCAGATTTAAGCTCATTTAATTCTTTACGTGTTGCTAAATCTAATCTTTCTACTATACCTTTAACTATTTTTTCAATCTGAGCTTCTAACTCTTTTTTAGTTTTTTCTCCTTTCTCCAGCAATTCATTGACTAATTTTTTACCTTCCTCCTGACCGACTTCACCCTTCTTAACCAGCTCCTTTACAATTTCTTCTACTTTCTCCTTAGTTACACTAAAAACCCCTAAACCCAAATTGAATACTTTTTTTAAAAAATCCTGCATAAATTCACCTCCTTTTGCTCAGTTTTATTTTTTCTAATATAACATTATAGATACAAAACAAAACATCCTGCCCTCACAACTATGTTTTTTAATTCTATGGAGCAATAAATTTAAATTTAATCTCAAATGGAAGGGTGTTATTCAATTAAAAAAGTAAGAAAATCCAATATAGAATCCATAAGGGTCAACTCCTTTATTAGGTTCTTTTGTACCAGCATTAGAAAAATGCCTGAATCTATATTCAAAACTTACTGCTTTATCTTTTTCTAAAAAATAATAAAAACCTGCGCCTCCCTGAACCTGAAAGCACCATTGAGTTGCTTCTTCTCTTGTATGTTGAGTGGTATATTGAAATCCTGTGCCTGCATTTATAAAAGGTAAAAACTTACCAAATCTATGACCATACTTTAATAATAAACCGCAGCCAGTTTCAAAATTGGAGTCAGGAGATATTACTCCTGCCATAAAAGGCTCTGCTACAAATTCTAACATACTTTCCTCTAGTATACTTGCCTTTTTAAAAATATATTTTGAGAATTTAAATTTCTTTATTAAAGAGCTAATATCAAACCCAAATCTTAAACCCACAGGAACCGTTACATAATCATCTTTTTCTGCCAGAGTGCGGTCTCTTAATGAACCTGCAAAAACACCAATCTCTTTTAAACTTTCTGGTTTTTTAAAAGAAAAAACTTTTTGTGGAATTGATAAAAATAGAAATAAAATCACAACCAATATATAACTTCTAAAAATGATCTTCATATCTCGCCTCCAACTTTAATTTTTTATTCCACCTTAGCAAAAAGTCTTTTTCTTTTCTTTCTTATATTTTCCCTTATTTCTTTATAATAAGAATCCTCCTCCCAGATTTTATCATAAAGAGCATGGATTTGCCTGCTGTATTCATCTAAAAACCTTGCTGCCTTTCCTTTTAATAAAACATCACCTGCTCCATCGGTAGAGTAAGCGTTGTATTTCTCTACCAGTTCTCTTAAAACCCAAGGCTGGTCAATTATCTGGCAGGGAGTTAAAAGATTATCACTGTAGGGACAAGTTGCCTCTTCCCACTGAATTCTTTCTCTCATCTCCCTAAAAAATGGGGAGTTGAAAATCTCTTTTAGACTTTTACCACTTTTTATATTATCCACGGCAAAATGAACAAAAGCACAAGCCTCAACATCTCCCCGATGATTTATATGACAGTATTGACGCGCTCCCGCAATACATCCCTGAACAAAAGGACCATCATTCCAGAAATCTCCCACAAATAAAGGAAGGGTTGCTCTTACCTCTTTTAGCTTCTCTCTTAATTTATTTCTCTGGGAAGGAAGTGGCACCAAACTTAAATCCGGGTCTTTTCCTAAAGGAATATAATGGAAAAACCATCCAATATAGCAACCTTTCTCTACCATTAGCTTAAAAAACTCATCAGAAGTAATTATATCAGTATTAAGGCGGGTCTGGGTGACGGAAAAACCAAACATTACTCCTGCTTCTCTTAAATTATCCATTGCCTCCATTACCTTACGCCATACTCCCTTTCCTCGACGAGCATCTGTCTCTTTCTCAAATCCCTCCACAGATAAATTCACCTCAACATTTCCCAACTCCTGCAGTCTTTTTGCCACTTTTTTATCAATTAAAGTTCCGTTAGAATAAACCTGAAAATACATATCCGGGTGTGAGGCATAAATATCTAACATATCTGGTCTTACAAATGTCTCTCCTCCCTGAACAGTGATAAAATAAATTCCCAAGGACTTTGCTTCATCTAATACTCTATCCCATACCTCTTTTGGTAAATCTTCATCCTTTTTATAACTTTCTACAGAACAGCCCAGGCAACGCAGGTTACATTTCATTGTAGGAGAGATAACAAAAAACCAGGGGATATGAAAACCTTCTTTTTCCTCAATCTCTCTTCTTATTCTGTCAGAAATAAAACAGGCATTGATAAAGAAATTTTCTACCAGTTTATTTAAGCAATTAGGATGAAGCTCACCCCAGATTCTTTTTGCCAGTTTCACAGAAGGGTGCCCTTTTTCAAAATATTCTCTTACAATTTTTACTGCTTTCCTTATTCCTTCATCTTGAGGAAGTTTCTCCACCAGATAAGTAGCTCTTATTAAATTTTTCTCTGACATACGCGGAAGCATTTTCAAAATATTTTTTATTATTTCTTTCTCTATCCTTTCTCTAAAATTCATTCTTCCTCCTTTCTTAAAAATTAATTAAATCCTTATACCTTCCACCTCTATTCTTTTAGCAACCTGAGAAATTTTCCTCAATATGTTAATCAAAAGCTGACGTTCTTTTTCTGTTAATCTCTCCAGAACACTTAAAATATGTTTTTGCTTTTTTCTATTTATCTCTTGAATAATCTTTACTCCTTTTTCAGTCAAATTAATCCATACTATACGGCGGTCTTTATAATCTTTAATCTTTTTAACAAATTGCTTTTTTGCCAGGCGATTAACCAGTTCTGTCATTGTGCTTAAAGCAACACCCAAATTTTTACTTAAATCAGATATCATACACCTACCTTTTTTGATTAATATATTCAAGGCAAGATACTGCTGAAAAGTAATCTTAATTCCAACTAATTTATGGAGATCGGGAACTTGAAAATGTTTAATTAAAACAGGAAGCAAGTTATCCAGATGAGAAATACAACCATACAATTCTTTTCTCTTTCTCATTTTTTAAAATACTTCGTATACCTAACTATTTTATCAATAATAACGCTTTCTACCGGAATGTCAAGGAAATTATTTTCTGGAGTTTCCCTATTTTTTATCACCTCCGAAATGGATAATTTACAACGGGATTTCTCACCTTAAAAGAGTATTGAAAACATTAGATTTCCAAAATTTTGGGGAAGTCTTTGCTCATTTTTCAACCCAAATTTTTCATTACCTGCCCGCCGATACTTACATATACTTTTAGCAGGCGGGGAAAAATTTGTCTAAAAAGGAGAAGCCCTTTCTTTTGGAAGAGCTGGGTTAACCCAGCTCTTTATTTCTACGAATGAACTTCTTCTTATGAAGAATAAAGGGCTGCCCTTTGGGCGGATTTTGCTAATGCAAAATCCGGGTTTAACCTAAAATTTCACCTTTGCAGCTAATCAGATTTTAATTTTCTTAGCTCACTGGATTATAGCGCATTAGAGAAATTCAGGGTTATTTTTTGGGAATGTCCAGGTAAAATAAGCTTCGTTTGCTATTCATAAAGTTAAAGATAACTACTTTCTGATAAGTAACAATATAGTTGATAAATTAGAACAATGGTTGTATAATTAGTATGCAAAATTGGAAGAGATGAGCTCTTTGTAAATTAACTTATTCCCCGGTTCAGCCAGAGGCTGATCCGCCTCAGGCGGAAGCTTAAGCAGGTAGAGCAGCTTTCGCCGAAGGCGAACTCGCCTCAGGCGAGGGCTGTAATAAGATAGAAAGATGGCTATAGTTTATGTATTAAAAAGTAGACGTAATGGTAAGAGGTATATAGGTTGTACTTCGAAAAGAGTTGAAGTGCGTCTAAAAGAGCATAATTCAGGTTCCAATCAGTGGACTAGGCAGAATGGTCCATTTGATTTAGTGTATTATGAAGAGTTTGTTTGTGTGAAAGAAGCTAGACAAAGAGAACGTTTTCTTAAATCAGGTCAGGGAAGAAAGTTCTTAGATAAAATAACTTCCCCGGTAGCTCAGCAGGTAGAGCAGCTGGCTGTGAAGAGCAGCTCCCGATGGAAACATCGGGATGAAAAACCGGGTGAATTCAGGGAAGCCTGTACTCTGAACTCCTTGTAGTTCAGGGATGGTAACCCTGAGCCAAGCCCCGACGGAACGTCGGGGAAGGTGCAGAGACTATCCCGAAAAGGGAGTACCCCGATGTTATATCGGGGGAAGCGCCCGGCACCTAAGTTCCGACATTACGTCGGAATATGGTGAAGAGATAGTCCACCCTCTGGGGAAACTCAGGGATTAGGTGTAACCAGCGGGTCGCAGGTTCGAGCCCTGCCCGGGGAGCCATATTTGACTATTAGCGAACCAGTCAGTATAGATGATTTCCTGAAGAGAGAAGCCAGTTTGTGGTAAATCCCAGAGGCTTATTTTTATTTTGTCTCCATAGAAGACAACCTCTCTTAAAAGAACCTGAAGGAGCCTCTGCTGGTCAACTGGTTTAAGACGGTCAAAAAGAAAATCAAATTCATCAAGATAATTCTTAAGAACCCTGCCATCAACGGCATATCTTTTTCTTTCCTCTATCTGTATCCTTAAAAGGTTTATCTCTTTTTCAAGTTCCTCTTTTTCCCTTTCCAATCCCTCAAGTTCATCCTCAATGAGTTTTAGTGTCTTTGTCCCATCTTTAAGAGAGTCAATAAATCTTCTTATGGTCTCCTTAATCTGCTGAAGTTCCCTTTCTTTTATCACTTTTTCTTTTTCAAGATGTTCAATATCCTCTTTTGAAATACGGTTTGCCCTTTCAATCATTTCATCAAGTAGTTCCCTTTTCTTTTTTAATTCCTTAATCCCATAAATAACCACTCTTTCAAGTGCAGGAGCAGGGACCCTTCTTATAGAGCAATGATTTTTCCCGAACCGTTCATTTACCGTGCAACTGTAATAAAAATACTTTCCACTTTTTGCAGATTTTGGAGTCATAAAGGATTTACAACTTCCACAATGGACTTTCCCTTTTAGGAGATATTGATGATTGCTCTTTTCTATTCTTCCTCTTTCTCTTTGATTTTCCTTAAGTAGAGCCTGAACCTTTTTAAATTTCTTCTTATCAACAATGCTTTCGTGTTCTCCTCTGTAGGCTTTATCTTTATACCTAACCATCCCCACATACAGAGGGTTCTTTAATATCGTCCTGATACTCTCCTTTGAAAATAATTTGCCCTGATGAGTGCGGAAAAATATCTTTTACTTGACTTCTACCATATAAATTTATATACTAATAAAAACTAAAATTGGTGATTGAATATGAATGAAAACAGAAATATGGAAGAACTTTTAACAATAGAAGAATTAGCAAGATATTTAAAGATAAGTAAGCATACTCTTTACAAAATGCTAGAGAAGGGAAAAATTCCTGCTTTCAAAATAGCTAATCAGTGGAGATTTAAAAAAGAAAAAATAGATAGGTGGTTAGAAGAGCATGAACATCAATACTCTCAAAAGAATAAATCTTAAAAAAGGCAGAATAAATATTTCATCTTTAGAAATAAATAAGGTGATTTTAGGAGATTGTGTTGAAATTATGAAAACATTTCCAGATAAGTGTATAGATCTTATATTTGCTGATCCCCCTTATTTCGGCAATCAAAGTAATTTGATAATAAAAAGAAATGATGACCA
>Ga0190361_1001163_pt1 | contig 10132 bp, 8 predicted proteins | sample 48721845_MG_FD_161273 | JGI IMG/M metagenome (GOLD analysis project Ga0190361, IMG submission 161273) | Hydrothermal vent microbial mat bacterial communities from Southern Trench, Guaymas Basin, Mexico - 4872-18-4-5_MG | ecosystem: Environmental > Aquatic > Marine > Hydrothermal vents > Microbial...
TCAAGGTTTAATTATTACAAGTGAATGTTGGGGAAAATTTCAGATACTCAAGAATAATGAAGAAATTAGAGTCAATATTATACCTATTGATGGAACAATAATATTATATGAAATAGAAACTTGGAACATGAATGATAATCCTGAAATAGAAATAAAACAATTAAAACTAGGCGAAAAAAATATAATTGATAAATCTTTTATTAAAAACGAATCAAAAAAGATAATAATCCGTTTTAAAGAAGCCATTGAAATTAATAACTTACAACCTTTAATTATTAAGATAAACCGTAAAAAATGACATATTTCTCTTCTATAGAAATTCAAATATTATGATAAATAGAGCATATCGATCCTTCCAAATATCGGCATTAATGAATATTAAAAAAATTAAATAGTTATCAAGATTATAATAAAAAATAAAATATAATCAAATGTACTTTAAATTATTTAAAACGCAGACAGAAAATAGTAGTATAAATATTTAATAAAATAAAGATTTAAAAATGGTACTTCTTGATTCTATAGTTCTCGAATTTGAACTATTTTTAATTTTTGTAATTGCTTTAATACTTTTTATAGTAGCCTCTTTTAAGAATTCTGAGATGATTCCTTGGACCTTTGTCGTATTAAGCTTAACAATTTGTAATTTAATTGATTTTCTAGCGAATTTCTATGTTGATTTAAGATTAATCAGAGATTATGGTTATTTAATCCTAATTATTCTAATAAATATAATCATCATTTTTGATTTCTATAAATTATACATGAAAAAAGAAAAAATTCCTACTTCTAATAACTACTATTTATCATTTTACACAGATATTTATTCCTTAATTTTATTATTCGTGAATATTTCCATTGTTTTTACCATTGTTTTTATAATTTTATTCTCTTTAGTGTGCATTCGTAAAAAATCAATAACTTATTACACTTTATTTATCTCTAATGGTGGAAATGTTATTCCTATCGTGTATTACTACCTCGAATCTCTCAAAATTGAAGTTGCTTTAGAGATTATTTTTGGATTTAGGTTCTTATTTGCTACATTTTTTATCGTTTCAGGAATTTCAGCCTTAATAGAAAGAAAGATTCGTTTTTCAGAAATTAGATATAAAAAAGCATATAACCTTGCAAATTTCTATAGGGACCTGGTTTCACATGATATCAATAACATTTTACAAAATATTAATTCTTCAGTTGATTTAATGAACCTATACATTGAAAAGGGCAAAAACATAGAAAATATGCTTGAATTAATAGATCTTATTAAAGAACAAGTTGAAAGAGGTGCTAGATTAATTTCTAATATAAGATTATTATCTCAAATAGAAGAGACAATCCCAAAATTAAGAAAATTGGATGCCATGGAGGTTCTAAAAAATACAGTTGAATATTTCCTAAAAACATTTAGAGAAAGGCATGTTAACATTAGTTTAGAATCTTCAGAACAAGTTATAATTGTAAAAGCAAATGAACTCTTAAGACATGTTTTTGAAAACATCATCTTGAATTCAATTAAGCATAACCTAAGCGAAAAAATAGAAATAACAATTAAAATAGTTAAAGAACAACTTAATGGTAAAATATACTATAAATTTCAATTTATTGACAATGGAATTGGAATCCCAGATGAAAAGAAACAATTAATATTTAAAGGGGTTTCTAGAGACACTAAAAGTGCCATAGGGATGGGTTTAGGGCTTTCATTAGTGTATAAAATAATTCAGACTTTAAATGGAAAGATATATATAGAAGATAGAGTAAAAGGGGATCACACGAAAGGAACAATCTTCAATGTACTATTACCCACTTGAAATCTTATTTAAATAAATGTTATTAGTGGAGAATAAATCTTATAGAACTACTAAAACAATTAATTTTAAAAAATGCCAACTTTTTTAAGATATTATGGATGATTTATCAATTTATTTAAAACCAACTGAATTTCTTGACTTTCATAGAAAAAGTGTACGAAATAAGGCTTTTGAAATTGTTAAAGGATTAGATGATAATAAAGAAAAAGCCATAGCTTTATTCTACTGGGTAAGAGATAAAATAAAATATAATATGATGTCGTACATTCCAAAAATTAAAGCTAACTTTAAAGCTAGCGTGACATTAAGGAGAGGGTATGGTTTTTGCGTTTCAAAAGCGATATTATTATCAGCATTTGCAAGAGCCATAGGAATTCCAGCTCGAATTCATTTAGTCGATCTAATAAATCATAAATTATCTCAAAAAATCATAGATTTTATGGGAACGAATGTAATGCATTATCATGGTTATTCTGAATTATACCTGAATAATCGATGGGTAAAACTCACACCTGTTTTTGACCCAAAAACTGCCATTAAAGGAGGTTTTTTACCAATGATTGAATTTGATGGAGAAAATGACGCTGTTTTTCCAAAATACGATAATGAAGGAAATCCTTTTGGGGAATATGTAAAGGATAGAGGCGTTCATGCCGATTTACCTTTAGAAGAAATAGATAGAGTATTTGTAGAAAAATATGGCTCTCTTTTCAAGGAAGGAACATTATTAAAGCCCGTAGCTGATCGGAGGTTAACTTATAAAAAAAATAATTAAAAATACTAATTTTCTATTTAAAATAATCTTCTTTTAAATCTAAATCTCTTAAATAAATCTTAAATTTTCCTAATTTACCGCCATAATTTCCCGTGGATACTTTTATTAACCCTTCCATTCCAGCGATACCATTAATGACATTAGACATTGTGTTTTTAATGGTATCAACATCTAATGCATTAAAAACAATTTCTGGAATCGAATTAACTCCTTGAGGGACCTTATAATCTTCAGAAGAAAGTTTATTTTTTAATGTAGGGCAATAAAAATGATTGGTTGACGGACCTATCTCTGGAAAATTTGTTTCTGGTTTTGATCCCGCCGAACAAACATCAAATGTAGTGCATACATTATCCATTTTAGAAATGATTTTAACTGCTTCTCTTCCAACTTTAATTCCAGATTCTACAGAATCGCACATGAGCCATAAATTTCCTCCCATTACTCCTTTAGCATATGTTAAATGTTCTTCTATTAAGAAATCATGTCCCATCATTATGGGTACATTGATCATTTTTCTACCATATCTTTCAATTATTTTCTCGTATCCGTCGCCACAATGCCCCACATTATTCATCATGTTAAATTTGGACTCTAGATCATTCGGATAATAATCAAAAACTGCTGTAGTTGGAACTACTAAAATTCCTTGCCTTATACGGCGTCCTAATTGTTCATAAAATTTTTCTTTGGATTTTTTTGAAGTCCCAGTAACCCATAATTGAACTATGGCGCCTAATCTACCATCTATTGTCTCATTTTCATTTAACCACCTTACTACTCCACCTTCAGCATCACCAAAAACTGTAGAAGGAAGTGCTGTAAAAGAGTTTGCTGCTCTCTGGAGAAATTCCTCATCTTGGGCTGTTATCATTAATTGAACAACCAAACCTTCAAATGCTTCACAATAAGTATCTTCAATCATCATTTTTTTTCTCCAATTAAAATGTAAATAATATAAATTTTTAGACATTGTTTATTATGTTCGAGTAAAATAAAAATTTAAAATCAAGATTTATTAATTAGAAATTATAATAGAAAAAAAATCAAGGTAGAAAATTTGACACCACAAGCTATATTGATATATGAGATTGATAAATCATTTGGACCAAATATTTTAGCGGAGCATGTATTAAATCAAGTAAAACTTCCTACATATTTGTTAAAGGATTTGGTGGAAGAACACGTTCAAAAAAATCAAGAAACAGTAACACTCCAAAAAGATAACAAGAGGATATATTCAACGAAATTTGATTCAAATCTAATTAATAAAGATAATGTATATTTAGGAGTCTTATTAAGAGAAGATGACGATTTAATATCAATAAAAAGCATGGCAGAAACGCTCAAGAGTAAGATGACACAAAATTTTACCGAAGATAAAAAGAAACTTGAAAAGTTACTTAAGAGTTCTTATGATTCTATCTTAACATTAATGGAAAAATTAAAAGAGCCTGCTCTTATTGTTGAAACTATAAATGAAAAAACTAAAAGAATGATCGACGAGGGAAAATTGCAAGAAGCGCGAGAATTAATTGATTTGGGTGAAGAAATTCCTGCAAAATTGGCTTCAGAGATTAAATTAGCAGAACAATTCCTAGAAGAAAAATTATATAAAAAAGCTAAAAAAAGCTTTCAAAAAGCAGCAGAATTAGCTGAACTAATTCAAGAAGATGAAATAGTAATATTTTTACAACATAAAGCGGAAGAAATTGGTACTTTTCCGGATTTAATTAAAGAAAAAGATCAATTATTCAAAAATTTGCAAGATATTTTAAAAGATTTGGAAGAAAATAATTTATATTTATATAAAGAATTGGCCAATCCCATAAATAGATTAATTGAGATTATAAGCTCTTTTGGAGATAACCAATTAATTAATAAATTAACAGAATTAAATGCAGTAGTTAATAGAGCTTCTAAAATTGCAAAAGAATTGTATGATATTGATAAAAAGATTCGAAAAATGTTTTCTAAATTGTATTAACTTGCTTTTTTAATCATTATCTTTTTTAAAAATTAATTTAATGGTAAAATTGAAAGTAATAAGTCATACTTAGCTTTATAGTTAAATTATTTATCCTCAGATTGATCTTCTGAACTTTCTTGTTCTGATTGGGGTGGTTCGTAATCTCCGATATCAGGAAAAATAATTTTTGCGATTTCCCAACCCTTTTCAGTTGGATAAGTTAATGCATTTGCAATTAATTTCTCTCCAATTTCATTATTTATTTCAATTTTATGTATTTGGGGATTATTTTGAAGGATCATTTCAAATTTGGCTCCACTGCTTCCAGTTGGTACGATTAGTATCGCAGCATCTATGGCTCCTTGATCGAGAGCGTCTTTTAAACGCTTAGCTGCATAATATCCTGCCACGCCAGCACTTCGATCAAATGTCTTAATCGAAGGGATTTCTAAACCCCATTTCTTGCCTTCAGCTTCAATTAATGCTGCTAGAGTTTGCGTTCTTTTTCCAAGCATGAATTTAAATTCTACTTGAGTATCAAATTTCTTATTTTTTAATTCACCTACCTTCATTATAGTCTTTAAGGCAGCTCCTGCAACAGAAGATGGGTTTACATCAATTATATATTCCTCTTCAGCCAGAATCTCATCGATAGTTTTGGTAATAACTTCGCGTGGTTTTGAAAAATCAATTTTTTCCTCTTCACTTTCTTGAACTCTAACTGGTTTTGTTGTAGCAACAATCTCAGTTCCAGCTTCCATTAGCTGTTCAACAGTCATTTCTTCATTTACAATCATATCAATGAACCTTCTACACAATTTAATCGAGTCTCTCGGGTTACCTTTTGTTTTCTCATAAATGAGTTCAATTAGCTTCTCATTCAATGGAAATAACGGATATAATGGTGGATTAAGATTATTCTCATCCCAAAAAGCTTCCATTGATTTTGAAAAGAATATTTTTAAATCATTCAAGCTAAAAGGTTTGAGCTCTTGCTCAGGTTCCATTCGCGAACGTAATGGTTGATCTGCAATTTCTAGTATTCTTGGCCAAATTTCTTTCAAAACGGCAATAATGATTACTAATCCTTTAACTTCATTATATAATCGTTTTAATATTTCTAAAAATTTTTGTTCAGCAACTTCACCTAACATTCTATAAGGTGATTCAAGCTCATCAAAATATAGGATTAACACCCGATCCAAATTTTCAGTTATGATCTTAATCATTGCTAAACATACGTCATCATCTTCAACTACAGAGTTGATGCCCAATTCACTCAATTCTTCTGGTTCTAAATCTTCACCTAAAAGCCATCTCTCTGCTAGTGCTTTTTTATTTTTATCCAATTGATATATTACTAATGCTTTTACACAATCTGCAAATACACCAGGAAATTCTCTTATTCCTTTCTGAATGACTTCATCAACATTTGGTTTTTGAAAGATACCTGCCTTTTTCCCGCCCCATTTTTCAAAGACTAATTTCTTAGAAACTATATCGAGAATTTCTGGACCTACTTCTTCTATAATGCATGTATATACATGTAATAAAACCCTAATACTTGCTGGAGGGCTAGGTACATAAATAATGGTCCAATCTACGGGTTCTAATTGGCTTATTTCAACTTCTTGTCCTTCAGCAGCTTGTTGTAATTTTTTTCGGTTTTCACGTTCCTTATCCTTAAATGAATGATATGCATGAGTCTTCCCAGAACCAGCAGATCCTAAAATTGGTAATAATCGGGAAGACCTATCTCTATAAGTTTGGCGAACTAATCTAAATACTTCTCGATCAATATAACTTCTTGGTCTTGCTATATCTATTTTATCAGGAATATCTCCTCGTGATACAAATGAAGAAAATGGGAGAATTGGTGCTTCTTTCAAAACATCCAAGTACATTTCTTTATCTTGATCGCTTAGTTCGCTGTATATTTTTCATCTCCTCTATTCAGTTTAATTTTTACGTTTTTATTTTTATCAGAATAAATTTTTTAATTAAAAAAAAGATATATAGTTTTAGCTTTATGTATTTATATTTTAATTTACATTTAAATATTTAATTGAATTAAAACTAACATGAAAAATAATTTGACAAATTGACAATGTCCGGCAATAAAGATTATGATGATGATGATAACGAAGATGATGAGGAGGATCCCTTTAATTTCTTCAAATATTTTGGCGATCCTAATGAATTTTTTAAAAACTTTGATCCAAAGAAGTTATTTGGGTCAAAAGAATTCATGCAAATTTTCCAGGATATCTTTAAAAAATTAATGCAAAATTTACCTAAAGATTTTGAAAAACTTACTCCGGAAGAATTATTGAAAGAATTCGTTAAAAACAAATCAAAATTTGGCATAAAAGGGCCAATAATTTATGGTTTTAGCGTGGGCATATCTAAAGATGGAAAACCAATTGTTGAACCATTTGGTAACATTAAAAAAGAAACTTTTTCAGGTAAAACGGAAGTTCGTGAAGTTCGAGAACCATTAGTAGAAGTTAATGAAGAAGATGATCAAATTATAGTCATTGCAGAAATGCCTGGTGTGTCTAGAGAAGATATAGAATTAAAGGCTACTACAAATTCGCTAACAATTTCTACTAAAGAATCTTCAGCTCCAAGAAAGTATTACAAAGAAATTGAATTACCTTCAGCTATAGATTCTAATTATGCAAAAGCTAGATATGTTAATGGTATTTTAGAGATTAAGCTCAAGAAATTAAATGATGAACAAACAGAAATAAAAATTGATTAATTTTTAAGATTTTAATTTAAAATTACTGTGATTTTCCTCCTTTTATAGTTTAAAGTTTAAATTATATTAGATAGATAATAAATTAGTAAATTCATGTAAAAATTTTATAAACTTGTAAAATAAATTGATTTTTGAACAATAAAAAATTCCTGATAAAAATGACAGAAAGAGATGTTTCATTAGAAAAAAAAGGATTACTAACTTATGTAATAATATTTATTGTCATTTTAATCTTAGGATTAACATTGCTTGCTCTTGGCTATAACGAGGCATTCTATAGTTCATCATCTACAATGCAAACTATATTTAAAATGATAACAAATCTCGGTGAACCAATTGTTTTCATCGTTCTCGTTGCAATTTTTTACATAATTTATGATAAGAAATTTGCTAAAAACCTTGCTTTAAGTTTATTGATCACGACCTATATTAATGAATTTGCTAAGGGTATATTCAAAGATCCTCGTCCAGCCACCAACACCTCTCCAGATAAAATAACACCAGAAAACCCAAGTGGCTTGATTGAAACTTCATATGGATTTCCTTCAGGACATACCCAATCAGCTGTGGGCACATGGGGCTACATCGCTATAAAATTTAAAGACAAGCCAAAACCATTGATATGGCCCATAATACTCTCAATAGTAATCTTTCTAGTTGGAATATCGAGAATGGTCATAGGAGTTCATGATTTACAAGATGTTGTGGGCGGCTCCTTAATTGGAATGGTCGTATTATTCCTCTTTATCTACATCGAGCCAATAGCAACAGAAAAATTCAATTCTTTTAACCTTATAGTCAAATTAATCATTGTTACGATAGTATCTATAGGTCTTTTCTTGCTTGGCATTCTCTTGTTTCCAACATCTGGTACTGACCTTCTACCAACACCTCAACCATTTACGGATACTGGAAGTTTTGCTCAGGTTGGTGGTGTATTTCTAGGATTAGGATTTGGCTACATGTTAGAACATGAAAATATCAAGTATCAACCATCAGAAATGTCTAAAAAGCAAAAAATCATTAACTTAATAATTGGATTAGTCCTCATATTTATCATTTACATCCTCCTTGATTTACCAGCAGATTTAATCAATTCAGTATTTTATAGATTTGCTAGATACGCAATAATTGCATTAATTCTAACATATATTTTACCCTGGATTTTCGTGAAAATTTGGAAGAAATAAAGGAATTCCTTCTAATTTAATTTTTTTTATTTTTTACGTGAAAATATCATTAATTAAATAAATTATTAATTCGAAAGTTTCAATTTAAGTATTCAAGCACGAGATCATCGTGAAACTTCCGTTTAACGAATTATCTTAAATAAATGGATATTACATCCTCATTTAAAGGAAAGGTAATTGCTCAAAATATTTAACAAATGAGTGAAAAACAAAGAACAACTATATTTAGAAATTAATATTTAGAGTGTAATAAATCGATTTCTAACATTATAATTGGTAAACTTGGAGGACTTGTCTAAAATTCCTATAAAATGAAAGTTTTACTCTTTTTTTACAAATTGAAGTAACGTTTTTTTCACGTCTTTTATGAACTCTGTAGTAAATTTTTTATCCGAATTAAATATATTTTCATGCCAGAACCCAGCTCTCTCAACATGTCCGCCTCCATTAAATAATCTAGCAAATTCCCTACAATTTATTTTATTACTAAATATAATGGATTCATTGTATCTCTCATCAACACCAATATATACCAACAGACCTGGATAATGTTCCTTTAATAACTCCGTTATTCTTCCACCACCGATTCTTGCATGAGAGATTGCAAATTTCTCATCATCATCTAAATCGATAATTCTTGCTCTTTCTATTGCTAATCTTGATTCTTTTTCATTCCACTCCTTTAAAGCTTCTAGCTGTTTTCTGAACCATTCATTTTCAAAATCTCCTTCTGATAAAAGCTGAACAATTTGTATTTTCTCCTTAATCTTGTCATCGCCTCTATTAAAACCAATAATCAATTGGAGATCAGTAGCAATGGGATATTTTTTTGTCTTAAAATCTGTGTCTCTGGCATATTGGCTAATTTTTATGGCAATGGGATCACTTGGAAGGAAATAATCTTTCACGATCTCTGCTGCACATCTTTTTGGGTCATTAATATAAATTTTACAAAACTTAGAGATCTCCTTTTTAATCTTCTCATCTACAATGTGGTGATCAAACCAGGATATTTTGCATCCTTTACTTTTAGCTCTTTCAAATAAATTAAACAAGTTCACGAAATCATCGTTAAATCCAATATCGGATATGATTAACTCGTCCGGTAAATCCTTTTTATCGAGAATTGTTTTAATTTTTTCCTTAAAATCTAAATAATGAGCATAAAAAAGTTTGATTTCTTCTTTCTTTATTTCCCTTTTTACTCTATAATACCTCAAAATAATTGCTTGGGAACCAAGCCCATCTAAATCATGTTCATGGGTTAGTGAAACGATCATTACTTTTTTATTCTTATTCTATTAATTTAAAATACACTATTACTAAAAAAGCTCTAAAAAAGGTTCTACTTTTTTTCTACCTTCAGGATCTTTTACTGCTTCTAAAATTCTTCTTGATAATTCTTTCTTCTTGGTAAAATATATTTCCATTATTTCTTCTTTACTTTTATTTGGATACCTTAGTAAAAGGGCGGGATCCCTCCTTGGACAACCACCTCTACGCATGCAACAGTATGATAATGATCCAAAGCAAACTAATTCAGAATCCCATCCATTTTCTTTGGAAAAATCTTCCTTAATTTTAATGAATTCTTCAGGGGTTATGCCTATTTCTTTTAAA
>Ga0190361_1001165_pt1 | contig 10115 bp, 7 predicted proteins | sample 48721845_MG_FD_161273 | JGI IMG/M metagenome (GOLD analysis project Ga0190361, IMG submission 161273) | Hydrothermal vent microbial mat bacterial communities from Southern Trench, Guaymas Basin, Mexico - 4872-18-4-5_MG | ecosystem: Environmental > Aquatic > Marine > Hydrothermal vents > Microbial...
ACCGCAGGTCCCAGGCTCTCTTCCGATGTGAGGAGTGCGGCTTCCAGCACAATGCCGACCATGTTGCCTCCCTGAATATCGCCTGGCGAGCCGGCTCGCTTGGCGATGGGCCGCCGTCAACCGGCCCTGAAGTGGCGCTTAGCGCCGCAAGCTGCCTCCTTTAGGTGGCAGCAGTTGACCGGCCTTAGGCGGAGCGCCGATTTATCGGAGGCGGAAATTCACTACGTGCTCTCTTCGCGCGAAGGATTTACCACTGTCCTGCAAAGGCGGGCCCGCGATGGCGACGTGCTGCTTGTCACAGTTGCCGATATCTTCAACTGATGGGACAAGACCCAAGGTTCGGTCAAGTTCTCCTTGACATTTGCCGATAGGTTTAGTATCCAGAGGCCGGGGTGGGTAGGGTGTGAAGTACACCGTCTGGGTCTTCCGGAAGGATCTCCGTCCCTTAAAGTTCGGTTTACCTCGCCCTTTAGTGCTGTTTCTGTTGCCCCTCACGGCCTTGGCCTTTGGGTGCTTGGTCCTTGTGCCCTTCCTGCTCTCCGACTACCTCAAGACCCGTCAACAACTCATCGAGGTGAGGGCGGAGCTCGATGAGAGGACTCGTACCTATGGGGAGAGGATCGAGAAGCTGACCAAGGAGCTCGCCGAGCTCAAGGAATTCGACAGACGCTTGAGGATAATGGCCAACCTCGAGCCCACGGGGCAGGAGATCTTCGCCGTCGGGGGGGCCGAGGAGAAGGACGCCTTCGCTGAGATAAAGGGGAGCCTTGACAAGAAGGTGCTGGACGAATTGCTCTCTGAGGCTGAGGCCCAGAAGAGGAGCTTCAGGGAACTCTATTCAGTCCTCAAGAAGAAGAGGCATCAGTTGAGTTGTACCCCCTCGATCTGGCCCACCAGAGGATGGGTCAGTTCCGGGTATGGATACAGGATCGATCCCTTCACCGGGTTGAGGCAGTTCCACCACGGCCTCGACATATCCAATCGCATAGGCACCCCCATCATCGCCCCAGCCGACGGGATAGTGGCCCGCATCTGGAGGGACCGCAGGCTTGGCCTCTCCATGAAGATCAGCCACGGTTACGGCATAACCACCATCTACGGCCATCTGCACAAGGTCTTCGTGAAGGTGGGCCAGAGGGTGAAGCGCGGCCAGAGGATCGCGCTGATGGGCAACACAGGCCGCTCCACCGGTCCCCACCTGCACTACGAGGTCCGGCTGAACGGGGTGCCTGTGAACCCCCGTAGGTACATCCTCAACTAACTCCCCCTCCCCTCGAAGGCCCCAAAGGTGAAAAAGGGCGAGGAGAGGTGTATAATTTTTTTCCTTGGAGCCTTGAAGGAGGGCGCCGATGATAGGGGCGTTGCTTAAGAAGGTCGTAGGGACCAAGAACGAGAGGGAGTTGCGCCGCATAATGCCCATCGTGGAGCGCATCAACGCCCTCGAGCCCCAGGTGGTGGCCTTGCCCGACCATCGCCTAAGGGCCAAGACCTGGGAGTTCAAGGAGCGGATCGAGCGGGGGGAGGCCCTGGACGAATTGCTGCCCGAGGCCTTCGCCGTGGTGAGGGAGGCGGCCAGGAGGACCCTGGGGGAGCGGCCCTTCGATGTGCAGTTGATCGGGGGGATAGTGCTTCACGAGGGCAAGATCGCCGAGATGGCCACGGGTGAAGGCAAGACCCTGGTTGCCACCATGCCGGCCTACCTCAACGCCCTTCTCGGCAGAGGGGTCCACATAGTGACGGTCAACGACTACCTGGCCAAACGCGACGCCGAGTGGATGGGCGTCATCTACCGGTTCCTCGGCCTCGAGGTAGGGGTGATCGTTCACGACATGGAGGACCCCGAGCGCAAGCGGGCCTATCAGGCCGACATCACCTATGGCACCAACAACGAGTTCGGCTTCGACTACCTCAGGGACAATATGAAGTTTTCGCTGGAGGACTGCGTCCAGCGGGAGCTCTTCTACGCCATCGTAGACGAGGTGGACTCCATCCTGATCGACGAGGCCCGGACCCCCCTCATCATCTCCGGCCCGGCCGAGGAATCCACCGAGAAGTACTACCACATAAACCGCATCATCCCCTACCTCAAACGGGAGGTCCACTTCACCGTGGACGAGAAGACCCACACCGTGGCCCTCACCGAGGAGGGGGTGGCCAAGGTGGAGGAGCTTTTGGGGGTGGACAACCTCTATGACCCCCGCCACATAGACCTGGTCCACCACGTGAGTCAGGCCCTACGGGCTCACCATCTCTTCAAGCGCGACCGGGACTACGTGGTGAAGGACGGCAAGGTCATTATCGTCGATGAGTTCACGGGCAGGCTCATGCCGGGCAGGCGCTGGTCAGATGGCCTCCATCAGGCCATCGAGGCCAAGGAGGGCGTGAGGATCGAGAGCGAAAATCAAACCCTGGCCACCATCACCTTCCAGAACTACTTCCGCATGTACAAGAAGCTGGCCGGGATGACGGGGACCGCGGACACCGAGGCCGTGGAGTTCAAGAAGATCTACGACCTGGACGTGGTGGTTATCCCAACCAATCGGCCCCTCATCCGCACCAATTACCCGGACGTGATCTACAAGACCGAGAAGGAGAAGTTCCAGGCGGTGGTGAGGGAGATAGAGGAGCTCCACAAGAAGGGCCGCCCTGTCCTGGTGGGTACGGTCTCCATCGAGAAGTCCGAGCGCCTGAGCCAGATGCTCAAACGCAGGGGGATCCCCCACCATGTGCTCAACGCCAAGCACCACGCCAAGGAGGCCGAGATCATTGCCCAGGCCGGAAGGCTCCGAGCCGTCACCATCTCCACCAATATGGCTGGCCGAGGCACTGATATCTTGCTCGGAGGCAACCCTAAGTTCTTGGCCAAGAAGATGGCAGGGGACGGGGCCGACGAGAAGGAGTTCCAAGAGGCCTACAAACGGGCCCTCGAGATAACCAACCGCGAGAAGGAAGAAGTGGTGAAGCTCGGGGGACTTCACGTCATCGGCACAGAGCGGCACGAGTCGCGCCGCATCGACAACCAGCTCCGCGGAAGGGCCGGTCGTCAGGGCGACCCGGGCTCCTCGCGCTTTTACCTGTCGCTGGAGGACGACCTGTTGAGGATCTTCGGCTCGGACCGCATCAGCCGCATCATGGACAAGCTCGGTGTGGATGACGGTGAGCCCATCGAGCACCCCCTGGTCACCAAGGCCATCGAGAGTGCCCAGAAGCGCGTCGAGGCCCACAACTTCGAGATCAGGAAACACCTCCTGGAGTACGACGACGTGATGAACCAGCAACGGGAAGTGGTCTACTCCATGAGGAAGCAGATCCTGAAGGGGGAGGGGCTACGGGAGCTGGTCCTCGAGATGATCGAGGATGTGGTGGAGGGGTTGATGGAGACCTACACCGACCCCAAGAGCTACCCCGAGGAGTGGGACTTGGAGGGCCTCAAGGAGGCCTTCAAGCGGCAGTTCTCCTTCCATTTGGAGCTCGAGCAGCAGGAGCTCCTGAAGATGAAGCAGGAGGAGCTGAGGGAGGCATTGCTTGAGCGGGCCAAGGCCTTCTACGAGGAGAAGGAGCGGCTGCTCGGTCCAGAGCTCATGAGGGACCTGGAGAAGTTCCTGCTGCTTCAGACCTTGGACAGCCATTGGAAGGACCACCTGCTGAACATCGATTACCTCAAGGAGGGAATAGGCCTTAGGGGTTACGCCCAGAAGGACCCCCTGGTGGAGTACAAGCGCGAAGGCTATGAGATGTTCGTCCAGATGCTGCAGCGTGTGAAGGAAGACGCCACAGCGAAGCTCTTCGCCGTAGAGGTGGCCAAGGAAGAGGAGGTGCCGCCCCTTGAGCGGGCCTTGGGCCAGAGGGTCTTTCTCATCCACGGCGGCGCCCCACCCCCGCCCCCTGCTCCCACGGCCGAGGAGGTCACCAGGCCTCGGCCTCGCACCCCCGTACGGCGCAAGGGCCGTAAGATCGGCCGCAACGACCCCTGCCCCTGCGGCAGCGGCAAGAAATACAAACACTGCTGCGGAAGATGAAGGTCCCCCGGGGGTTCAAGGCCGCAGGGATCTCCTGTGGGATAAAGGAGGGGGCCGAGGACTTGGCCTTGATCTACTCGGAGCTTGAGGCCTCGGCCTGGGGCCTCTTCACCTCCAACAGGGTCAAGGCCGCACCGGTGCTGTACAGCAGGAGGAAGCTCAGACGGGGGAGGGCTAGGGCCATCATAGCCAACAGCGGCTGCGCCAACGCCTGCACCGGCCCCAAGGGCCTGGAGGACGCTAGGCGTATGGCCCAAGCGGTAGCCCGAACCCTGGAGATCCCGGAGGGGGAGGTACTGGTGGCCTCCACGGGCGTCATCGGGGAGCCCCTGCCCATAGAGCGGATAGAGGCGGCGGTGCCCGAGTTGTCGAGGTCCTTGAGTCCGGAGGGGTTCGAAGAGGCGGCCCGCGCCATCATGACCACCGACAGGCGCCCAAAGATCCGCTGGGCCAGCACCTCCTTCGGGGGCAAGGAGGTCACGGTGTTGGGGATCGCCAAGGGGGCAGGGATGATACGGCCGAACCTCGCCACCATGTTGGCCTTCCTAGTGACCGATGCGGGGATCGATCCGCCCTTGCTGAGGGGATTGCTGCGGGAGGCGGTCTCGGAGAGCTTCAACAGGATCACCGTTGACGGGGATCAGAGTACCAACGACACGGTGTTCCTCTTGGCCAACGGCGCCTCGGGTCCCCTGGGGGAAGGGGGGATGGGGGCCCTCCGGGAGGCCCTGAGGGAGGTGGCCAGGGGCCTTGCCCTTGAGATAGTCCGGGACGGGGAGGGGGCCACCAAGGTAGTGGAGATCGTCGTGCGCGGGGCCCGCAACAGGCGGGATGCCGAGCGGGCCGCCTACCGCTTGGCCCATTCGCCCTTGGTGAAGACCGCCCTCTTCGGTCGAGATCCCAATTGGGGCAGGTTCATGGTCGCCCTGGGGGATGCCGGGGTGAGGATCGATCCGGCGCGGGTACAGATCCGCATCGAAGGGTTGCCCCTGGTCAAGGACGGAGTCCAAGCCCCGGAGTTCGACGAGGCGAAGGTCAGGGAGTTGATGAGGAGGGACGAGTTCAGGATAGAGGTAGACCTTCAGCTCGGCGGGGGTAGCTTCAGCCTCTTCACCTGCGACCTCTCCTACGACTACGTGAGGATCAACGCGTCCTATAGGAGTTAAGAAAGGTCAAGCTGTCAAACCCAGGGGCTCATTTGCCCCTCAGCACCCTCTCATCCCCCACCCTTAAGGTGAGGCGGACCGAGTCGAAGTACTCGGCCAGGGGTATGGCGTACTTGCGGGAGGTCCCCGTGAGGTTCTTGAACTCCTGGGTGGAGATCTTGCCGCGCTCCTTGAGGAAGGCAACAAGCCTCTCCTTCAGGCCCTCGAGGGGCTCGCGGTGGAAATAGAGGTCCTCCTTCACCTTCACCAGCTTCCCCTCATGGACCAGCAGCGACAGGATCTCCCGGGCCCTCTGGGGTTGCATGGCTTGTCGCTCGAGCAGCTCCTTGAAAGTGGGAGGGGTTAGGCCTGCGGAACGGAAGGCCTCCTCTACCTCCTTGACCTCCTCGGCCTCTCGCCCAGAGAGGGAGATGCGATGTCCTTTGATCCGCACCAACTCCTTCTCCGATTCCAGCCTCCCCTCCCCTATGAGCCCTTCGAGGACGAAGCTGTATAGCTTCGGGTCCACCTCCTCGGGGAGCTTCCCCTTGAGCTCCTCCCGGGAGATGCCCGGCCGCATGGGGTTCTTGCGGTGGAACTCCTGGACCTGCTCGAGGAGCAACCCCCTGAGCTCATCGCAAAAGCGGCGGTGAAAGGCCACCCCCCCCTCGAGGAGCACCACGTCCCCCGTCTTTGTCATCTCCTCCAGGGTCCTTTCGATGATCCCCTTCCTCAGGCCCGTGCCGGCGGGCATCTCCTTGAGAGGCATGCCCCTCGGGCCCGCCTTCTGTAGATGGAAGGAGATGGAGAAGGTGGAGTTCCTCTCCCGGAGGCGGTCGAGCTGCTCGATCACCTCCGGTCTGAAGCGCTTGTGCCTTTCGGGATGGGCATCCAGCACCACCCCTCCGCCCCAGGTCTGGATGGTCCCCGAGCCCCTTAGCACGAAGCGGTCGTAGGGCAGGGCCACCACGGGCCGCTCGAGCCTCACCTGGGCATAGCCCCGCTCTCCGGGCTCGAGCTGGTTGGTCCCGAGCAGGATCACCTTTGCCATCTCGAGGGAGGTGCCTATGTGGAACCTGAGGGTCACCCCGTTCTTCAGGGGCCGAGGGACAGAAGGCAGGTGGTAGATCTCCACGTCGAGGCGGTCGGTCACCTGGACGGTGCCCGGGTGAAGGAGCACGTCCCCGCGGTCTATCCGGTCCTTGTCCACCCCTGAGATGTTTATGGCGGTCCTCTGTCCCGCTACGGCCCTTTGGACCTTCTCCTTGTGGACCTGAAGTCCCCGCACCTTTCCCTTGAGGCTCGAGGGGAGCACCTCTACGGGGTCCCCCACGGAGACCTCCCCCGAGATGAGGGTGCCGGTCACCACCGTGCCGAAGCCCCGCATGGTGAAGACCCGGTCTATGGGCAACCGGAAGAGGCCGTCGGAGGGCTTCTCCTCGACCTCCTCCACCAGGCGATCGATCGCTTGGACCAGCTCATCGAGCCCCTGGCCCGTGACGGCGGAGACGGCCACCACAGGGGCGCCCTCCAGGAAGGTCCCTCGGAGGAACTCCTTGACCTCCTCCTTGGCCAACTCCAGCAGCTCCTCGTCCACCAGGTCCACCTTGGTTATGACCACCAGGCCCTTCTTCACCCCGAGGAGGCTGCAGATGTCCAGGTGCTCGCGGGTCTGGGGCATGACGCCCTCGTCCGCGGCGATGATGAGGGCCACCAGGTCCACCCCCGCAGCCCCCGCCACCATGTGCTTGACGAAGCGCTCGTGGCCGGGTACATCGACGATGCCGACCCTGCGGCCACTCGGCAGGTCCAGGTGGGCGAAGCCGAGCTCGATGGTGATCCCCCGCTCCTTCTCCTCCTTCAGACGATCGGTGTCTATGCCCGTTAGGGCCTTCACCAGGGCGGTCTTTCCGTGGTCGATGTGGCCAGCCGTGCCGAGGATCACCTGCTTCATGACATTTCCTGAAGATAACACGGCCCCTCGACCGCTGACAAGTCACTTTGGTTTACTTTTGGTAAACAAATCCCCTCTGTGTGCGGGCATAACTTGACATATGTTTCCTTTTAGGATACAAAAAGGGGCATGGACGAGGCCAGGATTGTGAGGAACATAAGGGTGGTCCGCCGTGCCAAGGGCATCACCTTGGAAGAGTTGGCCAGGCTCACGGGCCTCACCAAGGGATATCTCTCGAAGATAGAGCGCTCGGGCAAGGCCCCTCCCTTTTCCACCCTGAACAGGATCGCCATGGCCTTGGGGGTCGATGTGACCTTCCTGTTGATGGAGGAGGCGGAGGACCTCGAGGAGGACGTGAAGCTGGTCCTCGTGAGGAAGGACCAGAGGAAGGTCGTCACCACGAAGGGGTCCCTTTACGGTTATCAATACGAGGCCCTCGCCCACGCGAAGCCGGGGAAGAACATGGAGCCCTACATAATCACGCCGGCCTTTGAGGAGACCGCGGTCTTTCAGCACGAGGGGGAGGAGTTCCTCTACGTGCTTGAGGGGACCCACGAATTCATCTACGGCGATCAGAGGTACATCATGGAGGAAGGCGATTGCGTTTACTTCGATTCCGAGGTGCCTCACACCGGCAGGAGCCTGGGTCCCAAGAGGGCGAAGCTTTTGGCGATGATGTACTCCTACAAGAGAAAATGAAGAAAGGAGGAAAAAGGGATGTCTGCCAAAAGGGTGACCATAGCTTTGCTTTGTATCTTGGCGCTGGCCCTCCTGGCCCCCCCGAGTTCACGCCGGGGCCAAGATAGTGCTCACCTATTCCAACTTCTTCCCGCCCCTCCACAAGGTCAGCCTCCTGTCTGAGGGCTGGTGCAGGGAGGTGGAGAGGCGGACAGGGGGGAAGGTGAAGATCAACTACTTCCCAGGAGGGGCCCTCACACGGCCGACCCAGACCTACGACAGCGTCGTGAAGGGTGTGGCCGACATCGGCCTGAGCTTCTGTGCCTATACCCGGGGGCGATTCCCCTTGACGGAGGTCATCGACCTCCCCTTGGGGTATTGGAGCGCCCTGATCGGCACGAAGCTCGCCAATGCATATTACCAAAGGTTCAAGCCCAAGGAGTTCGACGATGTGAAGCTGCTTTATCTCCTCCCCTCCCCTCCCCATCGTCTCTTCACCAAGAAGCCCGTCCGCGACCTCGAGGGGTTGAGGGGCCTCAAGATACGCTCCACCGGCACCAGCGCGAAGGTGGTCAAGGCCTTGGGAGGGGTGCCTGTGGCCATGCCCATGTCGGACGCCTACGACGCCATCAGGAAGGGGATCGCGGAGGGGATCGTGTGCCCCTTTGAGCCTTTGAAGGGCTTCAAGCTGTTGGATGTGGTCAATTACGGCACCCTGTTCAGCGCGGCCTATCTGAACGTGGCCTACGTGGTCATGAACAAGGGGACCTGGGAGGCCCTGCCCCAGGACGTCAAGGACGTGATAGAGGAGGTCAACAGGGAGTGGGCGGAGAAGTCGGGTAGGGTGTGGGATGAGCTGGAGGAGGAGGGAAGGAAGGCCTTCCTCAAGAAGGGGGGCAAGGTCATCCCATCCTCCAGGAGTACGCCAAAGAGAAGGAGGCCCAGGGCTTGCCCGCCAGAGAGGCGCTTGAGTTCTACCTCGACTACCTGAAGAGACACAGATGATGGCCGCAAAGGGGGAATACCTCAACCCGATAGATAGAGACGATATCTCCGGAGGAGCTGCGCGAGATCCAGGAGCGAAAGTTCCTGAAGCAGCTCGACTACGTGTGGGAGCGATCGCCCTTTTACTGGAGGAAGTTCAAGGAACACGGCGTCGACCGAGGGGACATAAGGGGGCTTGGGGACCTCCCCAAGCTCCCCTTCACCGAAAAGGACGAGCTCAGGAGGAGCCAGGAGGAGGAACCACCCCTCGGGAGCCATGCCGCTGCCCCCATGGAGGATGTGATAAGGGTCCATTCCTCCTCCGGCACCACGGGGGTGCCCACCTTCGTGGGGATAACCGAGCACGACCAGCGGGTGTGGACCGAGATCACGGCCCGTTCCTTCTTCACCCAGGGCTTGAGGAGGTCGGATGTGGTGATCCACGCCGCCGGTCTCACCTTCTTCTTCGTGGGGGGACTCCCCTGCAAGGACGCCATTGAACGCATAGGGGCGACCTTCGTCCCCATAGGGACTGGGCCCTCCGATCGAGTGGTGATGACCGCCAGGCGGTTGGGCGCCAACGCGCTTCACTGCACTCCCTCTTACGCCCTTTACCTGGCGGAGTACGTCCGCTCCAGGTACAAGATGGAGCCCTCCGAGCTCGGTTTCAGGAAATTGGTGGTGGGGGCGGAGCCGGGCGGTGGGATACCCTCTATCAGGAGGAAGCTACAGGAGGACTATCAGTGCAGGGTCACCGAAGGGCTCGGCAACTCCGATGCAGCCCCCATCATCTTCGGCGAGTGCCCCTATCAGCAGGGGATGCACTTCTGCGCCCAGGAGTTCATCGTCTGTGAGCTCATAGACCCCGACACGGGGGAGGTCCTCGAGATGCGGGACGGGGCAGAGGGGGAGCTCGTCTACACTCTAATAGACAGGGAGTGTTGCCCCTTGGTCAGGTTTCGCACCCACGACAGGGTGGTGGTTTGGACCTCCCCTTGCGAGTGCGGAAGGACCGGCTTTAGGGTGAGGTGCCTCGGACGGACCGACGACATGCTCATCGTCTTAGGGGTGAACGTCTTCCCCTCGGCCGTCAAGGATGTGGTGATGTCCTTCAGGCCCCGCACCACCGGCGAGATGGTGATCCTGCTGGATAAGCCCGGTCCCAAGGTCGATCCCCCAGTGAGGATCCAGGTGGAGTACACTAGGGGTGTCACCGACCTTGAGGGCCTCGCGTTCACTCATCTAAAATGTAACCGAAATACATATGGGTGAGTCATTTAGAATGTAACCGTAATCTCCTGAGGGAAGGAGGACGGTTACATGGGGAGGATGAGC
>Ga0190361_1001168_pt1 | contig 10090 bp, 6 predicted proteins | sample 48721845_MG_FD_161273 | JGI IMG/M metagenome (GOLD analysis project Ga0190361, IMG submission 161273) | Hydrothermal vent microbial mat bacterial communities from Southern Trench, Guaymas Basin, Mexico - 4872-18-4-5_MG | ecosystem: Environmental > Aquatic > Marine > Hydrothermal vents > Microbial...
TGGCATCTATATATGCGATCATGGCTTTGGCACTGAACATGCAGTGGGGATTCACGGGACTTATGAACTTCGGTATTGGTGCTTTCTATATGGTTGGTGCGTATACTTCTGCCATACTTACCGTTGGTCCTACCGAGGAGCATCTTGGTGGATTTGGTCTTCCGATTCTTATAGGGATACTATGTGCTGCTTTGATGGCAGGTTTGATAGCATACCTTATATCCTTTCCTGCTTTGAAACTCCGTGGCGGGCCTTTCGCCATTGCCCTTCTTGCAATTCAGGAAACAATATTTCTCGTCGTAAAGAATGAGTCATGGCTCACAAATGGGGTATGGGGAATAAGGGGAATACCAAGGCCATTTTTTAATCTTGTTGATCCAACGAACTATTCGTTTATTTTTCTCCTGGTTGTTGCCGTATGTCTTGTTGGCGTTTACTTCGGTGTGGAAACAGCTGTTCGGTCTCCATGGGGTCGAGTACTTCGTGGAATCAGAGAGGATGAAATCCTCACAGAGATGTCTGGAAAAGACTGTACAAAATACAGACGTCAGTCTTTTGTGTTCAGCTCCATGATAATGGGAATAGCCGGAGCACTTTATGTGCATTACACCGGGTTTGTAAGCCCTCAGGTTTTTTCACCCCTCATGTCAACATTCATTATCTGGCTCATGGTTATGGTTGGAGGAACTGGAAACAACAGAGGAGTTATACTTGGGGCATTCCTCATATGGGCAATATGGGTGGGTAGTGATTTTATTACAGATATGGTTCCTGCCTCAATAGCTACCAGGATTGGATTTATCAGAATGCTTTTTGTTGGACTAATACTTGGCGTAACGGTTCTTTTGAGACCTCAGGGCATAATGAGAGAGAGGTTATTTTCTCTTAAGATATTTGCGGAGGAGGAGATTAGCTGAGGAATTTTTATCTAATTTTATCTTGGAGAATATACATGAAGGTTCTTACAAGGGAGCATATCATCTATAGTTTTAGTGAATCAGTCCAGCCCGCAATTACAATTGACAAAAATGAAGAGCTTGTCATTGAGACCCACGATTGTTTTACAGGTCAGATCAAAAGTGAGAGAGACCTCATAACAGAGGTTGATTTTTCCAGGGTGAATCCTGCGACTGGCCCTGTTGGTGTTAATGATGCATTTCCAGGAGATATTCTGGTGCTTGAGATAGTTAATATTGAGGTTGATAACAGGGGCTTTATGGTAACCATCCCGGGTGAAGGTGGTTTTGGAGATAGGATTTCAAGCTCTGTAACAAAATTAATAGAAATTAAAGATGAAAAGTTCTTTTATAATAACCTGGCATTTCCCGTCAGTCCTATGGTTGGAGTTATTGGAGTATGCCCTGAGAGTGGAGAGGTACCCTGTGGCGAGATAGGAAGCCATGGGGGAAATCTCGATGCAAAGGTTATAACAAAAGGCTCAAAAGTTTACTTCCTGGTTAGGAGGGATGGAGCCTTATTTGCCCTAGGAGATCTTCATGCCGGAATGGGAGATGGAGAGGCAGTTATCTGTGGGGTTGAAACCCCGGGACGGGTCACCGTTAAGGCTGAAGTTATAAAAAATCCGGTTTTTAAACCCGAAAGGCCCCTTGTTGAAACGGGTGATAAATTTGTTACGATTGGGATCGGTGCGGACCTCGATGAGGCTGTCAAGGTTGCACTTGATGATATGCTTGTGATGGTTCAGAGAAAATTGAATATTTCTGCTGAGGAAGGTGCAATGCTCATCAGTGCAGTTGGGGATGTGAAGGTTTGCCAGATAGTTGATCCGCAGAAGACAGCAAGGGTCGAAATGCCGAAAGATATTTTTGAGCCTGTCGAGGGACTATTTTTTTAATGAAACTGGCACTGGCATTCGGTTGGTTCCCCGATATAATTCTCATAGCTGAATAGTGACAATAATTTCTATCAGCCGGGTCTCACTGTATGTCTTCAAAGATCTATTTGAGAAATGGTTATGGTAAAACTTGTGTTTTCTGAAAAAAAAGAGAACCCGAAGTGAAATAGAATTAAAAGTATATCGGCACCTGTGAGCTTCAAATTAGTTCAATAAATTTTTTGCTTTTTATTTAAAACCTACTGCCCTTCTCTCGATGTCGAGTCTCAGAAAATAGTTAAGAACTGTCCTTAGGCCTATTATTGCGGCAAGCTGACCGATATCATTCCAGGTGGGAGCAATTGTTGTCTTGAGAATGCTTGCGCCAATTAGAAAACTCAGTCCCAGTGAAAATGCATGGCCTATCTCGAGCCTGCTTTCCTCTATTGCCTCTCTCGATTCGGTTTTGAACATAGAATCTTTGACAAAGATTATGAAGGATTTTATCATACCTGTTCCGATTACAATAATGGCAAGCCCCTGGGAAACTGTGATAAAATAATCAATAAGTTTAATAATTAGCTGCATTTTCTACTCTTATCATTTAAATATTTTAATTAACCGGTGTTATTCTATTAATCGCTTTTAAGGAAGACATTCTTTAATAAAATTATGGATTGCATTATATTTTTTTCGCTGGGCTTTTTAGATGATTCAATCTAATATTTCCTCAATCTCCTTCTTTACAGTTGGGTTTTTTTCTATTCGGTACCTAGATTCCAGAATCTTTTTTGCCTCTTTTCCACCAATTCTTCCGATAGCCCATGCCGAGTACGCTCTTATTATTTCATTCTGGTGATTTATGAGCTCAGATAGGATGGGAAGAGCTTTCTTGTAGGCCAGATAACCGAGGGATAGGATCGAGTTTTTCTTTATTGCAAGCGGGCTTCTCGTCCCTATTTGATTTTTTCCAAAGACCTGCTGGAATTTTTCCTCGCTCATTTTAAGAAGTTCAAAATGATTGAAGTTTCCACCAATGACCCCATTATCATGCCTTATACCAATGGGTTTTAGATTTTTATTATAGGGGCATACATCGAGGCATATACTGCATCCGTAGAGCCTGTTTCCCCATTTTTCGCGAAGTTCTCTGGGAATCAACAAAAGGTTTTCAGAGATATACTGAAAGCATAGATTTATATTAATTCTGCCAGTTTCAAGAGCACCCGTTGGGCATGCTTCAATACATCTCCTGCAATCACCGCATATGGAAAAATCAGGCTCTGTAAGTTCCTGGTGTTCTGCTCTTGGTTCTGTTCCAAAGGATTCAATATCAAGGTCAATAATGGCCTCTCCAACAACAAAATATGAACCCATGTCGTCTTTTCTAAGCAGAAGGGTGTTTTTTCCAATATCGGCAAGTGAGGAAGCCCGGAAGAGCACCTTTTCCGGTATTGAGGTATAGTTAGATAAGGTGATTGATCTTAATTTTTTACCGGTGGTTTCCTCAACGATTTCTGTGGCCTTTCTCAGTTCGTTTTTTATAAAACTATAGTTGTTTCGCCATGTGTACATGCTGATTTTCCCGAACTCTTCTTCTTCGGGGAAAACCTCTCCGGTATAATAGGATATGGCGGCAACTATTACCGATTTTTGCCATCCCTGTAGATATTCATATCTGTAGGCTTTTCTGGTTTTTTCCACACTCCAGCTGTAGCTTTTCGGGATGTATCCTTTTTCAAAGGATTCAAGGGTCCAGAGTAGTGCTTTTTCAAGGTCCGGAAGGGGAATGATTTCACATACCTGAAGGGATGTTTTTGATAGAATGGCTTTTTTCAGGGATTGTATGTCCATTATTATGGTTTATCACGCTCCTCCAGGGTTTTTATGTATTTAAAAGTTCTGTTTCTTTTTAGCCTCAAAAAATATTTTATCTGATCTAATTCATGTCGGATTCTTCTATCTGGGTCTTGGTTTAGCGTTTCAGGGGCTTTTACCTGGATGATTCCGAAAGTGTTTTTTGTATATTATCTTCAAATGGTTTACTGATAATTCCCCTCTCTGTGATTATCCCCGTTATATACTCGGCAGGTGTGACGTCGAAAGCTGGATTATAAACATCCACATCATCAGGGGCTGTCTGCCTCTCCCCGAAATGTATAACCTCTTCTCTGTCCCTTTCCTCTATTGGGATGTCATCTCCTGTCTTTGCCTCAGGATCAAATGTTGAGATTGGTGCAGCAACGTAGAGGGGTACACCGAACTCCTTTGCCAGAACTCCCAGCATGAGCGTGCCGATCTTATTTGCCGTATCTCCATTCATGGTTATCCTATCTGCGCCAACTATTATCATATCCACATTTTTATTTTTCAGTACAGTTGCTGCCATATTGTCCGTTATCAGGGTTGTTTTTATACCTGCGTGGAGCAATTCCCAGGTCGTGATGCGGGCCCCCTGCAGAAGCGGCCTTGTTTCATCAACATACACGTGTATATTTTTACCGTTTTGCCTGGCAAGGAACATGGGAGAGAGGGCTGTTCCGTACATGGCAGTTGCAAGCCCCCCTGCATTGCAATGGGTTAGTAGTGTATAGCCATCTTTTATAAGCTTTTCTCCGTTTTTTCCTATTGCAAGGCATACCTCATTGTCCTCATCTATCATTCTGATACACCTTTTAAGAATGATTTCTTTCAATTTTTCCGTCTTTTTCTCCTCTGTATCCTTTACGGTTTTTCTCAGCTCAGCTGTGGCCCAGAATAAATTTACAGCTGTTGGACGGGAGCTCTCAATATATCTGCAACTCTGCTCAAATGCTTCTAGAAATCCATCAATGTCTTTTCCAAAGTAGTCTTTTATACCGAGATAAACGCCGAACGCACCTGCTATGCCTATGGCCGGTGCTCCTCTTATTCTCAGCTTCTTAATTGCTTCCCACATCTGATGGATATTTTCTATGGGGATGTAAACTTCCTCGAGTGGTATGCGGGTCTGATCTATGATTATTACTCTACCATCTTCCCATCTAATCGTTGGAACCGGCATTGTTTTGCACCTCACATTTTGAATTCATGGATACATTGATCTTTTAAATTAAAACAACAGGCGATTACAGGACAAGAAATAAATGCTTTATTCGTTATAAATGTTTTTGGTTCTGGTTCAGAAGTTAGGTTTAAGTATGGGATTGAGCTTCAAGCTTGTATAAAAGTTTAAGGGTTAAAGAAGGTTTTAATAAAGCTTTTCAGCAAAAGACGAGTGGTGGTTGATAAAAATCTTAAAGTGGATTTTTTTGATTTTTTTTCAGATTTTTTTCTGTTTTTTCTTGCCTTTGACATCATGGTGATTATAATTTCATTACTCCAAACTTGTATAGAGGGTTAATAGACATGTGTGGTATTGTTGGTGGGATTGATACAAATGGTGGATACCTTAACGGTTCTGATTTTATTGAAGCTATTAGCGTTCAGAAGGAAAGAGGCAATGGGCTTGGAGGAGGGTATGCAGCTTATGGGATATACCCTCATTTAAAAGAGTACTATGCGTTGCATGTGGCCTGTGATAATGAAAAGGCTGCAAGGGAGGCGGATGATTTTATAAGGGCCCATCTCTACGTGAAACTTTCAGAGGATATCCCAACAAGAGAGGTAAAAACAATACACTGGCATCCAATTATGAAAAGATATTTCACGCTCCCTGGACCTAATAATGAGGATATTCAGCTTTTTAACCTGGCACCTGGCACAGTTCTTACAGAGAAGGAAATCGTTGAGGAATATATGAAAAACTTTGTCTTCAGTTTTAACAAATCGATAGAGGGTGGATTTGTTATGTCCTGTGGCAAAAATATGGGTGTGTTTAAGGGGGTTGGTTATCCGGAGGAAATAGGTGAGTTTTTTATGATTGATAAGATGAAGGCAAGTATCTGGATGGTACACAGCAGGTTCCCGACAAATACCCAGAGCTGGTGGGGAGGTGCTCATCCGTTTTCAATGCTTGAATGGTCGGTTGTTCATAATGGTGAGATTACCTCGTATGGAGTTAACAGGGAATATCTGAGGATGTTTGGTTATGAATGTACCCTGAAAACTGACACAGAGGTTGTTAGCTACCTTTTTGATCTGTTAATAAGAAGGTTCAGGCTCACTCTCAGGGAGGGATGTACCGTGATGTCCCCACCAAGGTGGTCTGAAATTGACGAGATGTCTGAGCCCGAGCGGTTGAAGGTTACAAAACTCAGGCAGTACTATCCCCAGGCACTTCTCAACGGTCCCTTTGCCATCCTTGTCTCTGATGGGAATATGCTTCTCGGCATGAATGACAATGCCAAACTGAGGTCGCTTGTTGTGGCAAAGGATAAGCAAAGATATTTCTTTTCCAGTGAGGAATGTTCGTTTGAAATACTGTGCCCACAGAGGGAGAAAACCTGGATGTTACCTGGAGGAAAGCCTGAAATTATAACAATGAAGAATACCGTTCATGTCGCATGAATGGTCAAATCCATATGATAGAGCAAAACTAAAATTTTGAATACGAATTTGGTGATAAATACCAGGATAAAAATGAACCACAGGATAGAAGTTGAGGCTTTTGTATTTTTAATAGCTTTTCTTAATAATCATGTGAGATCTGTTATGTGGCTCCGAGGTTATTAAAATCTTAAAGTTTGTCCTGATAAAGATGTTGATAAAGTAAAGGAGCTCTTGGATGTCTGTTGATAATTATGATCCAAAGAAAGAGAACATGTCCCTTTCGGTAACGAATGAGAAAAAATCCGGTACTGAAAAATACAAAATCGATATGAAAAGAAACTGGAAGGTAAACCCTCAGTTTGTGCCGGTGTTTGATTATGATAAATGTACCCGTTGTGGGCTATGTGCATATGCATGCACCTGGGGAGAGATAAGATTGCAGCCAGAGAGAATAGAAAATGGCAAACCGATTTACAAACCGGTTGCAAATAGGAAAAGCTGCGGTTCCTGCCATTATTGTGAAAAACAGTGTCCTGAAGGGGCAATCACTATAGTAGAAATGCCATTTACCTCTTCTCATGAGTACTGGCGATTCGATCAGGAAAATCTCTGGAGGCAGGCCGATCCTAACTATCCCGGGCATGTCCTGCTTGTGGCCAATGGGTCTGATTCTCAGGTTCTTTGCTATTTTGATCACCTGATGTTTGACGCGTGTCAGGTTACGAATCCCGCTATTGATCCATTGAGAGAACCTATGGAGCTGGATACTTTCCTCGGTAGAAAAGATTATTCTGGTGCGACCAATCCACCACTTCTTCATCTTAAAACGCCGATTATGTTCTCGGCAATGAGTTTCGGTAGCATAAGCCTCCGTGTACAGATTGCAGAGGCGAGGGCAGCGAGAATTGTTGGTACTTACTGGAACACTGGCGAGGGAGGGCTTCACGAAAGCCTTTACGAATATGAGGACAGAACCATTGTACAGGTGGCATCTGGAAGATTTGGAGTTAACCCGGTTTTCTTTAAACATTCCGTTGCCGTTGAGATTAAGATAGGCCAGGGAGCGAAACCAGGGATTGGGGGGCACCTACCGGGCGAGAAGGTAACCGGAGAAATCTCGAAAACGAGAATGATACCGAAAGGTTCAGATGCACTGTCACCTGCTCCACATCATGATATTTATTCGATCGAGGATTTAAGGCAGCTCATCTATGCGATAAAAGAAGCTATAAACTATGAGAAACCCGTGTTTGTTAAGGTTTCGGCCGTTCATAACATAGCTCCAATAGTGGCTGGTATTGCACGGGCGGGAGCTGATATAATCGCGATTGACGGATTTAGAGGGGGGACAGGAGCAGCTCCCCGGAGGATCAGGCAATCAACGGGGATTCCAATAGAACTTGCTATCTCAGCGGCGGATAGAAGGCTTCGTGAAGAGGGTATACGGCATGAGGTTTCGCTTGTTGCTGCCGGTGGGATCAGAAACTCCGCAGATGTTTTAAAGTGCATATGTCTGGGGGCAGATGCGGTCTATATTGGAACACCTGTACTTGTTGCACTGGGTTGTGGACTCTGCCAGCGTTGTTATGCAAGTAAATGCAGTTATGGAATTGCAACTAACAGGGAAGACCTGGTTGAACGAATAGATGTTGATCTGGCCACAGAAGCTCTTGTCAAACTTGTAAGAGCATGGACGGATGAGATTAAAGAGTTCATGGGAAGTATGGGGGTTAACACAATAGGCTCTCTTGTTGGAAACAGGGATAGACTGCGTGGAATACATCTGACGGCCGAGGAGCTCGATGTTCTTGGTGTAAAGCAGGCTGGAAGAGCACAGAGTGAGTAGCACAGGGCCTTTTAGGTATTGTGCTGTTTGACAATGAACAGGTTGATAGCTGATTACCTCATAATGGCTGGCTTAATGTTGCATAAATCAAAAATAGAATATTGTGGGGGCATTGCTGCTAGTTATTTTTATTGAGTTTTAACCTTTATTGACTTCAGGTAAGCAAAGTATATGCAGTTAAGGGGGAGGATTGATGGAAAAAACTTCTACCCATTTCAGGATTAACGTAGGAAAGATTCATTACAGGGATCTCAATAACAAAATAAGACAGAAAATATTTGATGGGTATAAACATTTTATCCTTGAGAATGTAATTGGACAGAGATACATAGGTGCTGGGCTTGATGAGGGTATCACCATTGAGATATACGGAGTTCCAGGTCAGGACCTTGGTGTATTTAATGGGGGTTCCAAAATTATAGTTTATGGCAATGCACAGGATGGGGTTGGAAATACCATGAATGGAGGTGAGATAATCATATTTGGTAGTTGCGGAGATATCCCCGGGCACATGGCAAGAAATGGGAAGATATATATCAGGGGAAGTGCTGGCTTTAGGGCAGGTATTATGATGAAAGAGTACGGGGATTGCCATCCGGTCATGATAGTGGGTGAGAAAATTGGCGAGTATGCCGGAGAATATATGGCAGGTGGAATAATTATTGTCCTTGGTTATGGGCTTGGCCGGGGAGAGTCTCCCGTTTCACGCCATTTGGCTTCTGGGATATTTGGAGGTGAGATTTTTGTCAGAGGCGAGATATCCAGCTCTCAGATAGGAAACGGTGCATTCGTTGAGAAAGCAAAGTGGATCGATGTCGAAAGGATCCGTCTGTACATTGAGGAATACTGTAGGATATTTTCTCTTAATATAGATGAGATACTCTCCTCGAGTTTTTATCATATAAGACGTATTGGTGAAAGGCCCTTTGGAGGTCTTTATGTTCCTTCGAATAAGGTTAGCTCTGGTGTCAGGCCTGTTCATATTAATCTTCTACCGCCGTGTGCCAGTGCTTGCCCTGTGGGAATACCCAATCCGATGATCATCCAGAGGTTAAAAACCGGTAGAGTAGAGGAGGCATTCGAGCTGATAGATGAATATACCCCATTTAGATATTCTTGCTGTGGTATGGTATGTCCTGGACTATGCAAGGCTGCCTGCACAAGGAGTTCATTGGATGAACCTGTCAAGATAGATGAAATTGCAAAAAAATACCATCCAACGGGTAAGGTTAGGATTCTGGAGGGCAAGAAATCCAGAAGGATTGCAATAATTGGGGGAGGACCTGCAGGGCTGAGCGCAGCCTGGCAGCTTTCAAGGCGGGGTTATGACGTTGATGTCTATGAGAAGGAAGAGAATATCGGGGGAAAACTGGCAAGTAACATCCCGGAGGAGAGATTGCCCAGAGCAGAGCTGGACAAAGACCTGAAGCGCATTGAGTCACTTCCAATCGGTTTTATAAAGGGAGTGTGTGTAGATGGAGCGAAATTTAGAGAAATAAGAGAAAAGTATGATGCGGTTATTATTGCGATAGGTGCCCAGAGACCGAAAAGGCTTGGGTTTGAAGGAGAAGAGTTTACAATTCCAAGCTATTATTTCCTGAGAGCCGTGAAGAATGGAAAGGTGGAGTATGATTTAGAAGGAAAGAGTGTTGTGATTGTTGGAGCCGGTAATGTTGCTATGGATGTTGCCTGTGAGACATTCAGGCTTGGAGCTTCAGGGGTAACAGCCATCGATATTCAAAGACCCTCTGCGTTTGGGAAGGAACTTGAAAGGGCAATGAAGTATGGTCTTGAGATTATTTATCCGAAGTTTGTTGAAAAATACTCGGATGGCTGGCTGTATTTTAGAGATGGTGATAGTATCAGAGCTGATTTTGTTATAGAAGCTATAGGGGAGACACCAGAGATTGATTTTGCGGGTCAGAGTATCATTTATGGAA
>Ga0190361_1001171_pt1 | contig 10073 bp, 11 predicted proteins | sample 48721845_MG_FD_161273 | JGI IMG/M metagenome (GOLD analysis project Ga0190361, IMG submission 161273) | Hydrothermal vent microbial mat bacterial communities from Southern Trench, Guaymas Basin, Mexico - 4872-18-4-5_MG | ecosystem: Environmental > Aquatic > Marine > Hydrothermal vents >...
AATTTGACCAAAGATTAAAGCATCAGGGGCATCTTATATTCTGCTTTTCTTTAAAATTATATTCAATCTTTTTTCTACATATTTTTTAATATTGGGGTTAGGAATTCTTTTAATCCATTCTTTTGCCCTTCTGAAACTAAATCCCTTGGGAAAGTAATTATTACTGATGCTTGTTTATCCTTCATCGGTTTGGGTTTCAGCCAGGTTTGGGTTTCGTTTCTGGGTTTCGCTCATCGTAACTTGACACTTTATTTTGAAAAGATTTTGTCAAGTTACGTAACCGTAAACGAAACCGTTTTACGAAACCAGTGGCAGCCGATAATATTCTCTTTTTAGTAAAGAAAACCAAAAAGCCATAAGGAATAATATATACCTACACGAGGCAAGTAATTCTTCAATCTTCCATTCCCTGCCTTCTCGTCATACCCCTTTCTCAAGTATCCTTTCCATAAGGGGGTAAATTTATTTTTCTATTTAAATTTCTCTCACTATCTATTTCCACCCCTGGGGTGGAAAATGGTCCTGGGTGATTTTCTGCCTTTGTATACCTGCCTTTTATAATTTTAAGACAGCCTCTAAAGAAAAAATCCAATAAGAGGGTAAAAATATTAAGCCTTCCTTCTTCATATTTTGCAAATAATTCCTGGTAAAAATAATAATTTTTTCAGGCTTATAATCTTTAACAAAATGTCTCATTGAGCGTGAAAAGGAAGGTCTTGCAGGCGAACTGAATTTTGATTCAAAACCAATTATCTTTTTACCCGATTCTGCAACAAAATCTACTTCTCCCCCGGTTTTAGTGCGCCAAAAACGAACATCTTTTAAGAATTTGTTTACCTTAAGTTGGGTATAAATAAAATTCTCTAAAAGCTCGCCCCTGTCAGGCCTGATATTGACTTCTCCGAAACTATCAATAATTGAGTTTCTTAACCCTGTATCATTAAAATAAACCTTGGGCATCTTACTGATTTCTGAACGGATATTTTTATAAAAAGGTGAAACAAAGGAAATAATAAAAGTTGCCCTTAAAGTAGAAATATACTTTTCTACTGTTAAACGATTCAATCCCAAGGTATTGGTAAGTTCATGAATATTCACTAAGTTTCCAATTTGAGAGGACAAAACTTTAACCAGATTATTATATTTATCAGGAAGCTCTATCTTCAGGAAATTTACCACATCCTTCTCCATATAACTGGAGTAAATCTCCCAGAGAAGTTCTTTCTTCTTCACTATATCTTTTTCTAAAACTACTCGGGGATAGCCACCGTAAGTTAGATATTCTTCTAAGCACTTATTTAGAAACGACGAATATATTTTATCCTGTAAAATTAAATCATTCCAGCTGCCAATTTCTTTAAATTCAAAAGAAGGTTTAGTCTTTAAAAATTCCCTGAAGCTGAAAGGGAAAAGATGAAAAACAATCTTACGTCCAGTTAAACTTTCAAAAATTTTGCTCTTTAACTCCAATGATGAGGAGCCACTGATAACTAATTTAAAATTTAACCCCAAATCATAAATACACTTCAAAAACAAACCAGGATTCTCCAGACGTTGAGCTTCATCAATAAAAATATATGCCTGACCAGAAGAAAAACTCTGGATAAAATTAACAAAATCCTCCGGAGTAGACAAAAACTTAATAATTCGGGTATCATCAAGGTTAAAATAAAATATATCTTTCCCTTTTACCTTCCTTTTCTCTAAGAGGAACTTTATCAGAGCCTTAAGCAGAGTTGACTTTCCTGCCTGTCTAGGTCCTGCGATAACAAGCGCCTCTTTCTCCTCCAGCCACCTTATTAAATCAGACATAATATCTCTCTGGATATAGACAAACTCGAAAGTTTCTCCTCTCTGCCAGGGATTTTGAAGATAAAAGAGTTCAATATTAATCATATTCTTATTATTTTAACAAGGTTATTTTAATATAAACATATAAGATTTGTCAAGTTATTTTTAGACATATAGTTACAATAACAAAATGTTACTAATTATTTTAAAAAACCGTCGTTTCCACCCCTGGAAACCGCCGTTTCCACCCCTGGGGTGGAAATAGGTTTTATTAGAATTTCTGGGAACCGTCGTTTCCACCCCTGGGGTGGAAATAGGTTGGGTTGTGAAGCTTCTGCGCTATATCCTTCATTTTCCGCATTATCATTTTTCACTTTTGCGAAAAAGTGAAATTTTGTGATACATCAGATATTTAAAGAATATGAAACCTTAAAGATTTCTTTACCCAATCTATTAATCTTTCTATGCCTTCCTCAAAGGATACTGTTGGTTCCCAATTAAGTTCTCTTTAACCTTGGAGATATCGGAAATATAAACTCTTTGGTCAAAAGGACACCATTTAGAATATTTTATCTCTGGTCTTTCATTTAACTTCTCATTCAAAAAATTAAGAAGCTCTAATAAAGATAAAACGTTTTTTGGCCCTCCTCCGATATTATAGATGCTATATCTTATTTTACTTCTCACAAATAAATCAAAAGCCTTAACTAAATCTTTCACATAAAGGACATCTCTTACCTGCTTACCGTTGCCATAAATAGTTATAGATTTCTCTTTTAAGACGGTAATAGCGAAATGAGTAATCCAATCTTGATTTTTAAAACTAAACTGACACTCCTATAAAACCCGCTCCTATTGTAACTAGAATTCTTCATCTTCTAAAAAATTTTCTTATAAGAGAAATTATGTAATCTATCTCTTCCTCTTTTAAGAAAGGATGAATAGGGAGACTGAGCATCTGTTTAGATAGAATTGTAGCATTTTCTAACCTCTTTTTTACTACACAGCTTCTGAAAGCTTCCATCTTATTTATAAGAACAGGATAATAAATACGAGCATCTACTCCTTTTGAGTTTAAAAATTGTAAAAGTTGATTTCTTTTAGATAAAACCTTTAGAGTATAGAGATGGTAAGTATGGATACTATCTTTAGGTTCTAAAGGAATTTTTATTTCTTTAAGACCTTCTAAGCCCTGATGATATTTTTGAGCTATCTCTCTTCTTTTTTTATTAAACTTATCAATGTAGTTTAGTTTTGCTAAAAGTACACTCGCTTGAATTGAATCTAGACGGGAGTTATATCCTATATACTTAGCATGATAACGCTTCTGTTGACCGTGATTTCTTAAAACTCTTACTAACTCTGCTAATTTTCTATCATTAGTTACAATTAATCCTCCATCGCCGTAACAACCTAAATTTTTTGAAGGAAAAAAGCTGTATGCTCCTAAATTAGCTAAGGTTCCAAGTTTCTTTCCTTTATATACTCCCCCAAAGGCTTGAGCTGTATCTTCTAAAACAAAAAGATTATTCTCTCCAGCAACTTTTAAAATCTCACTCATCTGACAACCTAAACCGTAAAGATGAACACATACTATACCTACTGTATTTTTTGTGATTGCTTCCTTTATCTTAAAAGGGGAGATATTGAAAGTATCGTAATCGACATCTACTAAAACAGGTGTTGCTCCACTTCTTAAGATTGCCTCTACAGTAGCAATAAAGGTAAGAGGAGTAGTAATAATTTCGTCTTTTTTATCAAAAAATTCCCTTCTTTTTAGTTTAAGAGCTAATGCCTTCAGAGATAAAACCAAAGCATCGGTTCCCGATGCTACCCCTATAGCGTAATTAGTTCTTAAATATTTTGCTACGTGTTTTTCAAATATAGTAACCTTTGAACCTAAAACCCAATCGTGAGTCTTGAAACAATCTCTAAATTCTTTTTGAATCTCCCTCTTCAAAAAGTTATACTCACGTATAAGATCCGCAATAGGAATCTTAAACTTCCTCATTTTCCCTTCCACTCTCCTAGTTCATTTACCAAGGAGTTAAAACCGAAACCAAAAGCAAAAGATACGCAGAATAATTTAAAAGTGGCAAGCCAATCTACATTTTCTTCAATTTTTAGACGATACTGGGGAAAGATAAGGAGGGAAAAAACTATGGAAATTAAAAAAGCACCTAAGGCTTGAAAAAGGTATTTCTTTTTAAAAGAAGTTATCTTTCCTTGATATAATTTCCTAAAGAAGGGAAGTAACGTGCGTATGAGCACCCCTGAAAAAATCCCTAAAAGTTGAACAATTATACCCACTTAATGCCCTTTCTAAATTTCTCCTGTAATCTGATTATTTCCTCTGGATAATTACTTCTTAAAATGTTTCCATAATATAACCACTGGAGTTTTTGTCTTGGTGGCTTCTTACGATACTCTCTTATTTTTTTCAAAGTTAGATGGTAATTAAATCCCTCTACTTTCTTTCTCATCTCTCATAATTTTTTTTAAATAAAAACAATCAGTTTTATCTTGTTTTCTCTTAGAGGATTCTTTCATTTTTATCAAATTTCTTATAGAAATCAATGGAATCCTGATATTTTTTATTTTTATATATTTTATATCATTTTTTGCTTTTTTATAGTCAACAGGAGTGTTTATAAGAATATCGATCTCAGAAAGAGGCCAAGAGGGATTAAACAGATTGAATGCCTTCATATTTTTTTTCTTTACCCACATTCTTCTTTTCTCCTCCTTAGTAAAGTCCATAATGTCCACCGCTATCTTTGGCTTAAATCCCCATCTCTTAAGAAGAAGGAGAAATTTTTTTAAATTTTTTTCTTCCATATCCAGAAGTAAATCTATATCATAGGTCATACGAGGTATGCCATACAGATTAACAGCCAATCCTCCTACAACTATATATTTAATTCTCCTTCTATTAAATTCACTAAAGATTTTAATATAATCAAACACCTTTCAATTTTTCTTTAAAGTACCCAATAGTCTTCTTTAATCCTTCCTCTAAACTAATCTTTGGTTGCCAATTTAAGATTTTTTTTGCTTTACTTATATCCGGACACCTTCTTTTGGGGTCATCTTCGGGAAGGTCCAAAAATTTTATCTTTGACTTAGAATTGGTTAACTTTAAAACAAGCTTTGCTAAATCAATTATCTTCAACTCCTCAGGATTACCTAAATTTAAGGGCCACTTATAATCAACTTCCATTGTAGCTAATATACCTCCCACTAAATCATCAATGTAACAAAAAGAGCGAGTTTGCTCTCCCTTTCCGTAAACAGTTAAATCTTCTCCTTTTAATGCTTGAACAATAAAATTAGACACAACTCTTCCATCATCAGGGTTCATATTGGATCCATAACTGTTAAAAATCCTTACAACCCTTACATCTAAATTATGCTGGCGCATATAGGCATAGGTTAAACTTTCAGCAGCACGCTTAGATTCATCATAACAGGAACGAAGCCCTACAATACTTACATTTCCTGTATACTCTTCTGGCTGAGGAGAAATGAGAGGGTCACCATATACTTCGCTGGTAGAGGCTAAGAAAAATTTTGCCTTTTTTGCTTTAGCAATACCCAAACAATTATAGGTTCCTAAGAGGCCACTTTTTAAGGTCTTTATAGGATACTTTAAATAATACTTAGGGGAAGCTAAAGAAGCAAAGTGCAACACCCAATCGAGTTTATAATCTAAATAGAGAGGATTTGAAATATCGTGTTCAATTAGTTTAAAGTTAGGATTTGAGAGTAACTCCTCTATATTATTTCGAAAACCGGTAATGAAGTTGTCTACACAAATAAGGAAATCTCCTCTTTCAACAAGTTTTTTGCATAAGTGTGAGCCGATAAATCCACATCCTCCAGTAATTAGGATATTCATCTTACTAAGAGGTTGAAAGAATCTTTATTCAATGATAATAATGTAATATAAAGTCTTTGGTTACTATCTTGGGTAAATGCTTTCTCCTGATAGCTCAGTGCCACTATCTCTCTAAATCTACAAAACTCTCTTAAAAGGTTTCCCTTAACTGTATTTAAAGTTAAATCTAACAGTTCCAAAGCTCGCTCGTAACAATGTTTTACTTCTTCAAAGTCCTCTTTTTCTATCCAGTTCTTTGCCCTCACAAACTCTGTAGCAATCATAAGAATCCTTTTTTCAACAGGAAAATTTAACCACTTCTCTTCGCTAAGAGTTTTGTGATACTTCAATTTCATTCTCTTATAAGGGTTTTTACTATATCCTCTATTTTCTTTCTAATCGTTAAATCTTCTACTTCCATAGAAAAATTATCCTGATGAGGTCTAATATTTATTAATGCAGAATATTCGATAAAATTATCTCTATCTTTAAAAGGGTAAATGTTTATTCCCCAAAGATCGTCTTGAGAGGACCCAACTTCTAAAAGTAATTTTTCTAAATCTGAATGTAACTCTCCATCTACAGCCACTACTTTTCTTTTAATATCTACCACTGCCTTTACTATACTTTTAAAAAAATGCATATGTTTTTCTCTGAGTTCCTCAATAGTGATAGGGGCTCTTATAATTTCCATTTATCTTTAAACCACTCCACAGTTAGCTTTAAACCCTGATAAAAATCTATTTTTGGTCGCCACCCTAATAGTGACTTTGCTTTTTCAATAGAAGCATGCGTTTTTCTTACATCACCTGGTCGAGGAGGTAAGTATACTGGCGCTATATTCTTTCCAGTAATCTCTTTCAATGTATCTAAAAGAAAGTTTACTGATTTGGAGGTGCCGTCAGCAATATTAAAAACCTCTCCTCCAATATTAGGTTTAACCAATGCCAATAGATTTGCCTCAACAACATTGTCAATATAAGTAAAATCCCTTTCTTGATTACCATCTCCATAGATAGGAGGAGCCTCTCCTTTAAGGAGAGAGAAGATAAACTTGGGAACCACAACTGCATATTGACTCTCTAAGGACTGTCTGGGGCCAAAGACATTAAAGTACCTTAAAGAGACTATCTCCAATTTATAAATTTTAGTAAACACAAAACCATAGTATTCACCGAAAAGTTTAGTAGCAGCATAAGGAGAGATTGGCCGGGGAGGCTCATCCTCTTTTTCAGGAAACTTTATTTTTTCTCCATAAACAGAACTGCTAGAAGCATACACAATTCGCTTTATTCCTTTTTCTTTAGCTTTAAGATATAACTTTAAAGTTCCTGTAACATTTACATCATGGTATTCAAAAGGATTATCCACTGATTTAGGAACACTCCTTAACGCTGCTTGGTGAGATATATATTCTACATTAGGTAGTATTTTATCCAACAAGTCTTGGTCTCTTATATCGCCTTTAATGAATTCTATTTTGTCTATGCACTGTTTTAAATTTTCCTCGGATCCTGTAATGAGATTATCTAAAACTATTACCTCTGCTCCTACCTGTAAGAGTTTATCTACAATATGAGAGCCAATAAATCCACATCCTCCTGTAACTAATACTCTCTTATTTTTTAATTCCTCCATTACAATCTCTCCACATTAGGGAAGTTTTTTTTGTATACCCAACGGGTATCAAATATAAGTTTAGCGTTTCTACGAATAAAATCATAATTAAAAGAAGAATGGTCTGTAACTATTACTACACAATCATATTTTCTCAATCTCTTTCCATCAAGAGGTATTCTTTTTAGATTAAGCGTAGGAATTCGAATGTAGGGAATAAGAGGGTCAAAGTAAGCAACATTTGCACCTTCCTTTCTCAGCTTTTCAATAATATCTAAAGCAGGAGCTTCACGTAAATCTTTGACATCTTTTTTATAAGTAACACCTAAAATTAATACATATGAGTTTTTTAAAGAAATTCCTTTACTTCTCAACAACTCTTTAACTCTTTTTACTACATAAGCAGGCATATACCGATTAATGTAAGAAGCTAAATCAATCATTTTAGTTTTAAATCCTACTTTCTTGGCTTTCCAAGAAAGATATAAGGGGTCACAAGGGATACAATGACCTCCAATGCCTGATCCAGGATAGAATGGCATATACCCAAATGGCTTAGTTTTAGCTGCCTCAATTACTTCCCAAACGCTTACCCCTAACCTATTACATAAAATTGCAAACTCATTTACTAAAGCAATATTAACTAACCTGAATGTATTCTCTAATAATTTTGAGGTTTCAGCTACTTCTGGACTAGAAACAACAAATACTTTTTTTATAATTTTTGAATATAAACTTTTTGCTAAAGTAGCAGATTTATGCGAAAGGCCTCCTACAATCTTAGGAATTTTTACTAAAGGAAATTTTCTATCTCCAGGATTAACTCTTTCAGGAGAGAAACATAGGAAAAAATCTCTCTCATCTTTTAGTCCTGAGTCTCTTAAAATAGGTAAAACCACATCTCGAGTAGTAGTAGGATATGAGGTACTCTCTAAAATAATTAGCTGAGGAGCTCTTAGATAGTTTTTTATGGTCTGTGTCGCCTTAACTACATAGGATATATCAGGAATCTTCACCTTCCTTAAAGGGGTAGGAACACAGATAATTATTACATCAGAGTCAGCTAAAACATTCTCCTCATTAGTAGGAAAAAACTTGCCTTTTTTAATTAAAAAAAGAATCTGCTGAGGCTCAACATCTACGATATACCTTTCTCCCTTTTTAAGCTTCTTTATACGGAGAGCGTTGGTATCTAATCCGTAAACAAAATAACCCCTATGAGCGAAAGCTTCTGCTAAAGGGAGTCCTACATATCCTAATCCTACTATACATATTTTTGCCTTCTTTTTTTCGATTTTTTCTCTTAACCTTCTATAATTGTTCATCGTAACATTAACACCTTCTTAAAACTATGAATATGTATTATAATCCCTTATCATTAAATTGCAACTAGAAATTGGTAGGGCGTCAAGCCAATTTAAAAATGTCCTGTTTTAATCTTTAACTAATGCTAATTCTTCTCTGTCTTTTTTGCTTTGTAAAAGAGCCTTTTCTTTTGCCAATCTTCTCTTATACAATGGCCTCTTCCAGGGATGCTCCATAGGAGGCCGATAAATCTTTCTCGGCTTAGGTTCAGATTTTTCTTTTGGTGGTCTTGTAGCTATTGCTTTATATCTTAGCCTCCTACCTTTATAAACAATACACATCTTTCCACTTATTCTTTCCTGAACTGTTACTTTTCTGCCAATGTTCTTATCTAGTATCTGGTAGAGCTTTTTGTTGTGGACTATAGTAAAATCTCCTCTTACAGGATGCTCTGTCTTTATGCATAAGATCGCACAAGGTCTAGGCTTTTAGGTAAAGGTCTATGTAAGTTGCCTTCTTTTATAGGCTTAACACTGAATCTCTTATTATGCTTAGGTAAAAACTCTTTTAAAAACTTATTTGCTTCTTCTATTGTACTTATGCCTCTTAAGCGCATTTCTTTTATTAGTCTATCCTGGTATGTTTTAAAGGTAGTATGTTTGTCTAAATACAGGCTTTTGGATATACCATAGCGCTTTATATAACGTTTAAGGCTGTCAAAAGCCGGCATTGTGCCTTCATAGGCGTAGAAACGGGCAAATCTTATGCTTGTAGCATCATCAATATAGCCTATAAGTACACACTTTTCTCCTCTGCCTTCAAACCAGTCATGATAGGAACCATCCATTTGCACCATTTCTCCAAAGTAGTGTTTACCCTGGCGCCAACTCCTATGGTTTTTGTGCCTGCGTTGTTTCTGCCATTCTCCTTTCTCAATAAGCCAGAGTCGTAAGGTCTCATCACTTATTTTAATCTTATCTATTTCCAAAAGTTTTTCACTTGCTAACGTCGGCCCAAATCCTTGTTATTTTTTTCTGTATAAGGCTATTACTTTATTCTTTATCTGCTTGGGCAACCTCCTATGAGAAGGTTGGTCTCTTAATCTATGAATTATTCCCTTCCCCCCTCCTCCCTTATCCTCTTAACTATTCTACGTATCTGTCTTGAGCTTAAACCAAGCATTTCTGGTGCTTCAATTTGCTTTAATTTCTTTTCTAAAACTTGTTTGATTATATGCAAACGTTTTAATTCTTTCTGGGTCATTGTGATAATGTCCTTTTCTGCCAAATATCCTCCTTTCAAAAAGAGTATTATAGCAGGCTTAAAAGAGGACATTTTTACTTTGGGCTAAATAGGACATTATCATATTGAGGTTACACCCTACATATGCTTTTTTGTAGTTCCGATATATTTTAAGTAATAAACTTACTTAAAAACTTATTAACAATAGGCATGCGTCTATCTTTTCCAAAAGCACAGGAGG
>Ga0190361_1001173_pt1 | contig 10065 bp, 10 predicted proteins | sample 48721845_MG_FD_161273 | JGI IMG/M metagenome (GOLD analysis project Ga0190361, IMG submission 161273) | Hydrothermal vent microbial mat bacterial communities from Southern Trench, Guaymas Basin, Mexico - 4872-18-4-5_MG | ecosystem: Environmental > Aquatic > Marine > Hydrothermal vents >...
TGTACTGGACCACATACCTCAGGCTCTCATCCCCCACGAAGTCCTCCGGAAGGCAACCGGAGGTCACCTCCGCCGTGTCGGTCTTGATGGCCACGACCTCGCCGGAGGTATAGCAGTGGGTTTCAAACCAGCCATAGGCGACGATCAGCGGGTTGCATGGGTCACCCTCATAGCCGCGCAGATAGCCGTAAAGCAAGAGTTGTTCTCCGGGGAAGGGCTTGCATTCGGACATCGGCAGCGTCAGAACGTACTCGTCCTCAAAAGTCAGCTCCAGGACATTCCCACAGGGACCTTGCCCCCCAAATTGCCACATCGCCAGCGGGCCCGATACCGAACCCCAGAGGACCATCTTCTCGAAGGCACAGATCTGTATGGTCTTGCAGGGGATCTTCAGATATGGCCTGGGCCTTCGTCGCTTGACCCAATGGCCGTCCACGTAATCATCGTACTCTTCGTAGTCCTGCTCCCACCTAAGAAGCTCCACACACTCGAAGTTACAGGGGAAATCGGGCTTGGGGACGTTGGCCGATAGCTGCAGCTCCGCATCTGCAAAGTCGGCCACGAACACGTATCGCATCCTGCGCCGTGGAGGCGTGCCATAGACCCAATCCTTGCGCACCATCCCGAAACCGACCCGGGTGAACTGACCCTGAAGGATGTTCGCCCTGTGCCCGGAGGAGTTCATCCATCCCGCAAAAGCCCGCTCGATGGCCTCGTCCCACTCCAGGTCGTCATCCTCGACCATAGCCACGTTTTCGCCCCAGGAGGAAAAGACAACGCCATAAGATCGCATCCTCTCCGCCGGGGTCCTGCCATCGCAATAGTGCCCGTAACACTCATGCAGAAGGCAATAGAAGGCATAATCCAGCGCACAACGGCACATGAGCCAATCGAGCTCGAGATCAGGACACGGGGCCTCACACTCTTCCGGGAAGCTGTGCCGAGCCTGATTGTGAAGCTCAAGCAGCCCCTCGCATCGCTCCTGCACCCCGGGCCGCAGGAAGAAGTCGCGGCCCGCCTCGTAGCAGAGGAGGCAATCGAGGGGGCTTCGGCCTTCGGGGAGCAGATAGGCCGTCACCTCGAGGCCCGTGCAGTCGTAACCCAGAGGGCAGAGATATGCCTCGGCCTCGACGCTGCCGTCATCCTGGACGGACGTGCGAATACTCGGAGCGTGGACCTCCGGATGGATCAGGCCGGTGGGCGTCCAGGGATCCGGACACAGATAGGCGCTAAAGCTTTCAACCTCCACCAGTTGATTCCTCCACCTTCAACAGCAGGCGGTTGAGCCTGCAGAGCAGGCAGCCGCGTCTGAGACCATAATCGCTTGTCTCGAAGTTCGAGCGAGGGCAGCCGGCGAATTCGTGATAGAGGTGTCCATGCCGCCCCATCTCCTTGAGGAGTTCCCTGATGAGGACTGCAAGCTCTCGTGCAAGCGCTTCCCAATTCATTCAGGGACGACGAGCTCATCGTTCTGGATCAGGTCCTGATCCGAGGCCTGATAACCGTCCTTGATGAGCCTCAATTGGTGAGACCCCACCCGCAGATCCCCCAGCGCAATGCGACCCGAGGCATCCGTCAATCCCTTAAAGGCCCCGTCTACATATACCGCCACATCCTTCAGCGGCGCCCGCGTACAGGCACATTTCACGGTAAGGTAGACCGTCCTTGCCACGTGCCTCCACTCAAGGGCAATGGAGTCATAGAGGGGCTCATCGTAGCCAGGCAGGACCTTGAAGGCCTCGAGGAGGACCTTGGTTTCGTGCTGACACGTGACCCTGACTCGGTCGAACTTACTACGGTACTGAAATCTCAGGATCCCCGATGCGGCCTCGGGGAATCTCAGCTCCCATTCTGAGATCTGTGGCTGTGGGATCTTGCCCGATTCCGTATAGACATTCCCGATCCACTGCCAAGAAATGGGGGCCTGCAGGTCGACAGGCCTCGAGAGGCTGAGGCTATCCGCATTGGCGACGGTCAGGTACTCGTCGATCTGAAGCGGCAACCCAGTTGCCACTATCTTGGCCGTTCCGATATTGGTTCGCAGCTCAGGATAGAGTCCTGAAGGGAAAAGCCTCACATAGGCATCATCAACCCCTGGCTCAAAATGAGACTTCCCGCTGTTCGCCTCCTCATCGAGCTCCAGGAGCAGTCGCCCCCTCGCAGCGACACAGGTCTCGTCGAACCTGATGCGAACCCTACCCTTGACGCTCATCCTCTGATGTACACCCTCTTCTTAGTGCTCTTCGCCTGCCCCGAGGGCCGCACGACGTAAAAGGCGTTGCCCACCCGGGCCAGTAGTACCCTCTGCCCGGGCTCCAGATCCTCCTCGGAGCGCACGGTGACAAAGTTTTTGCCCATTTTTACCATCCACCGCCCCACACCCTTCGGGGCCACCACTTCGCCCTCCCGGATTTGGGGTTCGGGCTCAAGCCGAAGGCGAAGCATACTGGTGCACCTCCAGCTCCTGATAGACCTTCACGGCCTCGGATCGCTCGATCAGGACCTCGGCTGCCTTCACCAGGTGGTTCCCCGTTATGCCCAGGCGCTCATCGCTCACCTGGACCACATCTCCATCCTTCACGCCCGCGTAGGGGACGCGGAGCCTGCGCTTGAGCTTGCGATAATGGTGATCGTCCAGAAAGGCCATACCCCGCACGATGGCAAGGCGCTCGGTCCGGATGAGCTCGTCCGTGATCTCCGGAGCCTCCCTCGAGCCATCTCCGATCACCACCTCAACCTGCGGGATCTGCTCCTCGCCGACCAGGGCGCAGACGAGGACCTCCTTCGGCTCAGCGCACGTAACCCTCCAGAGGTCGTAACGCACCCGGTAGGTCACCTCGAGGAGCCCGCAGGTCATCCCCTGAAGCAGCACCTCCCGCGAGCCCCTCTCCCACGAGGGGGTCCCTCCGTCCTGGCCGATCCAGGACCAGTTGAGCAGTTCCCAAATGGGGTAGCGGACCGCGCCCCTGCCGTCTGTAATCTCGATGGTCTCGGTCTCCTCCCGATACTGGGAGGCGATAAAAGAGACCTCCCCAGCCGTGACACACAGGTCGTACTGAAGGTCGTAAGGCTCCGGACAGGCCCTGATCTGGGCCTCCTCATCGAGCAGATAGCAGGTTTCGTCCACCTCAAGGGCCACGCGCACATGGCTCGATGGCGATGAGGTCCCCGAGACGGTCACCCTGTCGTAGAGCGACCGCTCTTCGGAATAGTCGAGCTGAAGGATATTCTGCCAGCGATCAAAGCTCACCTGAGGACTTGCATCTGCCAGATCCACCGGTCTCACGGGGAACTTCGGCCTTACGAGGATCTTCCCGTCTCCGAGATCGCGGACCACGGCCCCCACGGCCTCGGCCAGCCTCCTGATTCCGTCCAGCGGGTAGCCCTCGAAGCTGAAGCTCTCAACGAAGTAATCCTCCGCCTGCCAGTCCACGGTGAGCGGAGCGGCAAGCTCTGAGACGATCTCAGAGGCCATCTTGTGCTCGAACTCCTGCGACTCCTTCAGGCTGAAGGGCTCTCCGAGGAGTGCCCCCTTTGGCCGCCCCCAAAGCAGGAAGTTTTGCTCGTCCCCTTCCCGATCTTCAAGGAGGAACCTGAAGACCTCATCCTTCAGCCTCACCTCCAGGCGCTCCCCGGTGCAATTGATTGCAGGGTCTGCCTGGAAATAGAGTCCAGGATCGACCACCTCGATCTCGACCTGGCTGAGAAGGTCCCCTTCGGAGAAGATCAAACGGACGGATTTGATCTTGTCCTTGATCGAGGAGCCATCGAGCAGCACATCCCACTCGACCTGGGGATAAACGGTCGGGGATTCCTCCGAAAGCTCAAGCTGCACCCGCTGTCGTCCCAGGGCGGCGGCTCCAGAGAGTTCGAGGAGAAGCCTCTGGACATCCCCCAGCGAGTAATCGCCAGAGAGCACCAGCAGCAGACCCTGCCGCCCCGTAACCTCGCCGGGCAGGTAGAGTAGAAGTCCCTGCCGGGCCTCTGACCCCAGGGCCCCGAGGACCGCGCTCTTGCCGTCTTCGCCCAGGCTGAGCCGAAGCGCAGAGGGCGGCCCGTGAAGCTCACCCAGGTTTAGCCGAATGCTCTGCTCTCCTCGCAGCAGCTCACCCAGGCCGAGCCAGATGACCTGCTCGCCCCTGAGCCTGGCGAGTTCGAGAAGCAACCTCTGTCTCTCATCTACTGAAAGGGGGTTGATCCTCAAGGCCTTCCCCTCTATGCCAAGACTCCCAAGGAGTTCTACCCTCGAGTTCTCCCCCAAGCCGAGAGCTACGACTTGCCTGAACTCCAATGCAGCCCCGAGGGCCAGAAGCACTGCGTGTGTGTCATCAGCCCCTACGGAATTGCACCTTGAGACTTCCCCATCCTGCCCGAGGGCTATAAGAATCGATCGCAGGGCATCCAGGCCAACCAGATCATTGACGACCTGCTGCCGACCGGAGACATAAGCTGGCCCAGTGGGCCCAAAGACGATGAAACCAAAGGGGGTGCCGAGGCATCCCTCGGTCTGGACCGCCCCGGTCTCAATTACCCGCAATCCTTGTTTCGTGCCTACATACATAGCGCCTTTGCGTCGAGCCCTTCTATGAACTCCTGAACGCTGTTATCAGCGAGCTTTATCTTCGTGTAAGCGCCTTTGGGTTTGCCGTTGAGCCAGATGATTGTACCTTTGTTGATTTTGAAGTTTCTAAAATCCACAGACGGAGCAGCACCAGAGGTCAAGGCATGTGTTAACAATCTAATATAAACAGGGCCAGTCAGATCTCCGTCGTACGATTCGAGCTGAACCCAACCATCGTCCCAGTAATAGCCCGTTATTCGACCTCCATCCCGCACCAATCGGAGCTTTCCCGATGAATCTGCACCACCACCACTTGCGTAATGTGCTGAGCCTGCTGCTGAATAGGTGTAGTTGTAATTGTCCGTCGAACCATCTGCTCGGCGTTCGATATTTGCCTCCCAACCTTGATCGGGAGGCCACGAAAGGACGTTCAATCGAGCTAAAACTGTATAAGAAGACGGGGTATTGTACGACAAATTATCGAAATCAACCTGAACGTCGAAATTACCAACCAGAATCCAGTGACCATTGGTTATCAATGCGCACTCCGAGTTGTCGTCAGTGGTTGTACTGAAAGTGATTTTTCCATTTTGCGTGACTGAGCCATTGTTATTCTCAATTACCTCCCACGTCAAATCGTCAATCTTAATCCCCTCAAAATTATCAGAAGGATCTTTATCCTCCCTCGTCCCCACATACAGATAAGACCCATCACTATCTATAGCTACAGCCCCAACCACATCACTGTAACCAGCTAATTTGTCTTGCCTGTCTGTAGTCAAGTCAGATCTTCCGTAATGAGTGCTTACGCCACTACCCGGGGTAGAATGCTCATCGATGACTGTCACGCCATTTCTTTGACCGACTACCAGCTTATTATGAGTGTTGTCTTGAGGGGATTTATCCTCAGCTACAGCGAGGTCTGTAACCTCGAATTTGCCGGGGAGGTCTGTTATGAGCCCGGGAGTAGAATCCTCGTCATAGTGAAAGTCCACAGCCCCTTCCCAATCTGCGGTTGGGTAGGAGTCTTTGCGAGCCACTCCAGATCCAGTTGAGTAGTAGATCTCGGAAGAGGTGATAGCTACAGCTTTGGATGGGCCGCCCCAGAAGGTGTCAGAGGTAGCGTCTGTGATGTAGACGGAGTGAATGTAAACGGTGTTATCGTTCTCTCCCGCTGCATAAACATCAAGAATGAGCTTGGAAAGGGAGCTAACGGACGAATACAAGCCGCTTTGAACAAAATGTACACCGTCAATCCACACATCGACGGTCGCCGAGTCGCAATCAATTTCGAGATCGACAGTATATGCCCGCCAACTTTCGTAGAGAAGAAGGTCGTAGTACGAGGACCCTCCATTGTAATAAAGTTTGATTTTACCATCCGTGTGAAATTGTAGGATCGCCGCATCGTTCGTGCCGTCCGAAACGCGAATTCTGGACGCTTGGTCCAAAACGGTCGGCGATTTTGTTACCCGAACGCGTACTTTTGATTTGCTTGAGAACGTTTTTGCGATTTTGCAATCCCAAGTACCGCCCCCGGTGTTCTTTAACTTTACACACTTCTCATCGCTATCGAAAGGATCTTGCACAACTTCGACAGTTCCTCCTGATTCATCTACTGTCCATCCAGCAGGATCATCGCCTACATCGTTGTCCACAAAATCATCTGCTAACAAATGATACCCATCATAGACCGAAGAGCCGTTATAGAAGCTCACGCCCTTGGAGTGGCCGATCAATACGGCACTGTCAGAATACCCCCTCACCTTGTAGAGGTAGTCTGTGGGCAGAGACGGGGTAGAGCCAGTGTGGAGGAACTGAGTCGCAGAGGCTGAAAAGTCTCCGTTTATGTCGGCCTTTGCCACACGGTACAATCCCCCTCCCCAGGTGGCATAGTAGACGTAGCTTGCAGAAGCCCAGACGCTTGTGACCTTCTTATCGAGCTGATGGTAGCCCGCCCGGGAAAGGGAGGACCTGTTGAGGACGCTCAGGCCTCCGTCGGTAGCGATGTAGATGTAATCATCGTCGGCGAAGCAGTCGTTTACGTTCGCATCGAGCAGATGGGGATTACTGGAGTCGTCCTTCGTCCTGTCTGTGAGCAGGAGCTGATTGACCAGGGCCATCTTGCGATCCCCTTACTCGATGTACCAGTAGAGCTCGACGACGTTGTTCTCCTCGCGGCCTGCCCCGGCGGGGACCACCTCCTTCCACCAGATCGGGAACGCCGCAGGATAGGTCTTGAAGGTCACCGTGTCCCCGGCCTGCCAGCTCCCGCCCCAGGCCCCTGAGGGGATGGTGAAGTAGGGCTTGCCCGTGTTGGGGTTGGTCGGGCTGAAATCGCTGGTGATGCTACCGGTGCCGACATCTCCCTCATAGGTCCCGGAACAGGAGAAGTTCTGGCTATCAGAGAAGGTGATGGTCCATTCGTCATAGACCGTGCCCTGGTTGTCCTCTGACATCTGGCTGTCGTCAAAGGTCCCGTTGGTGGAGGTCACGTTGACATCGGCATGAGAGGGCTCGATGTCCCCTGCCTCTATGCAGACACCGACGTAGGTGTTGGAGGCCGAGTAGTCATGGGCCACCTGATTTTGAAGGTTGATCGTGGCCACGTTGCCTGAGAAGCTGTAGCAGCGCTCGGTGTAGTCGCAGGTGATCGCTGTGCCGTTGTCAGGAGCCGTATCGAAGGTAAGGGAGATGTCCCCTGTCTCGTAGTCGATGGAACCTGAGGAGATATGGGTCCCGGTGATGTTGCCATTTCCATCGTCCTGCCCCTCGTAATCGGTCCCGCCGATGGTGTAATGGACGGTGACAGAATTCTTCTTCACGGGGGGATGCTCAAGAGTATCGCTGAAGGAGGTCTGTGAGCCATCTCCGGTCCCTATATTCTCCCCAGTATATTGATTGTTGGCCGTCTTGGGAAAGTCGGTGTTCGTTTCGTCCGTGATCACCAGAGTGCGGTCGTTCGGGATCTCGTAATCGTCAGCCTCAAAGAGCACCTGAATCTGGGTCGCCCCAGCAGCCGCATCTGCGTTGAGCTTTCCCCCGCCGAGCCACCCTTCGTCGGTGAGGTCCCCCTGGGTGTCGACCTGCGTTCCGGGCTTGATGTAGAAGCGGTCATCGCCGTTCGATGGCGTGATGATCGCCAGCAGCAGCCCATAGGCGACCTCGTTCGAGGCATTGCGGTTCGCCCAGAACTCCTTCCGATAGCGGGTTACACCGTTCTCGCGTTCAGACTTGGTCACGCGCGGGAAGAGGTTGTGCTTGACGTTGTTCGGAACTTCCACATAGGACATGCGGCCGCCGTTGGAGGCGCCGTCCGTAATGGTCTCCGACTTGTAAAACTTCACGTCATTTTCGGTTACTGCCATCTCTTCTTACCTCCTTTCCTCGAGGCGTTTTCTGGTGAAGTAGAGTTGAAACTTGGCCTGGACGATGAGGTCCAGCACGTCATGGACCCTGTTGGCTGCCCTGTGAAGGGCAAGAAGCCATACGGGCCATATCGCCTGGGGCACTTGCCTGGTCCCAAGCCACATCGCAAGCACCGCCCCGGCACACCACACCGAGAGGCAGTACTTGCACTCGAGCAGCCGCTTGAAAAAGATCGAGCGGCGCTTGAGCCAATCCCTGGGGCCGCGGAGGATCTCCGCCCCGTGGATCAGCTCCACAAGCCCCTCGACCGCAAGGGCAGCTATCACAAGCTCCTGTAGCTGCACCTCGTACACCTCCAGCGTTCCTGCCCGCCGCAGCAGCCTTCCTTCACCATCATCGCCCCGCAGTTGGGGCACTTGCGGGCCTGAAGCCCCTCGATGGTGATCTGTGATGGAGGAGGCTCGGGGGGTGAAGTCCTGCGGGGCGTCGGCATGGGCCTGGGGAAGGATGGTAGGATGACGAAGGTGCTGAGGGGCCTCGGCTCATCAAATTCCGTGACGATCCTGAGCACGTTTTCGCCAGAGTCGTCCAGCTCGAGGATATGCGTACACCCCTGCCTCTCGTTGGGGATTCGCCACTTCTCTCCCATCATCCCACCTCCATCAGCTTGATCCTGCCGTAGTAGAGGTCCCCGGGCTCGTAGAAGGGCCTCGGGACCACGGGCCAAAGCTCGAGGACCGGGGCGTCCTCGTGCCTGAAGCGCACCGTGAAGGACTTCTCCTGCCCGTCAGGGCCGCAAAGGAGCGTGTAGGTGGCCCCGGGCTCTGAGGCCATCTCCCTCAGGGCCTCTGCCTGCGCGCGGCTGAGCCAGCCCGAGGCCTCGGTGGCCACCAGGTCCAGGGGTCTGCCGCCCTCGATGCGATCCTCCCACACTACCAGCCTGCCCCCAAGGGTTCGCCCCGTCTCGGCCCTAACGGGGACCCACTCGAACTCCCCTTCGAGGATGAGATCCTCTGGCAGTACGAGGTCTCCCAGCTTGATCATCTCAGGAGCTCCTCCAGCTCCTTTTTCCCTCCCCAGACGGCTACCCGGAGTGTCGCTGCAATCCGCCTCATCTCGGACCGCTCCTCCTGCACCGTGGCCTCGAGCATCTCGAGGAAGAACCCGTAGGGATAGCCGAACACCTCTCGATGACCCCGCGAGATCATGTAGGCTACTGCCCGCTGGAGCTCCCTTCGGGTCCTTTCCGGGGCGTCCTTATCGCCTCTTCGAGGGCGGGGACCAGCCGTCCGAAAAAATCGCTGTTCAGCTCCCTGAAGGCCTCATCCAGGGCCATGAAGGCCCCCGCCCCCATCTGCCGGAGGTCCTCCTCGGAGAGGCCGTGCACTATGGCCATCAGCTTCGCCCTCGCTGCCAGGTCGCCCAGGGCTGCCCTGGCCAGGATCTCCGCTCCCTCCTCGTCCCGGAAGAGCTCCAGCAGGTCCCCCACGGTGATCTCCCTCACCGTGAACTGCTCCTGCCCCACCTTGACGGTCCTGGTCTTCGTCTTCATCCGCCTCTCCTCACGGGTTTGCCCCTACGAGCTTGTAGCGCTTGAAGGCCCGCTCGAGCCTCCTGAGCATCTCGCCATCTGTCATCGCCTGAATTCGGGCCTCCCCGATCACCAAGGTAAAGACCTTGCCGCTCTCTGAGGCATTCCAGCGCTCCGGGGTCGGCAGTGACGGCATAGCCCTCAGGGAGCTCAGGCGGCTGTTCAGCCTCTCGAGGAACCCAAGCCCGAGCTCCCTCACGACCTCCTTCCTCAGCACGAACTCGCCTGGCTCAAGGAGCGCCGGAACCCTGTCGCCGCCGCCGTAGCCGGGCACGGGGCCCCCGAACTGAAAACCGCGAGCTCCCTCAGCCTTGAGCTTTGCCTCGATCTCGATCTTGACCCGATTGAGCCGTTCGAGCTCTCGCTTGACCTCTTCGATCTTCTGTCGAACCTGTGAGATATCTGCGTCTATCTGGAGGACGGTCCGCCTCTCGGTGAGCTCCTCGACGAGCTTCTTGGCGCCCTCGAGGTTAGAACGGACCGCCTTAAGCTCCTCATCCACCCCCTTGAGCTTGGAGCGGAGCTCCTCGAGGCGCCCGGCTTC
>Ga0190361_1001174_pt1 | contig 10062 bp, 7 predicted proteins | sample 48721845_MG_FD_161273 | JGI IMG/M metagenome (GOLD analysis project Ga0190361, IMG submission 161273) | Hydrothermal vent microbial mat bacterial communities from Southern Trench, Guaymas Basin, Mexico - 4872-18-4-5_MG | ecosystem: Environmental > Aquatic > Marine > Hydrothermal vents > Microbial...
GGGTTGTTTGAGAGGTTGGGGAGGTAGGGGAGAGAAGCAAAGAGAATTATATCGGAATTTTGAAATTTGTAGTAAAGACTTGATTATCGCTGAGATAAATATTAAATTATAAGTAATGAATTTCATTTTAGAAAATCTTAGTCCCGTTACTTGGCTCCAGCAAGAGTATTAACTTAACAAGGAGGAAGTATGACTGAAAAGGATATTAATTTTGAGGATAAACTCTGGAAAGCAGCTGATAAATTAAGGAAAAAGGTTGAAGTTCATGAATATAAATATGTGGTTTTGGGTTTAATTTTTCTCAGATATTTATCGTATGCTTTTGATGAGAAAAAGAAGGAGTTAGAAGAAAGATTTTTTGATAAAGAGTCAGAGGAATTTATTCCTTTCCGTGAATTGAGAGATAAAGCACTTAGAGATAAGGATTATTATCTTGCCGAGGGTGTTTTATATATTCCTGAAGAAGCTCACTGGAATTATCTCGTAAGAAATGCACATCAACCTAATATAGGAGAGATTATTGATAGAGCGATTGAAATCCTCGAGGAGGAGTATCCCAGGCAATTGAAAGATGTTATACCTAAAATTTACACGCAGATAAATTTGGATCATTACGATCTTGCATATTTAATAGATATTTTTACTAACATAGATTTTGGGCACGATCACAAGTCAAGAGATATTTTCGGGAGAATATATGAATATTTTCTTGGAAAATTTACAGAAAGAGAGGGAAAAAGAGGCGGTGAATTTTATACTCCTCGAGTTTTGACAAAGTTAATCGTTGAAATCTTAGATGTTAGGAATGGTCGGATTTTTGACCCTGCATGTGGAAGTGGTGGGTTTTTTGTATCTGCACTTGAAAAAATGGAAAGAGAAGATTTAGATAAGACTAGACTCTCTATATATGGACAAGATTCAAAAGTTTTTGTCTGGAAAATATGTAAAATGAACCTTGTCCTCAGGGGAGCTGAAGGGGATATTAGGATTGGAGATTCTTACCATGATGATAAATTCCCAGAATTAAGAGCAGATTATGTTGTTTCAAATCCTCCTTTCAATGATAGTGGATGGGGTGCTGAAAGGGTTAAACCGGAAGATCCAAGATTTAAATACGGAATTCCCCCTGACAACAACGGAAATTATGCATGGATTCAGCATTATATTTATCATCTTGCGCCTGGTGGTAAAGCTGGTTTTGTGATGGCAAACGGTGCCCTTTCGGTTGGAGGGGCTGAAGGGGAAATAAGAAAGAAAATGATAGATGATGACCTTGTTTGGGGGATAATAGCTTGCCCCCCGAAATTATTCTACAATGTAGGCCTTCCAGTATCCCTTTGGTTCATGAGAAAAAGAAAACCAGACCATATGAAGGGTAAAGTTTTGTTCATTTATGCAAAGAAAATGTTTAAACCAATTTCAAGAAGACAGGTGATTTTAACTGAGGAACATATAAATAAAATAGTTGAAAAGTTTAGATTATTTGAAATGGGAGAAAAGGAAGAAAAAATAAACGAAATAGGGTTTGCAAAAGTCGCTACTCTTGATGAAATAAGGAAAAATGGTTATGTCTTAACTCCTGGTAGATATGTGGGAATCAAAATGGATGAAGACGATACGCCTTTTGAAGAAAAGATGAAGAAATACTCAAAAGAACTCTCCGAACTGCTCAAACAGGAAACAGAATTAACTCAAAAAGTCAAAGAAGTTTTTAAGGCACTGGGGTGGGGGCTGTGAAAAGGGCCCAGCCCAGAATGCTAAAATTAGAAAGGAGATAGCCCAATGGGTGGAGCCAAAATTGTATCTTTCATTAATTATAAAGGGGGTGTGGGTAAAACCACAACCACTTATCATATAGGATGTAGTTTAGCATATCATTATGGTAAGAAAGTGCTACTTGTAGATATAGACCCTCAAACTAATCTCACCTTTTTATGCGTAGATTACGATTCTTGGAAGAGATTTAAGCTAACTAATGGCACTATAGCATCACTTTATGAGAAATATAAAAAAAAGAGATCATCTGATATCAAAAGGGTTATATGGAAAGATCCTGTAGGTCAAGGGCAATTTTACAAAGTTCGAAATCTCGACTTGCTACCATGTGATTTAGATCTTTTAGGCGAAGATATTATGGGTATGCCTGCGCTTTTTTCACATATGTCTGCCGATAATCCCTTTCAACATTTGAAAATGCAAGCTAAAGAAACGCTACGTGGATGGTTATTCCTTAAAGAGCTTTTATCACGAGTCGAAAATTCTTACGATTTTATTCTCATAGATTGTCCTCCTAATATTTATATGATGACCCAAAATGCTTTAGTCGCTTCTCATTATTATGTAGTTACCACCATTCCTGAGTATCTTTCTTCAATAGGGTTGAATATATTACAAAGAAAAGTTAAAGAAATCGGAAAAAAAGTTGAAGAAACTGCAAAGCTTGCAGGGAGGGAAGATATATGTTTAGCTAAGCTCGGCGGTATTATATTTGTCAAAGTAAGAATAGGAAGGTCTATATTAACAAAGCAACATTCAAACAATATGGAGTTGATAAGAAGGGATTTTCCAAACCACTGTTTTGAACATTATACAACAGAATTAATAGGCTACAGTGAAGCAGCTGAAAAAAGGTTACCCATTTGGTTAGCCAATACTGAGAATGCAAAAAGAGCAGCGAAAAAATTAGAATATGAAAACATTACAATAGAATTTTTAAGGAGGTTCTCATGAGTACAGTTAGGAATTGGCGCAGTGCTATTTTTCACCTTAAAAAAATTTTTGACCAATTGCCAAAGAAAAGTGAAAAAGATGAGTTGATAAAAAATATTGTGGAAATAATACAATTTTTGACTCAAGTAAATGAATTTATTAAAGCTATGCCAACTGCTGAAGAAGCTGCTAAAGCAAAGGAAGCTTTGGAGAAACTCGAAAACATTTTAGATCGAAACCCGCTGCTTAAGGATTTACTGAGCCGAAAGAAATATTCTAAGCCCACAGCGTTGGAGAAAAGGGCTCCCAAGGCTTCAATTGCTGTTAAAGACGATAAAAAAATTGATCAAGAGATTGAGAAATTGATAAAGATGCGAGAAAATGAGATGCGTCGTCGTTTACTCGAAAACAAACTGTATACTAAAGACATTTTGAAATCTATTCTTTTAAAATTAGGGATAAGCGTACCGAAAAAGATTACAAAAAAGGAACTTGTAGATCAAATTGTTACTACAATAGTAAATCAGAGAACTTATGAAGGATTAAGAGATGTCAGTGAGTAAAAAATAAGAAATGAAAAAATAATCTGAATCATGAAAATAAGATGGGAAATAGAATTCAAAAAGACTGAAATCGGAGAAATACCGAAAGATTGGAAGATAGGAATATTAAGAGATGTTGTTAAAAGTTTAGAAAGTGGAAATAGACCTAAAGGTGGAAAATTACAACATGATCCGAATGGTGTGTTAAGTATCGGGGGAGAGAATATAACATGGGAAGGAGAATTAATTTTAAATGATTGTTTGAGATTTAATGAGGATTTCTATAAAACTTTAAAAAAAGGAAAAATTGAATGTGATGATATTTTGTTAGTAAAAGATGGAGCAACTATTGGGAAGCTCGCTTATATAAAAGAAATACCCGAGGGGAAGGCAATGGTTAACGAACACGTTTTTCTAATTAAAACAGATGAAAGAAAATATAATCCTAAATTTCTATTTTATTATTTATTTTCGGAAAGTGGACAAATTCAGATAGAAAGTTCAATAACCGGAAGTGCTCAAGGAGGACTTAATCGTGGCATATTAGACATAATAAAAATTCCTATATTAGATCCTCTCGAACAATCCCATATTGCGCAGGTTTTATCGTGGTTTGGCGACCTTATTGAGAATAAGAAAAAACAGAACGAAATTTTAGAAAAAACTGCAATGGCTATTTTTAAAAGCTGGTTTATTGATTTTGAGCCGTTTAAAGATGGCAAGTTTGTCTATAACGAAGAGCTGGGAAGGGAGATACCAAAGGGGTGGGATGTTAAGCCAATTGGGGAGATTGCAAAGTTAATTAAAGGTGTCTCATATAATACTCCTGATATAAGTTCTGAACAGCGAGGAGAGTTATTTATAACATTAAATAATTTTTTGAGAGGCGGGGGTTTTAAATGCGAATATAGTTATTATATTGGAGAAAAAGCAAAGAATAATCATATTGTGAGAGAGGGGGACTTAATAATTGCTCTTACTGATATGACACCATTAGCTCAAGTTGTTGGCGCTCCTGCTATCGTGATTTTGCCATATGGCTATAACAAGGGGATAATTTCTTTAGATTGTGCGAAAATACAATTAAATGATAATTACTTAACTTTTTTTGCATATCTTTATTTGAAATATACTCAAGAAGAAAATTCTACATTTGCTGGTGGAGTTAATGTTTTACATCTAAAAACAAATTTATTCCTGACTAATAAGTTTATTCTCTTTCCCTCTTCTCCCATCCTACAGAAATTTCACTCTATCGTTGAGCCCCTTTTCCAGAAAATCATCCTCAACCAAAAACAAATCATGCTTTTAAGAAAAATAAGAGATACTTTGTTACCTTTGTTGGTGTTTGGGAAATTGAGGGTGAAGGAAGTGTGATGTTGGAGAGCAGGGTTCTATATACATATGCTTTAATAAAATCCCTTTATGACAAAGGGGGAGATTATGTAGATTCGTTTTGGCCTTTCGTGATAAAAGTAATTCCGGGCAACGAATATGTGGATACCGACTGCATCAGGCATCATCTTGAAATACAGTCCGGATTAAGAATGCCACTCTATGTCTTAGATACTATCTTGAAAAGAGCGCGAAGAAAAGGATACTTAGATAGGAAAAGCAAGAAGTACTTATTAACCGAAAAGGGAGAAGACTATTTAGAGCATTTAGAGACAGAAAAGGATGTGGAGAGGCGAATAAACTCTTTATTAAATGACATTTTAGTTTTTTTTAGGAAAAGAGACTTATATTTGAGCATTCCAGAAATTAAGGGTATTTTGTTTAATTTTGTTCAAAAGAATATTGAGCCTCTAATTAATTATTTAAGTCCACAATCCGATATTATGCTTTTAACTTCTTTATCCCGAGATCACTATATAGAGCTTTTGATACAATATATCCAAGAAGCTGAACATTCTAAACCTTCTCAATTCAAGACGTTTAAAGAAATTGTATTGGGTTCACTCATATCCACTATCTTATTTGTTGAAAAAGATAAATATTCAGATATCAACAGAATAAGAACTGAGAAGTTTAAGGATTGTGAGGTATACCTTGACTCTAACTTTATATTTTCTTTATTAGGACTGCATGAAGAGGAGTTTAATAAACCTGCCCAAGAGCTGTTTGAGCTATTAAAGAAATTTAACTTTAATATAAAAGTTTTTGAATTTACAATAGAAGAAATGTGCAAAGTTATAAGAGGATATTTAACGGAACAGCACAAATATCCATGCACTGTACACGTAGATGTGATTTACAGTAATTTAAAAAGAAAAGGATGGAGTAAGGCAGATGTATATGAGTTTATAAGTAATATAGAATATAAATTGGAAGAGAAGGGGATAAGCATGGTCAGAACCCCAGACATAGATTTAAGAATCTATAAGCCGGCTGATGAGAGCTTAAGGAAACTGATGGAAATATATAAACCCGAGCAGCCAATCTTTCACCAAAATCATGATTTAGCAGCTATCGAAAAAATAAAATCAATTAGAAAAAGGAATGTCCGAAAAATAGAAGAAGCAGGAGCTTTTTTCTTAACTTCTGACTACAAACTCAGTAAATTTAATCTTGAAGAAATGGGGCATAGGGATAAAGGTACTATCTGCGAAGTGATCCCAGATAGATTATTAACTAATGTTTTATGGTTAAAAAACCCAGAAGTTAATTTAAGTCTTAATTCAATAATAGCTGCACATTCGCAAGGCCTTTTTGTGAGAAAGAGAGTATGGGATAAATTTTATGAGATTGTAAAAAAGCTGAGGATGGAGAAGCGTGTAGATGATGGCGATATTTCTGTTCTATTTTACCATGGCTACATAGAGGATGTATTAAGAGAAATAGAAGAAGATGAAGCAAGTGTGATAACTGAAGACTTTGTAGTAGAAAAAATTGAAGAAGCGTCTAAACTGATGGAACAAAAAGCGCAAGAAAAAATAAACAAGAAAACAAGTGAGATTGCTGAAAAGCTGAAGCTTGAGATGTTGCAAAAAGAGAAAGAATTCATTAAAAAGTTGAATTATGAGATTTCTAAAAAAGAGCAAGAAAAAGAGCAGGAAATAGTTGAAAGGTTGATGGAGATTAAAAATAACTTGAAGGCGAGCGCTGCTAAAGAAGCTCAAAAACGAGCAAAGAAAATAGCAATATTAAGCGCAGCAGTTCTAACGGCTATTTTACTAACTCTTATTGTTCTCGTAATTCTTTATTTACCTCCAATTGTTTTTAAGATACTCATGATTGTTATACCCAGTGGCGCTATAGGGGGGGTGTGGACTAAGTGTAGAAAGTATATAGAAGATAGACTCAGTTCTTGCTTTTTCAATAAATTATTTAAACAAAAACTGACAGAAGCAGGATTGAATCACAATGAAATTGCATAAATTGCTAAATCTCACTGAAGACCACCTTGTAGAACAACCAGCCATTAACTGGTTCAAAGAACTTGGTTATTCCTATATCCACGGTTCACAACTTTCGCCGGATAATGAAGAACGAGAATCCTATAGGCACACAGTTTTAAAGAAAAGATTCATTCAGGCAGTGAAAAAACTTAATCCCTGGCTTGATGATATTTTAGCAGAGAAAGTCTACAAAAAGATAATAGAGCTTGAACATCCTGATTTTGTTTTTAAGGGAAAACTTTTTTATAAAATGTTAAAGGAAGGGGTTAAAGTTTCAGTAAAGGAAGATGGGAGGACTCGAACTAAGCTTGTAAAGATCGTAGACTTTAAAAATCCAGAAAACAATGATTTTCTTATTGCAAATCAATTTACTGTTGAATATCAATATCAAAAAGAATTTTATAGAAGGCCTGACCTAGTTGTTTTTATTAACGGAATTCCCATAGCTGTTTTTGAATTTAAAAGCTTCAATGCAAACGAAACTGCAAAAGATGCTTTCGATGACCATAAAGTAAAAATGAAGGATATTCCCCAGCTGTACGTATATTCTCAAATTGTTGTGGCCAGTGATGGATTGGAGACGAAATACGGTTCCCCTACAAGCGATTGGGATAGGTTCTTTATATGGGAAGGACTTTTTGATGATCAGGATCTAAAGGTTAGAGAGATAGAAGAAGGACACTATACATACATTTACAATGGTGAAGAAATGACTTCCCTCGAAGTTCTGATAAAAGGTTTATTCAGGAAAGAACATATTGTAGAGTTCTTATCGGATTTTATCTATTATGAAAAAACGGGTGAGAGTTATGATAAGAAAATAGCAATGTTTCATCAGTTTTACACTGTTAAAAAAGCAGTTAAAAGAACTTTGCAGGCTGTCTTAGAGGGAAATAGACCTGAGGATAGAAGAATAGGAGTTGTGTGGCATACTCAAGGTACGGGAAAGTCCCTGACAATGCTTTTTTATGCTCGGAAAGTATTGGAAATTCCAGAACTTGAAAACCCACTGCTACTGTTTATAACCGACAGAAGGAATCTTGACGAGCAGCTCTCGAATAAATTTGAGGAACTGAAGGTAGCAGTGAGAGCAAAAAGTATTAATGAATTGCAGGATTTACTTAAAACTAAAACCGGTGGGATTATTTTTGCTACAATTCAAAAGTTTGGGAAAAGGAAAGCAGAAGAATATCCATTTTTAACAGATAGAAAGAACATAATTGTAATTGCAGACGAGGCACATAGAAGCCAGTATAGAGAATTGGCAATGAATCTCAGAAAGGCTATTCCCAATGCTTCCTTTATGGGTTTTACTGCAACACCTATAGATAAAAAGGATCGTTCCACAACCCTTGTTTTCGGTGAGCCGATAAGCATTTACACTATGGAAAAGGCAAGAAGACATAAGGTGGTTGTTCCCATTTATTATGAAGCAAGACTCTCCAAGTTACATTTAACCAATGAATTTATTGATGAGGAATTTGAAGAGCTAACTGAAGATATGGAAGATGTACATAAAAGAGGGTTGTTACACAGGTTAGAAGACAAAGTTCTTGGTAGCCCGGATAGGTTGGATAAAATCGCGAGAGATATTGTGGAGCATTTCAGAAATAGAAGCCGGGAGTTTAAAGGCAAGGCCATGATAGTGACTTTGTCAAGAAAAGTTGCTGTTGAACTGTATAAAAGGATCATTAAATTACCTGATGCCCCTTCTGTAGCTGTTGTAATGTCGGGAAGTAAGCAGAAGGATCCACCAGATTACCATCCCCATTTGAGAAGTAAGAAAGAATTAGAGGATTTTGCAAAGAAGTTTAAAAATCCAGATTCAGATCCTCAAATGGTTATCGTTGTGGATATGTGGCTTACTGGCTTTGATGTACCATGCCTTCACACGATGTATTTTGACAGGCCCATGAAAGATTATTCATTAGTCCAGGCAGTAGCTCGAGTAAATAGAGTCTTTAAAGATAAACCAGGAGGGTTAATTGTAGATTATATAGGAATTGCAGATGACTTACGTAAGTCTTTAAGCGTATATACTCTCGATGCTGCAAGAGAAATATTAGTGAATATCAAACAAGTTTTGGATTTATTACGAGAGAAATATGATATTGTAACTTCATATTTCACAGGAATAAATTTCCAGAATTGGCCAAATTTGTCTTCAGAGGAGCTCTCTCGCTTAACGGCAAAAGCATATGAAAGAATAAGTAGAGATGAGGATACTAAGAAGAGGTTTGTTAAAAACTTTATTGCACTTAAAAAACTTTATGCTTTAGCTGCTCCACATCCAGAGGCTTTTAAGATTAAGAATGATCTGAGATTTCTCGAGATGATAAAAAAAATGGTGGTCAAGTATTCTACAAGAAGAACAAAAACACTTAGACGGCATTTAGAAGACGAAATAAGTGAGTTAATTTCCCGGAGTATTGCAGCTGAAGAACCTGTGGATATTATAAGTTTAATGGGCAAAGAAAAGCCGGATATTTCTATTTTTGATGATAAGTTTCTCGCTGAATTTAGAAAAATGGAATATAAAAATTATGCTGTTGATTTGCTGTCAAAAATTTTAGAAGATAATTTGATTGTAAAAATGAGAAGAAATCCTTATAGATATAGATCCTTGTATGAAGCCCTTAACAAGCTGATAGAAAAGTATAATATAAAATTGATAAACACAGTTGAGGTAATTGAAGAATTGATAAAAATTGCTCAACAATTTAGGAAAGCGAGTGAAGAGGGTAAAGAGTTGCAATTAACGGAAGAAGAACTTGCATTTTATGATTTGTTAGCATCTACCCCCAGTGTTTTTCGTAATTATGATAAAATAAAACAAGTTGCAAAGGCTGTTGTTAAAGAACTTGGGTACTATGTAAAGGTAGCTGACTGGAATAAAAAGGAATATATTAGAGCAAGGATAAAAGCAGCCTTGAAGAGGGTCCTCTTAAAAATGGTAGATGTACCAGTGGATTATGATGAAATAGAGAGAATTTCTTCTAAGATAGTGAATCACGCTGAAGAGATGTATTCAGCAGTTGCATGACTTTAGTACTCTTGGTGTATAAAGATTTAGGTTACAAAGGAGGGGAAAATGCCTAGAAGGTCACCACGAAGTATAATAGTAAATCCTAATATAAGGTGTTTAAGAATCTATCCAACCGAGGATACAAAGAAAGATTTGAAAGATCTTAAGACAGTAGGGATTAAATTAACTAAAGACCAAGCAATCCATCTGGCGCGTGTTCTGTTAGCAGTTACTCAAGATTGGGATATAATTGATATAACAGCTTATAGATTTGAAAGAAGAAAATCAGATGGGACTTACCATATTACTGTTACTAGCTATCAAGAATAGATTATTGAATTAATAGTCCTTTAAAAATGTTGACACCTTGACTTCTCAGTGTTACTTA
>Ga0190361_1001175_pt1 | contig 10057 bp, 4 predicted proteins | sample 48721845_MG_FD_161273 | JGI IMG/M metagenome (GOLD analysis project Ga0190361, IMG submission 161273) | Hydrothermal vent microbial mat bacterial communities from Southern Trench, Guaymas Basin, Mexico - 4872-18-4-5_MG | ecosystem: Environmental > Aquatic > Marine > Hydrothermal vents > Microbial...
TTCCTTACAAGGGCAAATTGATCCCTATAAAAGAGGCCATATCTATATGGCGAAGGCTTTCCTTCAGTTTTCTTAAACCAAAGATTACAGAATTAATAGTTGATTTTCTAGGTAGGCAATTGGGCAACCCCTGCCGTTGTTTCAAGGTCGAAAAGGAAAATCTTACCCGTCTGGAGGCAAGGCAATGAAAATCTTTGACACTCAACGGTGTCTCCGATGTTGAATGGAAAAATTTGAAAAATCTTCGTTAATAGAAAATAGAGCGGAATCGTTAATGTTATTTAAGGAAAACTTATATTTGGTGCTGCAAAGGGGATTAAAATGAAGAAGGATATAATTAAGTCTCCTTTAAAACCCCATGGGGTGGCAGAGGCTTATTCCCTGGGGAGATGGTAAGGGGGGACGTAAGGTTGTCGGTAGAAAAGATTTGGACCACATGACCCTCGTTAAAATAAACTAATTTTTATGTAAAGGGGGGCTAGAGGCATGAGAGGAAATATTTTGTGGAAGACGTTAGCAATTTTCAAAAGTTCCATCTATGTTTTTCCAATTTTTATTCTTCTTTTCGCTATAAGTGGGTGTATTAACGAGGAGGAAAAAGTAGGTGCCACAAAGGTCTCTGCAAAATATTTTCCGTCTGATCAAGAAATTCGTATTGAAGTGACTGCGGATGCTGGAGACGACATGAGCGTAATAGCCGTCAACATTCCCGGTAAAAATGATTTTTCTTCAAATATTCGCGAGCATCTTGAAGATCCTGATGGTATTAACTGGCGGTTGGAAAGCGGTAAAAACGGGTTTGGCGGTGCCATTAAGAAAGCAGGTGACATGCTAGAGTTATATGCAAAGCTTTATGGCATAACTGGGGCTACTGGGGATCTCATAAAGCTTGAAGGAGACGTGCTCGTTGGCATATTTGCTCTTTTGGGAGGTGAACTCAATCCAGTGGAACCCGGAAACATTGTGGCCACAGCTTTACGAGGTTACGCAACCCTATGGGAAACTTTAAGGTTAAATGTTTTGCGTCACGCACTACTGCGTGACAAAAAAACGATTCTTTTGGCATGTGGAGATAAGGTTACCTTTACTTACAAAATGAAAGAAGGTTTTAAATTACGTGACGGAGATAAGGTTACGATTGCTTGCGAGTACATAAATTACAAAGAATTACTTGAGACTAAAATTGAGTGGCGCCCTACCACAAGTATTATCACAGGCTTACAGAACTGGAAAAGTGGGACGGTAAAAGAACTTTTTCAAAAGAGAGGCGGACTTAGGCAAAAACTTTTTAGCATTCTTGGGCCTAGTATTAGTTCTTCTAACTTATATGAGGCTATTGGGATATTTGACAGATTAAATGAAAACGCACGTATCGGTGTAATTTTGAAGAAAGATGACAGGTGGTGTTACACATTTGCCAGCTTGCTTCCAGGAAAGATTGATTCCTATAAGCGACAGAAAGATGTAATTGTCGTGAGAGAGGGAATTCTTGGTTCACTGAGTGAATATAAGCTCTCTCAATCCATAGGGCAAGAACAAGGCCATTTAGATAAGATAATAGAGGGGAATTTCTCCCTGATAGAGGGCAACACAGTTAGATACTCTTTTGGAATTTCTAACCCTTATGAAAATCAACTAAATTATGCTGTGCTCATTATGGAGGAAGACGATGACTTAGATTTGCGTATTTATAATGAAACGGGTGAATTGATAGGTGAATCTAATAAACCAAGGGGGGTGCCTGAAGAGATTATATTTATCCCCACAGGAGAGGTTTGTGTTGAAATCGAAGCACAAGACATTCAAGGGTCCTCAGCATCATATAAATTGGTTGTCACAAAAAGCGCCTATGTAGAACCAGAAGCCCCATCTGTATTAGAACCTTTTCAATTACATATTCCCCTTACCTTCCCTTCCAATTCACCCCCATTTAGTACATTTCAAATCACAACTCACTTGGAAACATCTCCGGAGATAGAAGTACTAGATGGTGACTATAGAGAAGTAAATTTCCAAAAACCGTCTGAATATCAAGAGGTGGTGTATAATTTAAAAGCAACGGAAACTGGCGTCTACAAACTTTCTTTGAAAAAAACTATAACAGCCCAATTTTTGGGCTTAGTTGATATAAATGAATATACTACTACTACCGACCTTTATATCTATATTGCTCCTTTTACCGACCTCGTGGTCTTAGACTCGAAGCTTGCTGATGACTCTGTTAAATACCTAGTAGGTAATCAAGAGACAGAAGTAGCGAATGATTTTAAGGTAACACTATTCGTAGATGGTCAGGAAACAGCTACCGATACAATTTCTACACTTAATGGGAATCAATACATGTGGAGAGAATTTCCTGTTAGTTGGTCACCCACAGAGGGTATTCACCTGCTTGAAATAATAGTTGATTCAGATGATGTTGTCGACGAAACAGACGAAAATAACAACATTTTGACCAAACAAATAGAGATAGCCCCTACTACCGGCTATATTGAGGCCACCTCGGAGCCATCTGGTGCCGACTTTTATGTAGATGGAGATTGGAAGGGACAAACTCCTATGACTGTAGAGGTGCCTGCTGGAACCCACACGGTGAAATTTTCAAAACCTGGATATACAGAAAAAGAGGAGAGTGTCACCGTAGTCGGCGGTGAGATCTCTACTATTCACTGCGATTTCCAGCAAGTTTCCGTCTTTCATAATGTTACTGTTCACGTATATGATTTAGTTACAGGGCACATGCTAAGTAATGCTCAGGTTTATATAGATGGACACCTTGCAGGCGAAACCGATGAAGAAGGCGAGATTAAGTTTGATTGTCCTGAAGGGGCACACGTGTTTAAGGCGACAAAGGAAGGCTATAGGGAAACTGAAAGAAATTATACTATCAAGACTGATTTGATGTTTGCCATAGATCTCCTACCAGAGAGCTTTACAGACGATGTTTCACCCACCATAGAAATCACCTTACCGGAAAATAATTTTAATACCACAGCAGATCAAATTGTGGTCAGAGGAGAAGCATCTGATAACGTCAAGATAAATAAGGTAGAAATCAAAGTGAATGACGGCCCATTTCAACCTGTAAACAATGAAGGCACTCAAGTATACCCATACCTTAATTGGAGCGCCACGGTGGATTTAACGGACCGCCTGAACCAGATAACGGCAAGGGCTGTAGATTTAGCAGGCAATGTCCGAACATCAAGCATATGGGTAATAAAACAGTTAGCTGACAGTACAGACCCCGTTATTACTGTTCTTTATCCGTCAGATGGGATGCATACCCCCAACTGGAACATTACAGCTTATGGTACTGCCTCTGACGATAGTGGTGTTGCCAAGGTGGAATACAGAGTAAACGGCGGTAATTGGTGGAAAGCCCAAGGCACTGATAACTGGAGAGCGCATGTGGTTCTCACCCGTGATCGTAACACAGTAACCTTCCGAGCTACTGACTTAGCTGGTAATACAAGTACCGCTTCTGTTACTATCATTCATGATACAGATATTGATGCCACTGTAGATGATGACCCTGGGGCGGATTTCTCCTCCATACAAAGTGCTGTGGATAGTGCTAGGGATAAAAATAATGACGGAGAGATAGTTATTTATGTTAATGACGGCAATTATTACGAGTACATAAGGATAACGGACAAGGAACATTTGACATTAGTCGCTGAAAGTAAAAATGTTCAAATTAAAGGTCCCGGAAATTATGATGTGTACGTGCATGACTGTTCTTATATTAAGATAAACGGTTTCACATTTAAAGAGCCTCAGGAGAAGGGTTATGGGGTAATCATTGTTGAGTCTGACCACGTTACCCTAAGTAACTGTAAAATTGCTACTACTGTTCAAGTAGACGCCTGCTATGAGTGCGTGGTAAATGGAAATGAATTTTCAAAATATATTTTCGTTGACGAGGGTCAAGATCTCGAGGTTTCAGGTAATACGTTTACCGGTGGAGGCATTGATCTGGACCTGGTTACCGATAGTGCAGTTTGCAGCAATGATATTAGGGTAAACGATTGGGATGGTGGATATGGAGTATCGTTGAAAAAGTGTTCTAACATAGAAGTTAAAAACAACAATATTAGAAACGCCACTTCCGGTATAGAAATTTACGAGGATTCTAATTATATTAATGTGTCCAAAAACAGCATAAATAATTGTATTGGTGGTGTTGAGGTATTGCTAGAATCTTCTTTTAATGAAATTAGTGCCAATTCAATTAAAAACTGTTCGACAGGTATTTCCCTTAGCGAAAGCGAATATAATAGGATAATCAATAATATCATTGTTGGCGGAAAAACATATGGCTGGGGCAGTAGGGATATTCATCTTAGGGCAGGCATAGACATAGAATCCTCTAATAATGAAATTTCCGGAAATTCTATCACTAAACACCGCACAGGCATTCAAGTTGAGGGGGAAAGGAGGCACAAATGCCAGAGTGTTCTAATAAGTGAAAACCAAATCTCACAATGTCAAGGAACGGGTATGGAGCTGATAGACGTCAATCAGGCCGTCATAGCAAAAAATAATATCTCGAATAATCAGGGGCAGGGTATTAATTTGGCATTTGTTACGTATAGTACTGTTACTGAAAATACAATAAGCAATAACCAAAAGCCGGGAATCTCAGTCCATGGGTCTCAAAATTTTATTTACCATAATAATTTCATCAATAACAAGCCATCCTATCGCGGGGGACAGGCTGTTAATAGTGGAGAGAATTATTTTGACATTGGGTATATCTATGGAGGCAACTACTGGAGTGACCATTCTTGCTCAGGAAATCCTAGTGATGGAACCCAGCCTTATGAAATTAAAGAAAATGCTGTCGATCGCTATCCGTTTGGTTCTCCAAGTGGATGGGAAGATTTAGACCTATCGCCTACGGCAATACGCTATATTGACCCCACTCCGGCTGATGGCGCTACAGTTAGGAATAGCACAATACAGATAAAAATTAGTACAAGTCGATTAGCGGATCGGGCCTTTGTGGATTTTGATGGTGAAGTGCAATCTATGGATTATGTAGATGGTTATGTATTCTCGATTACCCTACGAGAGTTGGCAGTGGGTGAGCATAGCTATTTCGTTTATGTTGTTGACCAGAGCGGATTAATCAGTAAAACGGAGGCCAGAACTGTAATTATTGAATTGGCTGGTCACCCCCCCACGGTTTCCCTTTCTGCCTACGCCACCCCTGGTTATCCACCACTTGTGGTTACCTTTATCGCCGATGCCTCTGATCCTGATGGTGAGATTGTGGAATATAGATGGGATTTTGATGGAGATGGCGTTATTGACGAAATAACCATGGTCAACACTACCAGACACACATATGAGACAGAGGGAACTTATTTAGCTAAAGTGACTGTTTTAGACAATGATGGTCTTAGTGGCTCAGATACTGTAAACATTAATATTAAAAAATCATTGATTGACTCTGATAATGATGGCCTTAGTGATGATCAAGAAATTGTCATTGGTACCGATCCTAATAATCCTGACACAGATAATGATGGATATACAGATTTTGAAGAGGTAGGGAGCGATCCGGCACATCCAAAGGATACAGACGGTGATGGAATAATTGATGCCTTGGATACAGATAGTGATAATGATGGCATACCTGATAGTGAAGATCCTGAACCTTATAATCCAACTGTTATTTCTATAGAAGACCTCTTGCCTGATGCAAAACTAATAGTAGGTGTCAAAACCGGGGCAATAATAGACCTTAATGCAATTGTGGCTGATCAAAATAGTTATCCTGACGCCCATTATGAAGGAGATTGGGTTATTTGGGAGCTTTATGCTAACGATGTGCCATACTTAGACCCTAGCAGGGATTCAGAACATGTAGGAGATGATTGGCCAGAAACTGTCATTTTAAAGTTTGCTATAAATGGCAGTGGTGATTTTTATGTTGGGGCAGAGGGTAATGAGAGTGATGTGTTATCAATGCTTGCAGGATTACAGCACATGGGGGTTGATAATAAAGAAACAGAGGCCATCGAACCGGTAATAACTCTTGATATAAGACAAAATGTAATGGCCTATGCACTGTTTAACTATTACATCTTTAGAAATTATTCCATAGTTAAAAAGGGATATGCCCATGGTGGGGCTAATACTACAGAAAAGTTTTATAAGGCCTCATGGAGTTTGCTTAGTAGATATGATAAACCCATTTATGTCATTCGAGCAAATCTTTGGTCTGGTGATGGGCATTATAATAGAATTTGCCATAAGATAGCTAGTGATTATTGGTGTCCACAATCAAACTATGATGTTATAGGGTCAGGGAAACGGTCTTTTGAGATTTCTTATGTAGGGGAGACACATTCATTTGTGTCTGCATATGCATATAATGATAATGGTAATAGCAGCTATGTTAAGGCTGACGGAATAACATTAGCGTCTCGAAGCTCATTTGCCTCTGAATTTAAAACGTATGTAGATTTATATCCTTCTAACATTGAACTAGGCTATAAAATTATATGGTCCATTGCTCATCCTTATATTGGTATAGCTGTTGTCGCTGACTCAGTATCTATATTAGATGTGCATGAGTGGAATGCACAAAATGTGCAGGATCCTACAAACAGTCTTGATCACAACCCACTCCCACTGGTTTTAAGGATTAAACCAGGTTGGAATAAAACTGGACAACCTCTACACCCTCCTACAGTTTCTCTCTCTGCCTCTCCTACTTTTGGTTATGCTCCTTTGGAAGTTACTTTTACAGCTTATGCCTCTGATCCTGATGGAGAGGTAGCCAAATATCAGTGGGACTTTGATGGAGATAGCGTTATTGACCAAATAACCACGGTCAACACTACCAGCCACACATATGAGACAGAGGGAACTTATTTAGCTAAAGTGACTGTTTTAGATAATGATGGTCTTAGTAGTTTAGATACTGTAAACATTAAGGTTGAAAAATCATTGATTGACTCTGATAATGATGGCCTTAGTGATGATCAAGAAATTATCATTGGTACCGATCCTAATAATCCTGACACAGATGGGGATGGCTATACAGATTTTGAGGAAGTAGGAACTAACCCAGCCGATCCAAGGGATACAGATAGTGATGGAATAATTGATGCCTTGGATACAGATAGTGATAATGATGGCATACCTGATAGTGAGGACCCTGAACCTTATAATCCAACTGTTATTTCTATAGAAGACCTCTTGCCTGATGCGAAACTAATAGTAGGTGTCAAAACCGGGGCAACAATAGACCTCGATGCTATTATCGCAGACCAAAAGAATTTTCCAGGTGCCCACTATGAGGGAAGCTGGGTTGTTTGGGAGCTTTATGCTAATGAGGTGCCATACTTAGATCCCAGCCGGGATTCCAGGCATGTAGGAGACGATTGGCCTGAAGATGTTTTCTTAAAATTTGCTATCAACAGCGTTGGTGACTTCTATGTTGGCGCAGAAGGTTATGAAAGTAATGTATTATCCATGCTTTCTGGTTGTCAGTGCTTTGGGATTGATAACAATAAAACGCAGGGAGATGAACGTTTGTTGAGTCTTGATTTAAAACAGAATGTAATGACCTATGCATTATGCAATTACTATATATCGGGAGATCATTGCATGGTTACTAAGAAATACGCTCAGGGAGGTGCTGATACCTTAGAAAAGTTCTATAATGCCCCGTTTAGTCTATTCAATAGATACAGTAAACCCATCTACGTAGTAAAGGTAAACCTTTGGTCTGGTGATGGACACTATAATAAGGCATGCCATAAAATAGCCAGTGACCTCTGGTGTCCACAGTGGAATTACAATGTTATGGGATCAGGAAAGAGGTCTTTTAATATTTCTTATATGGGTGAGACAAACTCATTTGTATCTGCATATGCTTATAACGACAATGGTAACAGTAGTTACGTTACAGTAGATGGAATGGTTTTAGCCTCTCGAGTGAATTTTGCCTCAACCTTTAAGACATGTGCTGATATCTATCCATCAAGTGTTGAGCTAGGCTATAAGATTAGATGGTCTATTGCCCATCCTTACTTTGGCATGGCTGTTATTGCTGACTCATTATCTATCTCAAATGTCCATGAATGGAATGCTCGAGATGTACAAGATCCCATAGATAGCCTCGACCAAAATCCACAACCATTGATCCTGAGAATTGAACCAGGATGGAATAGAGAAAGTTAGGTTATGTTTTAGATAACAGGAGTTCTTTGAGATGAGAGCGTTTATCATCGATAAAGAGCCCGAGAGTGATACACAGCCTATAACCGGCGGTCAATTGCATGACCTATGAAACCAATCCATAAGGAGGTATACCATGTGCAATATTTTAAAAGACATTTTGCAAAACATAACCCTTGGGGACCCATTACTTTATAAAAACATGGCCGTATTTCCCATTATTTCAGGTGAATTAACCGATCTTAACTACCTTACACTTGATGAGGCACTTGAGCAAGAAAAGATTACGTTTGAAGAGGTATCTGAGGCAGGGAGGATAAATTGCATAAAGGCTATAAACAAAGGACCTGAAATGGTGCTTATTTTGGATGGAGAAGAACTTGTTGGTGCAAAGCAAAATCGCATCATAAATGTATCAATCTTGGTTCCAGGAAAGACAACTCTTGAAATTCCCGTAAGTTGTGTTGAATGCGGCAGGTGGTCATATCGTGGCAGGGACTTTAGAAGCAAAAGGGAACATGCATTTTATAGGCTAAGGAGCGACTACTACGAGGACATTCAAAGGTCTTTAAAGGAAAGAGGAGAATATGCAACTGACCAGGGAAAGGTATGGAACTACATTCGTGCAGGAGCACGGGCCCACTCTGTTCATTCTCCGACGATGGCCATGAGCGATGTTTATGAACATACCACTCACTCATGGCAGGAATATGTCTCAAGTTTTCGTCCCATTAAGGGTCAAACTGGATTTCTTGTTATGCTAAATGGCGTGGTTGCAGGAATAGAGCTTTTTGGTAAGTCCGAAACACTTAAGAAGGTCTTCGAAAAGCTAATGAAAAGCTATGCCTTTAGTGCCATGGATGCAAGCAAGCCTAGCCAAAAATATACATTTGCCAAAGAAACCGCTATTGAATTTATTAAAGCGATAAATTCCTCTGAGATGGAAACCAGGCCATCAATCGGGCTTGGCGAGGACATAAGATTTGAAGAAAAAGACTTAATAGGCGCGGCACTTGTTTTTGAAGAAAACCCACTTCATATTTGTGCCTTTAGGATGTAATGATCCCCTCCAGGGTGGACATATTTTAGCTCATTTTAAGGTACCTGCCCGCCGACAGGCAAGGAGCTCATTAAGCAGCCTCCTGACAATAATTTTGATAAAACTTCTTCTCAAATTCAAGTGGGCTTAAATAGCCCAAAGCCGAATGCACATATTCACGGTTATACTTTGCAATCCAATCTCTTATTACCTCTTTTGCTTCTGTTAAGCTTGTAAACTCATGCAGCTAAAAAACTTCTTCCTTTATCGTCCATATCATCCGTTTTGTCTCAGCATTTCCCTTGTTCAGTAAGAGTGGTTTTACAAAGACCATGCTTGAATTAGCTAAGAGAGAAAAGAATATTTATTCCACCAAGGTAAACTTGTCTTCTAGTAGTTAGAAAAAAAGAAGTGTTTTTAAAGAGCTTCATGTGATAAATTTGCACATTATTTTTACCTTTAATAGCAGAAAATTAAAAAATAGGGCTTACGCTACTTTTGCCTTTAATTTCTCTTGTGAGTCTAATAGTTGTTACTTCTTTTGCAGACTTAAATTCAATATAAGCTGCATCTACTGAAGAATCATAAGTTATTTTCATAATTTTATTCCTTAAGGTGTTTTCACCTTTTAGGTGAAAGGTAATCTTTTAAAATCGCTTTATTATAGCATACTTACGGGGTTTCTTGTAGAGCAAACAAGGATTTGGGGATAAATTATCAATTGACTTATCGTGAACATTGTGATAGGAAAGATTTGTTCTTTTGAAAATTGAATATGGAGTATCTTTACATTTTTTAACTTTCCTGCCGGGAAAGTCC
>Ga0190361_1001176_pt1 | contig 10055 bp, 8 predicted proteins | sample 48721845_MG_FD_161273 | JGI IMG/M metagenome (GOLD analysis project Ga0190361, IMG submission 161273) | Hydrothermal vent microbial mat bacterial communities from Southern Trench, Guaymas Basin, Mexico - 4872-18-4-5_MG | ecosystem: Environmental > Aquatic > Marine > Hydrothermal vents > Microbial...
CTCAACGCATCAACAACCGCCCCGCCACAACCCACATACCCTACCACTTTCTTCTCCCCACCTGCAAGCGTGAAGGATACGGTGTCGTTGGCTGGATTTGTGTCGCCCTCTGCCTCAACCGACAGCAGTGCATCAGCAGGCTCCCGCGGAACATCCACCACAAAGGAGACCACCCTTCCCCGCGGGTCTGTGGTGAGGGTGACCGCTTTCCTGTAAGGGGGGTCTGTTTTTACGGTAAGGACGACCTTGCAGGAGGATTTTGCGGAAGCGGCGACTGTGGCAACTATCTTAACGCGACCTTTGTGTGGAAGTGGGGGAACGGAGATGTCGGTTATGGAGCAGTCAAAGGGAGGGGCAATGGCGACGGCGTCAAGTCGGCGACAACGAATGCGCACATCGCAGTGTCCGTCGGTGAAGAGCCAGACACGGCTGAAGGATGAGAGGTCTGCGGTTGCCGTGCGGGACGCGGTGGCGTTGAAGGAGGGGAGTTGTGGACGGAAGTCGGCGGCGGTTGTGGTTGCAAGCGGATATGCGCCGTTGCCGAAGGCGAAAAGGGCGACCTTTGCTTGTGGAGGAAGGGCGGCGGACTTTTGCGCCAGAAGGCGCGCCACATCATCGCGTGCCCAACCAAAAGACGCCGATGTGTCAACCAGAAAAGCAACTCTGGGGGGAGCAAGCGGCAGATGGAATTTCGGACGCAGAAGGGAAATTCCGCAAAGCACAAGTCCAAAAGCGGCTATGAGGGTTGCCGCGTTAAGGCGCCGCATCACCATCCTCCGCGTATAACTCATAAATGACAGCAGCCCGCCCCCGCCGCAGCAATGTCACTTCCTTCACCCCCTCAATCCTACGCCAAAGATATGTGACAACCGCCACATAGCGCACCCCACGCCCCGCATTGAAACGCAACCTCACCCGCATCGGCGGCTCCACCCACACCATCCGCCACCACAGCCTCTCCATCCCCACCACTTCCGCCCTTAAACGCTCCCCACGCCTCAAAACAGCCACCACCATCCTTAAGCGCTCCCTGCCCGCCACAACAAGCCCCAGTATTATCGGCGCAACCAGAACCGGCATAAGCCAAGGAGGGGGAAGTGGCGGCTCGCATCCCCCCACCACCGATGTGCCGCACTCGTCATAGAAAACCACCACCTTATCACCGCCCAATGTCACAGGCATCCGCTTTGTGATACAGCAACCAAACACTTCCCTTCCCGCATCGTCGCGGAAGCGGTAGTCAATCTGATAGGTGTCATAAAAGAGGGTTCTTTTCTGGGTGACGGAGGTGATTTTTGCGAATGCGGATTTGCCGCAGGAGACGATGTGATGACCGGATGCGGCGGCGATGAGAATGTGCGCCAAAAGCCCCATACCAAACCCAACAAGAGCAAGTGTGAGCGCGGCTCGGATGTGCGGTCGCACCTCACACTCCACTCTCCTTATATCCACCCTCAAACCCGAATCTGCCTGCGCCACCTCACCCCTGCCTCCAACTCCTCACTAACCAGCATCGCGCGCGCCAAGCGCTTGCCATACTCAACCCCAGGCTGATTGAACGCGTTAACCTCTATAAGAGATGCCACATATGCCGTGCGCATCATAAAGAAGGCAAGCAGCGCCCCTAACTCTTCTTCCATCCCGCCCTCAAGCACTACCTTAAGTAGTGGTCTTTTCTCCTTTATCAGTGTTGCTTCGGTGCCGAACGCCTCCGCATAGAAAAGGTCATTTAACCGTTTCCCTTCAAGATATCCCCACTGCTTCGGTCCGCCGGCATCTTTTGGCACCTTTATCGCCCCTGCTGCATTCTCCCTCACAACAAGAGTATAGGTCTTATCATCGGGACCTTCAGCAAACAGTTGCAGCAAAGAATGCTGGTCTGTGACTCCAAGGGCTCCGAGCGGAGTTTGCCCTGTTGGCGACACACTGCCGTCCAACCGTCGCCGCTTGCCCAGACTCTCCGCCCACAGTTGCACAAACCAGTCCCGCAACCTCGCGAGCATCCCTGAATAGACAAACAGAACACATATTCGCCGCTTCCGCCAGTGCGCATAATCCCCAAGAGCAGCAACCCAGGCGGGGTCATCTTCCGCGCAGGAGTTGAGTTTCTCAAAAAGGCGTTTTGCGCCCTTAAGCAGAGCCGACACATCAACGCCGCAAAACGCCGCCGGCAGGAGCCCCACAGGCGTGAAGACCGAAAAACGCCCCGGAACATCAGGCGGTATCGCAAGGCAGGTGATGCGCTCCTTCTGCGCCCACGCCCGCAGAGGACCCTTTTCGGGGTCGGTTATGACCACCACAGCCTTTCGGTGGTCTCTGCCGTGGAGTTTGCGTAGGCGTGGGAGGAGGATTGATGTGAGTGCGGCGGTTTCGGCGGTGGTGCCGCTTTTTGTAACAACGCAAAGACAAAAAGAGCGCCCCAGCCTCTTCAGTTGCGCCGCCACCCATTCAGGGTCCACATTGTCAAGGACAGAAAGCCTTCTGTGCTGTCCGAAGGCTTCCGACAAAAGCCGCGCGCTCAAAGCAGACCCCCCTATCCCCACAAGAACCATCTTCTTGAACCTCTGGCGCAGGCGTTGCGCCACCCTCTCAACATCCGCCGCACCGCCGCTTACAACGCCTTTCAGCGCCGCAACGGTGGGGCTTTCAATCACCGCCGCCCGCCTTTCCTTAAACGCCCCCATAAGGCGCCGCTGTTTGACCAACCCGATATAGTAGTCAAAGAAGACGCGCACAACTCACTCCTTATTTCATAACAAAGTTGTTGGAAGCGCCACATTTCTGGCAGCGCCCGTCATCGGTGAGGGCGTGAACCGATGTCAGATATCCGCGGCGGCTTACAAGCAGTGCGCCGCATCTGCGACAATGCGTATCGTGCCCCTCCGTCTGCCCCCACACATTGCCCAGATAGACAAAGGGGAGTTTTTGGCGCATTATATCGTACGCGCGCTTTAAGGTCTCATAAGGAGTTGGCGGAGCGTTGAAACGATAATGCGGAAAATAAGCCGAAAGATGCACAGGCACATCATCGCCGAGATTGTCAACTATCCAGTCGCGCAGAGCACAAAAATCGCTGTCTTTGTCGTTTTCGCCAGGTATCACAAGATTTGTGACCTCAAGATGAACACCTGCTTGGCGCATCAAAACGCAGTTTCGCAGAACAGGGGCGAGTCTGCCGTCGCAGAGGCGGCGGTAGAAGTCGTCGTTTACGGATTTTATGTCCACATTTGCGGCGTGGATGAAGGGGAGAAGTTGGCGGAGCGGCTTTTTGTTTATGAAACCGTTTGTGACGAGAACATTTTTGATGCCGGCATCACAGGCAGCCTTTGCGGTCTCAAGGACAAACTCAAACCATATGAGCGGCTCGTTGTAGGTGTATGCAATAGCAAATGACCTGTAGCGTTTGGCAAGGTTGACTATGTCGGCAGGAGTTGCAATTTGTGTGGGGGGCTGTCCTTGTGAGATGCCGTAGTTTTGGCAGAAAAGGCAGTGAAATGAGCAGCCGAATGAGCCGACAGAAAGAATTTCTTGTGCGGGATGGAAGTGATAAAGGGGTTTTTTCTCAATGGGGTCAATGGCGGCAGAAGTTATGCGCCCATAAGAGAGTGGGATGAGGGTGGCATTCTGGTTGGCGCGTGCGCCACAATCCCCCCGCTTGCCCTCCTCAATGCGGCAGACCTTTGGGCAGAGGAGGCACTGAACGGTGGAGTTTTTGAGCGGGCGCCAGAACAGCGCCTCCTTCACTGCACACTTCTCCTCAGCACATCCAGTATGGAGGCGTGATATCCCACCTCCTTAAGGACTTCAAGTTGAGCGTTGAGCATCTTTCTGCGCTGGGCGGGTGTTTCGTCTTTCAGCCCGACAAGGTGGAGGAGTCCGTGAACCGCGAGGAAGACCGCCTCAATGTTGGGGTGGATATCCAGTTTTTCGGCGGTTTCCATAACGGCGTTGGCGTTGACGAAGACCTCCCCCAAGAGCGCTTCCTCTTGGTCGCGCATCGGAAAGGCTAAGACATCGGTGGTCTCGTCACGCCCTGTGAACTGCCTGTTCAATCTGCGCATCCTGCGTGCTGAAACGAAGACAATGCTCACAGGTCCTCTCTTCTTGTAGCGCTTAAGGACAACTCGGGCAGCCTTCCTCACAAGCCACACTGGCACCCGAAAACCACGATAAAGGCTTCTGACATAGACATCCGTTTTCAAGGCGTAACTCTCCAAAAAAGTTGTTCAGTTGGTCTCCTTAAGACCCAACTTCTTTTTTATGCGTTCAAACCCTGGGAGTTTTCTGACATTTTCCAGTTCGCCGTCCCGCAGAAGCCACTTTTTCCAATCATCGCTCAAGGACTCGTCTTTCTGTTTGCCATCCACACCTTTCTCCAGTTGGGTAAGTGCTTCAGCGGGTTTTCCGCTCGCCGAGAGGAGACAGGCGAAGTTGAGGCGCAAATCAGGGTCAGGGTTGAGTTTCAGCAGAAGTCGGTAGTAGTTTTCCGCTTTCTGGTAAAGGCGCGCCTGATGGTAAAGACCGGCGAGGCGCTCATAAAGCATCGCGCGGGTCTCAACTCCAGCACCGGTCAGAGCTTTTTCCAGACTTTTTGCCTCTTCTTCAAAGGGGCGTTTATCTCCTGCGAGGAACAACGCCGCCAGAACCACCGTTTCGTCCACACCGAACCGCTCATCTTTCATCACCTTTCTGACAAGAGGTGTGAGTTTTTTCAATTTCAAGTCGCCCACAGCGTAGACAAGGAGAGTGATAAGGGAACTTGTTGGTCTGACTCTCTCGTCAAGGGCGTCTTTTAGGAGTTGGGCGATGGCGTCCTCTGTCATTTTGCCGTAACGCTTAAACCGCGCGAACTGGTTGGGGTAGAAGAAGTAGACGGACCCTACGCAGCAGTCTTTGGTGATATAGTTGTAGATGTCCTGTTTGAGTCGCTTGGCGAGGAACACCTTTAAAGGGGTGCGATTTATGTTGGTCTCTTCCACCAGTTGGAAGAGGCTTTTTAGGTCGTAGGACTTAATCGCATTAAGGGCGGGGACAGCGATTTGTGGATTTTTGGATTTTGAGATTTGCAGAAGCGACGGTAATGCGGCGGGAACTTTCAGTTTTTGCGCGACCCAGCAGGCAGCCTGAACGAGTCGGAATTTGCCGCTTTTAAGCAGTGGGATGATGGATTTGGGGTCGGTTTTTGCGTGCTGGAGGAGGGCTTTGCGGGCGGCGAGTCTTTCATAATAGAACTCCGACTCAAGTCCATCAACAGGCGCCTGCGAAACCTGCAAAAGAACCAAACAGAGTGCCATCATTGCTCAAGCCGCCTAATCATCTCAATCGCCCTTGCCAAGGAGTTGGCAACCTCAACGCTTATCTCCGATGCGGGTCTGTATTTATCAACAATAACCTGTAATTTCTTTTTGGCAAGCGGTTTATCACCTTCAGCGGCGATTTTGCGCGCTTCTTCTATCACCTTGTCTATCTTATCCTTCATCTTCGCCGCCAACTTCTCTATGTGGTCGGTTATTTCCGCGCCCACAATTGTGCCATACTCTACCCGCACCTTCTCAAGCCTTCTGTAGGCTTCCACCAGTTCGTCAGGATGCTCTCTGCACCATTTGAGCGCTTCCGCCAGCGCTTTCTGCGCTTTCTTCTCCTTGGTCTCCTCCGGCTCATCGTGTGGCTTCGGAGGAGGTGGCGCAACAGGTGGTTCCACCTGCGGGCGTTTTGGGGGTTTATTATGGGAGGTGTGGCTGGTTCCCGTCCGTAGTTTTTGGGGAGGTGGGGACTGGCTGAGGGAGGAAACAGCAACAAGGACTATCAGTAGAAGAACCGCTGCACCTACAAGGATGAGTGGCAGAGGAGTTTTCTTGCCGCGTTCGGTTCTCGCAGGTCTTGGGAGAAGGCTCTTCTGTATGGTGGATGATGTGGGACGCCTGCGCTGCTTTTCGGTTGGGGAAACATCTATACCGAAGTGGCGCATCACCCCAACCAGGGCTTTGATAAGGGCACCTGCGTTGCGGAAGCGCTCGCTCCGTTTCTTCGCCAGCATTTTCTTGAGAAGGCGCACCACCATATCGGGCATCTCTTCGGGATAGTTGACCTCGCTCTTGACGATTTTGACCATGACCTCGTGAGCGTCTCTGCCCAGATGCGGAGGTCTGCCTGTGAGCATATGGAAGAGTGTGGCGCCAAGGCTGTATATATCGGTTCTGCCATCAAGGCTTTCTGGCTCAAGCACCTGCTCGGGGCTCATATATGCGGGGGAACCGACGGTGAAGCCTGGGCGCGTGGGGTCGTGGAAGCGTTCACTGCGTGTCCATTTCGCAAGCCCCATATCCATTATCTTGGCGACACCGTCTTTGGTTATCATAATATTAGCAGGCTTTATGTCGCGATGAACAATACCCCGCTGGTGAGCGTAGGCGAGTCCTTGGGCAACCTGATAAACGACATCAAGCGCCTGCCGAAGCGGTATAGTTTTTTCGCGCTCCATTGCGTGCGCCACCGTCTCACCGTCAATCAACTCAAGGGCAATGTAGTAAATTGACTGGTATTGTCCTGCTTCGTAAACCCTGACGATGTTCTTGTGGCGCAGCACGGTGGCAGCCTGGGCTTCTCGCAGAAACCGCGTCACAAATTTCTCGTCTTTTGCCATCTCCGGGGGCAGAATCTTTATCGCCGCCTCTTTGCCGGTTTCTATATGTATCCCCTTGAAAACCCAGCCCATACCGCCCTTGCCCAGTTTGGCGACGATAGTGTAGTCGGCTATTCTCTGTGCCGCCTGTGTCAAACTATTTCCCTCCGACCTTAAACGCCGAAAGCGCCTTCCTGAAAGCCGCCTCATATTTGGGGCGGTTTACGCTGAAGCAGACACAACTCACCACATAGATTTTGCTGTCCTTGATAAAGTATGCTGTCAGATAGAAGCGCACAGGCTGCCCCTGAGGCAGCGGTCTTCTGCGTTGGTTATCGTCGTATGTGAGAGAAAAACCTGAAGCATCAGCGCAACTCACCTCTGCGCTGTCCACCTTGCTGTATGTTCGTGAAAGACGCCTTTTCTCCGCCGTCAGAAGTCCCGCCGCGTCATAACCTTTGCTGTTTGTCAGAACAAGCACCTCTATTCTGGCGTCATCCTTTGTGGCACCTATCTGGAATCCCGCCGTTGCCGACTGCTTAAGGAAGGAGAAATCTGAAGGTTTGGTGAAGGAGAAACCGTATTTGTCGGATGTGTAGGTGTTGCCTTTGATTTTGCCCTCTTCAGGGATAGGAAGTTTTGTTATCCAAGCGCGCCAGGCGGTTTCAAGGTTCTCAACAGAGCCGAAGCACTTTGTGAAGGTTTTGAGGGTGTTTTGTGGGCGTCTGAAGGGAATGCGGGGGTGCTGCCGCCGCGATGCGGATATGACTTTGACCGCCTGCCAGTACTGCGCTAATGCGCGGCGGTATTTGGACGAGCGGTGGAGGAAGTGGATGAGACTCCACGCGGCAATTTTGTAGGTGTCATTGAAGCGAGCCCGCGGCGCACGCAGCAGGTCGCTTATACGGGGGAGTTTGCCGTTCTGCAGCAGACCTTTCAGCGTTATGACCGCCTGTCGTGGCAGTCCTCCCAACTTGCATCGTCCGCTTCTGTCAAATTTTGCCGCCTCAAAATAGCCCGCTACTCCCTCCCCAAACCAAGTCGGAACTACCGCGCCTCTTGCTGTGCACCTCTCCATCCAATCGTATGCCATCATTCGTGCGAGGATTCCTTTTGTGCCGCCTTTCTCTTCCGGCGCGCCGTCATATGTCGCTATCAACCCCTCGTCCCGACGCCAGAACCCCCCATCATCCTTCCTCACGCCAGTCGTCATTGAGAACTCATCTCCGTTGCGGAATATCCAGATGTTTGTTCGTTTGGCGTCTTTCTTTTTGATTATGGAACCGAGCATCGTTTTCAGGTTGGACTGGACAGTTGAGACGGCGTTGCGGTAAAGTGAGGCTTTCTTGCGGGGAAGATTTGTCTTCAGGGCGTATTCACCGATTTTGGTGGTGCGCGCTTTCTCCCACGGCACCCCCTCCTCTTTCGGCTTGGGCTGCTCTTGGGGAGTCGGCTCCTCTTCAGTTGGTTTTTGCTGCTCTGACGGTTGCTGCTGCGGCTCGGAGGGCTTCAGTTTCTCATACTCCTCTTTTGTCATCACCCTTCCCTGATAGATGACAAGGTCGGTGCCCTCTATCATCTTTGCAACCTGCTTTTCGGGCAGCCACGCACCACCATAGCGCACATATCCCAGCGCGATTCGGGTTGGCTCGTGTTCGGGGTCGGCTGTCAGCGCTTTGAAAAGATGGTATCTCGCCCTGCCTTCAAGACCGAACTTCTTGCACCACTGCGCCAACTCATACTGCTTCTGCGCGTCATCATCAGGCGTCCGCTTGAGCCTTTTTTGGTATTCCTCCTCAACGGTGGGAGCGTGTTCTATGCGGGCTATGTCGCTCCTTGATATCTGCACTATGCCGTGCTGGGTGGCTATCTTGACATAACTGTCGGTCTCTTCAATGATTGTGCCGCGCAAAATGGCGCCGCCTTTGCGGTAGACCACATCCTGCCCTATCTTCTCCTGTGCGGGCAGGAGAAGCGCAACGGCGATAAGTCCGACAACAAAAACCAACCGCATTTTACCTCCTCCACACGGTCTCTTTCCTGCTAGGCGGCTGTGAGGCTCGCGCATCAAGAGCGTGTTATGGTGGAGGTGTCGGGCTGCTGAACAGGAGCACCGCAGTGGAGACCTGCTTCTGCAGCCGCCGACAACCCCTCAAAAACCACCGACTTCAGACTCACACCACTGCTCTCCGCCAGCCGCCGCGCCGACTCATATTCCACGCTCACATTCAACACCCGCTTGCCATCGTGCCCCACCTTCACCACCACATCACCGTATCGCGTCTTCACCTCCACAAAAAACCTTTCAAGAACAGCCCTTCTTATCGCCCAGAAACGCACTCCCAGTGTCGTCGTCTCCTCAAGAAACACGGCTCTGACAGCATCCATCGCGCTTTGGGGAACTATAGCACACAGTTTGGCGCCCATCCTACCCTTCTTGCCGTATGTCGGCTCAATCCACGCATCCTGCGCCCCCGCATCAAGCGCCTTACCCACCGCGTGGCTCAATATCCGCGGCTCCGCATCATCTATGTTCGCCTCCATCTGCCATAAAAACGGCTCTCGGTCAACATAGACAGAACCCAGTGTCACGCGCAGAACATTGGGAATACCAGTCGTGTTGCGCTCTCTCTCCCCTGCACCGTATCCTACCCGTTCCACCACCATCTGAGGCGGCGTATGGGGACGGCATACGGTGCGGATTATAGACGCCGCGGTAGGGGTCGTCATCTCGTGCGGTTCCGGAACAAACTGCACCGCAAACCCTTTCAGTAACTCCACCGTCGCAGGTGGCGGCACAGGCACAGCGCCGTGACCGCAAACCACATATCCGTGACCGAACGGCACCGTCCCGCAGTAGAACAACTTTATCTGCATCGCTTCCGCCAGCGCGAAAAAACCTACCACATCCGCTATACAGTCCTCCGCACCCGTCTCGTGTAAAACCACATCCTCCACCTTCTTCCCGTGCACCCGCGCCTCCGCCTCCGCCAAATGACGAAATGCCATCACACAACGCTGCTTCACCGTCTGAGACAGATGCGCCGCCTCTATTATACCCTCCACATCCTTCAGACGCCTCTCCTTCATCTCGCCCTCAAAACGGAAGACCGCCCGACGCGCCTTTATCGCACCCCTCATAACCTCCTGAACCTCAAACTCCACCCCATCCCCCAACACCGCCCTCACCGCCCTCTTCACCACATCCCCGTCTCCGCCCGCGTCAATCAACGAGCCTATCAACATATCCCCCGCAGCCCCTCCTATCGGCTCAAAATAGGCTATCTTCATAACACAACGCCTCTTATCCTCTCCTTATTTATATTATCCTAACCGAAAAACCGCCTTCTAACAACCCAAATCACAACATAACCTTGCTTTTTGCCTCTTTTGGTGTATTGGTGTTTGAGGCGCTTGAAGGAGGCGGATATGG
>Ga0190361_1001177_pt1 | contig 10055 bp, 10 predicted proteins | sample 48721845_MG_FD_161273 | JGI IMG/M metagenome (GOLD analysis project Ga0190361, IMG submission 161273) | Hydrothermal vent microbial mat bacterial communities from Southern Trench, Guaymas Basin, Mexico - 4872-18-4-5_MG | ecosystem: Environmental > Aquatic > Marine > Hydrothermal vents >...
GTGTACATGTGTATCAACACATATACCCGGCTTTCCAAAACCAAGCGTATATACCAGATTGGCTGTTTTTCTTCCCACTCCTGGAAGATGAAGCAAATCTTCAAACCTGCTTGGTACCCTTCCATTGTATTGCTCGACAATAATCCTTGAAATATTCCTTATTGTTGTTGCTTTCCGGTTATAAAATCCAGTTGGATATATAAGTTCTGCAATCTCATTCTCTGAGAGAAGGCACATTTCCTCCGGGGTCGACGCCGCAGAAAACAAACGCTGTGAAGCTTCTCTTGTCACATCATCCTTTGTACGAAGGGATATTATAGTTGATATAAGTATTCTGAAAGCATCTCTATTCTCGGCAATCTCAGTAACAGAGGGCTTTCGCCAGTTTTTCATTTCACTTCTAAGAATACCGACTACTTTTTCAATATCGAGTTCTTCCATTTACAGAATCTCCATATAAATCATTACGCCTATATTATAACACGCTGAATCTTTTAATAAACATATGCACAAACAATCAATGAATAATAAACTCGGTAAAATTAAGAGCAGCTGAGAAAGAAAACCCTGTCTTTTCACCTTTGAACAAAAGCAATTATAATATTAAATACGAACTTGTAAAACACGTTTTAAGGTCGAAAATATTTACAGAGACACCCTTGAAGGTTATCATATAAACAATGAAATACAAAGATTATCTCTGGATCGAGAACCTCATCCAACAAAATTTCCCACTTAAGGAACTAAGTACCTACAGAGTAGGTGGTCCGGCAGAATATTACATCGAACCGGCAGATGAGGAACAGGCACTGGCTGCTCTAAAATGGGCCGATGAAAAAAAGATAGAGGTTTACATCCTGGGTGGTGGATCAAATGTACTTATACACGATGAAGGGCTTAAAGGACTTGTCATAAATACAAAAAGATTAAATAAGATCTTATCTCAGGGAAAAAAAGCTCAAGCTTCAAAAAATAGTAACAAAGTAATAAAAAAAGAAACATCAGTAGCCGAGGAAGTGACCATATTTGCCCAGTGTGGAGCACAGATTGATCGTATTGTCGATAAATGTGCTGAACTTGGATATGGGGGTTTTGAGGAGTTTGCAGGGCTTCCAGGAACGGTTGGTGGCGCAATATTCATGAATGCAAGGGCATATGGAAAATCAATAGCTGATATAATTGAAACAGTTCGGGTATTCAAAAAGAATGCAAATGGTAGATGGATATCAAAAACATATAGGAGGGAAGGTCTGTCATTTGGATATAAAAGCTCCCCTTTCCAGAAAGAGAGAACTTTTATACTGGAGGCAACATTTAAACTGAAACCTATAAACTCCGGAAAGATAAAAAATCTTATAGAGGAATATCGGCAAAAAAGAAAAGAGCTGGGACAATATGCACTTCCAAATGCAGGGTGTGTTTTTAAAAACAATAGAAATTTTGGAAAACCAACCGGCATGATCATAGAAGAACTTGGATTAAAAGGTAAAAAAATAGGTGGGGCAGAGATATTTAACAAACACGCAAACTTTATAGTCAACACAGGAAATGCCACGGCACAGGATATTTATAATCTTATAAGATTTATAGAAAATGAGGTAGAAAGAAGGCTTGGTTTAAAGCTTGAAAGGGAAATTAGGTTACTGGGTAAATGGGAAGAGTAAAAATGTATTTCAAATTTGATAAATTCCCCGTATGTGTTATATTTTTTTCTATGATGAGGAGATTATTATTTATCGGGATTATCATAATTTTTCTATCATTCCCATTTGGAGCTTTTTCCTCAACAGGAGAAACAGGGGGAGTTGAAAACATATTCTCATACGGTGCAGGTCTAAGAGCCCTTGGAATGGGGGGAGCATTTACCGCAATAGCAGGAGATTCTTCTCTTGTATACTGGAATCCCGGTGCAATGGCTTTCAACCAGTATAAAGAAATAAGCCTCTTTGGATTGAGAACAATAGCCGATTCCTACTACGTAAGTGGATTCTACACAAATCCCACTGTAAGCCTTGGTGCTCTCGGTTTTGGAGGGCTTGGAGTATACACATCTGGAATAGAATCATACGACTCAAGCGGAGCTCCAATCACAACAGAAAAAAACTCATACCTACATTATCAGATCCTTCTGGCGTATGGTTACAATTTTAAGTGGGGCCTCGGGGTTGGAAGTACTGTAAAGATTGAACAGATAAATCTCCTCGATTACACGGGCACAGGTGCGAGCTTCGATATCGGGTTTTACTTTAATCCAAAAAGACCTGAATGGCTTTCTATTGGTGCTGTTGTACAGGATGTATACGGTACCGGGATAAAACTTGGAAGTGAATACGAAAAAAACACAAGAATATATAAACTCGGGATAGGAACAAGTTTTAAGTTAGGGGCAAATAAAAGAACAACCTTAACATTTGATCTTGACGGAAGAATGTTTACCGACAATTACAACCCAACAAAACCAGAGCTTTACTATGATTTGAGTTTCGGGACCGAGGTAAACTTCTCAGATAGGCTTATGTTTAGAGCAGGTTACAGGGAGTTTGAACCACAGAATATATTTCAATCTCTGCCACAGGGTCTCTCCTTTGGGATGGGAATAAGGCAATGGGGGATTGGAATTGATTACGCAGTTTCCTTTGAAGATCCAACATGGCAGGGAACAGCTGAACTTCTCATGCGACTTGGAATAAGCTACAGGTTTGGATTAAGTATAGATGAGAAAAAAAGGCTTGAAAAACAGAGGATAGAACAGGAAATACAAAAAGGTATTAGAAAGGCAACCGAGAAATATCAAAAACAGCTGGAGGAATTATCTGCAAAATATGAAGCAGACAAACAGAGGGTACTACAGGAACTAGAGCAAAAGTACCAGGAAAAGATTGCAAAAATCGATCAAACAATTGAAAAAACAAGACAGGAAATAATAGCAGACCTTACGGCACAATTCGAAGCAGAAAAAAACAGAGCACTTGAAGAATTAAGACAAAACTACGAAGCCCAGAGAGCAGCACTTGAAAGTCAGCTCAGCCAGGAAAGGGCAACATACGAGCGGCAAATAGCCACACTCCAGAGAAAGTACGAAGAAGAAAAACGAGCACTTGAACAAAAAATTGTCGCAGATGAAACCTTCAAATCAGAAAAATATGCCAAAGCACTTGAACTCTATGCAGCAGGTGAGTATGAGGATGCTCTTGCAGAGTTAGAAGCAATTGCGAGGTTTGATCCGAATTACCTTGACGTCCAGGATTACATAAATAAAGCCAAGGCTGCCACAAAGGATGTGAGATCCTATCCACCAGAAATAATGAATATCTACTATAGAGGGATTGATCTATTTGTTCAGAAAAAATATGAAGAGGCAATTGCAGAGTGGCAGAAAATTCTCGAAATTGATCCTTATAATCAGCTCGCTCTGAGGAATATAAAAGAAGCCGAACAGAGACTGAGAAAACTCAGAGAACTCAAGAAAAAATAATCAATGTGAATGCTTAATAAAAACCAGGGCTAAAAACCGCCTGGAAGCCATATTTGTGCAAGAGTTTCTGTAACTTTAAATCCGCAGGAAAGATAGAGTCTGTAAGCCGGTATATTTTCCTTTCTCACAAACAGTACCACTTTTGAACAATTAGAAAGTAGCCTTTCAGCATGAGCGGTTATTAGTCTTTTCCCATATCCCTTCCCTCTGTATTCTGGAAGGACAAACACATAACCAATCTGGCATATCCCATTGAAGCTTGCATTTATGCCGGCTATCCCTACAGGTTTATTACCGTCGTATAATGCTGTAATTTCCTCTTTCTGAAGCTTTCTTCTCACAGCGAGCAGAAGCCCGGTTCGCTCACTATATGTATGGTTGACATTCAGTTCTTCCGACTCATATTTAATAAATAATGGCAACAGATCCTGAGCTGAAGAAACGGTTGGAACTCTATGTTGAATCCCCGGATACTTCTTCAAACTATTTCTATCTACTTCCATAAAATAGAACTCTTTTACTCTTTTTATCCTGAAAATGGAGCTCTCAATTATCTGTCTGATAACATTCTCATGGCTGAAAATAAACTGGTTATCAGGATAATTCCTGCTTAGAAAACCCTTCAGCCTCAATCCAAGATATTCTGTAAAAGGTACATTTAAAAAAAGGTGGGTAAACATGCCTGCCCTTACATGAAGTAATCCAATTATTTTTCCATCTCCAATTACAGCATAATTTCTGTAACCTCTGTGCTTTCTTTCAAGTCCTTCTAGGAGATAAATATCCTTTATCTTCCACTTTAAAGCCAAACGAAGTGCCCTGGCCCTATGAGACTGCTTATTTAAGAAATGAAAACCTATTTTAATAGGCGTTTTTGAGATTACCATTGATAAAGTACCGGTAACAATCTTATATTTTTAAAGGATACCCCATCGATAAAAGCGGGTCAATACTGTTTTGATTCCAAAAGGTAGGCAGTATGATATATCATAACGGATTGAACTTTGAGTGTCAGAAATGCGGCAATTGCTGTAGTGGGATTCCAGGATATGTATACCTGACGATAGATGAGATAAAAAACATTGCCAGATACCTCGGAATAAAACCCGATGATTTTATAAAAAAATACACATTAAAGGTCATTATAAACGGAGAACCAAGACTCTCACTCATTGAAACACAGAACTTCGACTGCATATTTTACAGTAAGAATAAGGGATGTGAAATATATCCTGTAAGGCCATACCAGTGCCGTTCATTTCCCTTCTGGCCTGCAAATCTGGAAAATCATGAAGCATGGATAAAGGTAAGCAGACTATGCCCCGGGGTCAACAGGGGCAGATATTACTCAGCTGAGGAGATAAGAGAAATCCTCTTAAAACAACCCGATTATAATATGAACCACTTTAGATAATCCCAAGTTTTTTACCAGCTTTCCTGAAAACCTCAAGAGCATAATCAAGCTGTTCGTCAGTATGTGTCGCAATATAGCTTGTTCTTATCAGAGATTTTCCCGGCGGTACGGCCGGTGGTATTACAGGATTTACAAAAACTCCATTCTCAGTTACTTCTTTCCAGAGCATAAAGCACCTGTCCATCTCACCTATTATAAGCGGAACTATAGGGGTCACCGTCTCTCCAACATCGTATCCCATCTCTCTAAAGCCATTTCTCATCTTTTCTGCTATCTGAAGAAGCCTTTTCCTCCTTTCCGGTTCATTCTTAATAATCTCAAGCGCAGCATTAACAGCTCCCAGAACTGCTGGAGGTAGACTCGCAGTAAAGATCAGCGCCCTGGAATGGTGTTTCAGATACTCAATTACCCTTGAATACGAGACAACAAATCCTCCAATTGTGGCAAAAGATTTACTGAAGGTCGCCATCTGGATGTCAACCTCATCTTCCAGACCAAAATATTCAGCCGTTCCTCTTCCATTTTCCCCCAGAACACCAACAGCATGGGCTTCATCTACCATAACCCTTGCCCCATATTTTTTTGCAATATCAATAATCGAAGGCAAATCAGCAAGATCACCTGCCATGCTGAAAACACCATCCACCACTATTAATTTCCCTGCATCTCTATCACTCTCCTCAAGGAGTTTCCTGAGGTGATCCATATCGTTATGTCTGAACTTAACAATCTTCCCAAAGCTCAGTCTGGCTCCATCAATTATACTTGCATGATCGTCCCTGTCTATGTATACAATATCGTTTCTCCCCACTATTGTAGACAGTACACCCTGATTAGTCAGAAACCCAGTTGAAAAAAGGAGTGCCTTTTCCTTTTTCATAAACTCGGCAAGTTTCTCTTCAAGTTCTTCATGCAGATTCAAAGTACCGTTGAGAAACCTTGAACCGGCACATCCAGTTCCATGTTTTCTGATACTCTCAACGGCAGCCTCTATTGTTTTTTCATTGAATGTTAATCCCATGTAGGAATTAGACCCAAGCATTATCATTTTTTTTCCATTAATATAAACCTCAGTATCTGTTCCCGTTTCTATTGCCCTGAAATAGGGATATAACCCTCTTGCTCTATACTCTTCGTATAGGTTATAATCAAAAGCCTTCTGAAAAATATCCATTTTATCCTCTCCCGGATAATTTTTTGCCCTTTCAGCAAGAGTCAACAGAACCAACATGATACACAGAAATGTAAGATAGCATTTCCTGAAAGAATCGTTAACTACTTAAATTAGATTATACTATAATATAAAAATTTAAAATTTTTGACTGATTTTTTCCGATGATTGTAATATACTCAAATTGATAGAAATAATACTAAAACTAATTTCATAAATTGGGGGGTTAGATGTTTAAAAAATATCGTTTATTCGTACTGGTACTGAGTCTGATTTTAATTATCAATATTACACCTGCTTTCTCCCAGAGAGTTGTAAGACTGGGAGATTTACCAAAAAGTGATTTCACGATAAGCATATATCAGGTTGTTGGATTTCAGGAAGGAGCGGAAGGATACAAAATTACCTACCTGGATACAAACAATGAATTGAAACACCTCTATCTTCCAGCTGCAATGAGAGATAAATACCTCATCTACAGACCAAGGGAAAATACTTTTAACCAGAACTTTGTAATAATATGGCGTAAGGGGGATACGGTAGCAAGGGTTGAGTGGTTCATGCCCCAGAAAATAGACTATACTCTTCCGTTTTTTACTGTCAGCCCATTTGGAGAAGAAGATAAAAAAATATTTGAGCGGATAACAAAGAAGGGAGAACTGGTTCTGGAAGCTGAAGCACTGGGCGGAGCTCCAGTTATAAGAGCCCCTGGTGAATAACCGGGGAATAATAAAAAGTCGAGATCAGGTATAGTTAAAAAATGAAAGAAGTCTCAGTAAAAGGTCAATTTTTCTACGCTTTGGTAAAACCCAGGAAATGAAATAGAAGCAGCATCTGCATTTTTTATAATAACCTCCCCATCTGTGGCGAGTGCCATTATTGAAGAAGCCATTACAATCCTATGATCTCCATTCGTATCAATCTCACATCCACACGGAACATTGGGGCCTTTTATCTTAAAACCATCAGCATACTCCTCAACCTCACCGCCAAAAGCATTTAACATTGACACTACGGTTTTAATCCTATCCGATTCTTTAAATCTTAACTCACCGGCTCCAGATATCTTTGTTACTCCTTCAGCAAAGAAACCAGCAACTGCCAGTATGGGTATTTCATCTATAATCAGAGGAACCTCTTCTCCTGGAATTTCAATACCCTTTAAAGAAGAGCTTTTACTTCTCACATTCCCAGAGGGTTCGGGAGAGTCACCAAGCTTTTCCACCTCGATCTCAGCACCCATTCTTTTTAAGACCTCAAGAATATGTGCTCGTGTAGGATTTAAGAGAACACCCTCGGCCACAAACTCCGAATCTGGAAGAATAAGGGACGCAACAATAAAATAGATAGCCGAAGAGAGATCACCGGGAACATCAAAACTTACTGGTTCAAGCTCCTTTCTAGGTCCAACCTCAATCACCTTTTCTCCATTATTCCAGTTCTGAGCAATATCGGCTCTCATAATTTCAAGCATTCTCTCGGTATGATCTCTCGTTAAAAACTTTTCTATAAAAACGGATTTCTCGTTCAGAAAAAGGGATGCAAGAATCAACGCGGATTTTACCTGGGCACTTGGAACGGGAATCTCATACTTAATACCTCTGAGCTTCGAACTTTTCAATATGACAGGTAGCGTACCATCTTTGGAACTTATTTTCGCTCCCATTCTATTGAGCGGTTCCACTACACGATTCATCGGTCTCCTGGATAGGCTTTCATCTCCCATAAATACCGCACTTCCACCAGCTCCGGCCATAAGGCCCATCATCAACCTTGCAGTTGTACCAGAGTTTTCACAATTAAGATCAAACGTTTTATCCCTGAGAAGAGCTTCAAAACCTTCAAGACCCACCCCTGATATAATGAGTTTACCATCTCTACTCTTCATATTAACACCAATGCCAGTTAGAATTTTCTCTGTGGTAATAACATCCCTTCCGCTGGAGACATTCCCGATAATCGATTCCCCAGAAGCTATGCTCCCCAGTATCAATGCCCTGTGAGAAACAGATTTATCTCCCGGAAAAACCATCCTGCCCCTGATTCTTTTTATTCCTCTAAGAGTAATGTTCACCCTCTCGATTCCTCCGTTTCCTCTGCCTTTCATAAGAATCAAAACTTAATATGCTTTCACTCATCCGTTGTTTCTGCTCTGTATGAGGATTTAAAAATAGCTCTGTATATATTTTCAATATAGCTATAGACTGAGTTATCTTTTATCATACTCCGAAATCTGCTCAGAATATTATCCTCTCTACTCTTATCAATTATACTCTGATTGTTCAACCTCTTGTATTTCCCAATCTCGGAGACAAGCCTGTATCTTTTCACAAGGAGCTTTAAAAGCTTGGTATCAATCCTATCAACCCTGAATCTCAATTTATCAATTTTATTTTTCCTGTTTTTCATCGAAAATATCCCTGAGGCCCCTACACTAATTTCCAGTAAAATATACCCAACAAACTATCATGGCAAAAATTATTTTCACTGAACTTCTGAATTACAAAAAAATCCTATAACTCAGCTTTTTCATTTTCATCCCCACAATATTAATCCATATATTGAAAAAATATTCAGATTAAATTAATATAAAAATGATAATTTCATAAAAGGAGACTATCTTTCAGTATTACCTTTAATTAAGGCTAATCTTATCCTCAACTATTACCGAAATAAAGCCGGAGATAAATATGATTGTTGGATATGGTATTGATATAATGAAAACCTCAAGAATAAAGAGAGCAATAGAGCGTTTTGGTACCAGATTCATTAAAAGAATATATACAAAAGGTGAAATTGAATTCTGTAAAAAAAGAAAATCACATCCATTTCAGGTTTATGCTTCATTCTGGGCTGTAAAAGAAGCTGCTATGAAAGCTCTCGGTACGGGGCACAGAAGGGGTGTTAGATTCAGAGATATTGAGGTCTGTCACCACCCAAGTGGAAAGCCTTACCTTAGGCTTTACGGAAAAAGCGAGAAAATCTGTAAAAATCTTGGAACAAAAAATATAGAAGTCTCAATGTCCCATCTCGATGATCTTGTTATAGGAGCGGTGATTTTTGAAAAATAAAACATATGATATAATGTAGCATAATTCAAAATCAGCACCCGAAGCTTCCAGGGGATAAAAGGACATAAGTTTGTTTAGGACCGGCTTGATGTATATAAAACGAAGATCGAGTTTTTTGAAATATAGAAATATGAATGCATAATAGAATTAGTAATGTTGCAGTACCGGCGAACTTAGAACAGTTCAAATAAATATTTGTCAATTTCTTTACTTGGGATTAATAATTTACGATTCAAAATGAAAACTCGAAGTTCGCCCTATATAAAAATGGAGGATGCAATGACCAGAGAAGAAGCAATGGAGCTGCTGAAAGAATATACAAAAAAGCCCAATCTGATAAAACACGCACTCGCGGTGGAAGGTGCAATGGCGGCATATGCCAGAAAGTTTGGAGAGGATGAAAATAGCTGGAGGATTGTTGGATTGCTCCACGACTTTGACTACGAAAAATATCCAGATGAAAAAAACCATCCATACAGAGGTGCAGAAATTCTGAAAGAGAAAGGAGTTCCCCAGGATTGGATTGATGCTATAATGGGACATGCAGAATATACCGGGGTTGAGAGAAAAACCCTCATGGCAAAAACGCTCTATGCAGTGGATGAACTAACCGGCTTCATCATAGCGGTTGCACTGGTAAGACCATCCAAGAAGCTGGAGGATGTTACGGTAAAATCTGTGAAAAAGAAAATGAAGGATAAGGCATTCGCCGCAGCCGTTGATAGGGAGGCCATAAAGAGAGGTGCAGAGGAGCTTGGAGTTGATCTTGACGAGCACATCCAGACTGTACTCGATGGATTAAAAGCTGTTGCGGAAGATTTGGGTTTATAGTCCGTTCTTTCACTTAGTTTCTCTATAAAACCTAAGCAAGCTCATTGATTTGTAATAATTCATTTGATCCATCTTCAAATAGATAATATCCCT
>Ga0190361_1001178_pt1 | contig 10046 bp, 16 predicted proteins | sample 48721845_MG_FD_161273 | JGI IMG/M metagenome (GOLD analysis project Ga0190361, IMG submission 161273) | Hydrothermal vent microbial mat bacterial communities from Southern Trench, Guaymas Basin, Mexico - 4872-18-4-5_MG | ecosystem: Environmental > Aquatic > Marine > Hydrothermal vents >...
AAGGTCGCCCCTCCCGACCACACCCCTGGCGGGGTGTGCCCGACGCCCCACCAACCCCAGGTGTCACCGACACCTGGGGACCCCATTAATTGAAAACTAAGGAAGGGCGTCGGGTCCGTCGGGAGGGGCGACCTTCCGCCGGCCGCGCAACTTATTTTATTTAAACGCATTTTATACCCACCCCCCCTCCCTACTATAGAGATTGTCTATAGGTCCTATTAAGATTTTCTATTTGACTCTCTGCCTAGGTTGCCGCATCTTAAAAACACGTTCTCATCATCTTGTAAAAAGGGGGTACAAAATGCTACACATAAGTCGCTGCCTCAGGACAGCAAATCCATACACACCCCGCATCTCCAGGGTCTCAGAGAAGATCCTGGAGATTTTTTTGTATCTGTGTTCTCAGTCTGGGAAGGATTACTGCTGGCCTTCCCAGGAAAAGATCATCGAGATCCTTGGCCAGGTGCATCAGATCTCCATCTCCAGACGCACGCTAAACTACCACCTCCGCGCCCTGGAAGACCACGGCTTTATCCGGCGCATCCGCCGGATAAAGCGGGGGAAGAATGGGCAGATTGAGTTTCACTCCACTCTCTATTGCCTGCTCGACAAGGCGCGTAAGCTCCTCAAGAAGCTCATGCGCTTTATCTATAGATCGATGAAGAAGTTCGCCCACCTCTGGAAGGAGGTAGTGTTGGAGCCTCAGATTGAGGCGTTCGGCTCCCAGGAGTTTGCTTCCCAGGAGGAGCGAAACAAGGCGGGCCTTGCGCTCCTCAAAGAAATAACGGGGGTGGCATAAGATGGGTGCCTACCCCAAGAACTGGCCCGTAATAGCCTGGGAAGTGAAGAGGGCTGCCGGGTTTCGCTGCGAACACTGCGGCCACCCTCACGACCCTGAAGCTGGGTATTGCCTCACGGTCCACCACCTGGACGGCAACCCGGCCAACTGTGCACCGGAAAACCTGGTAGCGCTGTGCCAGCGCTGCCACCTGCGCATCCAGGCACGCCTTCATCCCAGGCAGCTTTATCTCCTCTGTGAGCCCGAATGGCTCCGGAGGAGAAGAAACCACGCAGAGGTGAGCCAATGAGCGGCGGTGAGTTTTTGTACAAGGTTGCCGCCATCTGCTTTAGGTGGCAGTGTTCGGTCACGTCCTGGATCCGCTCACGGGCTCATAATGAGGCCGTGGGCGGCCACCCTAACAGCCTCCATATCTGGGGGCTGGCCGTGGATATCGTCCCTGACAACTGGGACGATCTGCAGTGGATCCTCGCGGACATTCGAGATGCAGGGCTCCACTACAAGGTGGAGAGCGACCACATCCACATTCAGGCGAAACCGGCAAGAAAGAGATGATAAAAACCGCCAGCTCCTAAGGCGCTGGGCGGACATAGAAATGCAGCGCCACCAGGGCGGGACCTTCCCACCAGGGCGGAGCAAAAGGAGGTTACATTGTCTGAGAAGGCGTATCCCGTATTCACCGTTGAGTCCGGCACCGTCTCTCCAGGTGCCAGAGTTTCTTCCTTCACCCTCAAGGGGGCTGAGACCACAATCCCTGCTATTCTCGTTGGAGAGCAGGGACGTGGCCGGAAGCTGGGGGTTCTACCTGTCTCCCTCCCCCCAGACTTGATGGAGGAATGGCTGGCCAAGGCGCAGGTCTCCATCTGCGCCGCCCGCGTCGGGACTACCCGCTCTGGGCATCCCAAGCTCTTCGCCGCTGGTGCCTCCACCACTGAGGAGGCAATTATTGCCGTCCTCCGCAGAAAAATCGGCTTCCGGGGGCACAACTCCCACACGGGAGATCGTGCTGACGAGTGGTGGGAGCTTGACGGGTTCTACAGAGAATCCGCCCAGGCAGCCGGCGTTCCGATCAAGGACCGGTACACCCGGGAAGAAGTTGAAAAGTACGGCCCCCGCATAGCCGAGGCCCGTTGGGGATCATCTGAGGGCTACCGCGTAGACACCGGCTTCCAGCACAAGGTCGCGTTCCACGACTTCCCCGGCCAGATCCTCGCCGAAGGGCAGATCGCTCAGGGGGACGCCGGGCGGATGGGGTCGGGGAGGCAACTGGTAGCCCTTATTCCTAAGGGACTGGTATTCCGTACAGCCTACTCAGGCCGGCTGTACGGAAAACCCAGCGCTCACTATTACCTGTGGACAGGCGAAAAGCTCCTCTGCGCCACGTGGGAGGAGCGCTGCCTAACTGACATTTTTTAGGAGGGTAAGATGGTCACCTTCAAAACTACCACATCAGCCCACCACTGCTTGGTGGAGATAGAGCTAGAGGGAGTCGTCACTCCTGAGGCTCTCAAGAGCATGACTCCCCCCAAGATAAGCCTCAGAAAAGGGGTAATACTCTCAGGCAGGGCTCCTATCTGGCTCTACGGAGCTCTGATCCACGAGTATCACCCCACGGCGTGGGTCGCCACCTTCGACCCGCGGCTGGGGGGCGCGGTTGTAGTGATGAGCCACACCCCCGGAATAATCGTGGGAGACATACTAGAACTGCAGCAAGCGTCCTAGACAGCAACGGCCCCGTGTCTCTGCCTTCGGCAGGCACACGGGGCTATTTTTATTCCCTAAAACCAGCGGAGTAATTTTTCTCCTGGGCTGTCTGCACAGCAGACAACCCAGATGTCTCCGGCCATCATTGCCACAGGCAATCATGGCCTCCGGGAAAGACAAAAGAAACAGCAGCGGTGTCCCTTCGGGACATAATTCTTATTTTCCTCGGACCCGGATAAAAGACGATGAAGCGGCGGCCATCTATGCTGTCAAGGTCCCCTCCCAAAGGGCCCCTCCCCAAGGGGTTCCACCTTGACAGCGATGGCCGCCGCAAAAGAACAGCAATTACCGGGTCCGAGGAAATAAGTTTTTTTCGATGCGGCAATCCCCCCTCTGGTCCCGGAGGGGTTGCCTGGCCGAAAGGGACACAAATTGAAGGCCGGGCAGGAGGAAGTGATGAGGAAGATAGCAGAGGTGGTGGAGAAGGTAGAGAAGTTGGGGCGGCAGTACAATTCCCACGTCCGCCGTATTGGGGAGTTGTTTGACGACGTAGCTGACTGGATCGAAGCCCAGTTGCCGGACGGGTTCGACAGGTTCACTGCAGCCGGGCTCCAGTGGAGGAGGAATTGGTGCTCCTCAAATATTGGTTCCTACGGCTCTGCCTTCGGGCTCGAGATCGACATGTCCGGGATGAGGGACTGGGAGCTCATATCTGGGGAGCCGGGGCGGGCATGGTTCCTTCACGGGGACTTCCATACCAGGGTGAGCACCGGCACTCCTCGCCAGTACAGGGAAGCTGCCAAGCGCCTTCCCGTTTTTCTAGAGAAGCTTGCTCAATCTCTCATGGAGGCTTCCGGTGATGCCTCCACACAAGTTGAAGCCCTCGAGAGGGTAGTGGAGGCAATCCAAAAAAGCTGAGCCCCCCTTCAAGGGGGTGGCCTTCGGGTCGCCCCCTTTTTTTGTGCCCTGCCACTGTAGTGGCATCCCATCCACCCACCCCAGACCGGGTGGGTCTTTGCAAACCCGCCTGTGAAGGGACCCTCACCGAAGTGCAAAATTTTGCACACTAACCTTCAGTACAGAGGTAAGTAGTTAAATAAGGTGTCGGCTTTCAGCCGACGATTCTTATTTTTCCCTGCCTCTAAGGCAGGAACCACCTCTCTGAAATTCGCATCCCTGACGTGGGACCCTGCCCTGCACCCTGGAGGGTCTGCGCAGGACTGGTGTCATGCGGCCTAGCGGCCGCAACGGGGTTCTCATATTGACAAGTATTGGCTTTATCTATAGGTTGTATAGAGAAAATCTATAAGGAGGGGGTATGGCAAAATACATCGAAGTGCCGCTGGAGCAACTACACGAACCTTCTTCAGCCGCCAGGCTCGATCCTGAAGACGAGTCAATCACAGAGCTGGCTGAGTCAATAGCCCAGATAGGGCTCATCAACCCCATCACGGTGAAGGCGGTCGAGGGAGGCTTTGAGGTAGTTGCAGGTCACCGCAGGCTTCTAGCCTGCCGTTTGATCAACTTCTCCCCCGTCCCCTGCATGCTCCAGGAAGAAGGTGAGGACGTGACGTACGAGGTCATGAGCGCTGAGAACATCAGCAGAAAAGACCTCACCCCCATGGAAGAAGCTGCCATCCTACGCGAGATGCAGGAGCAACGAAGTTACGGGGTGAAGACCCTGGCAAAGGTGATCGGAAAGAGCCCCGCCTGGGTCAAGCAGCGCCTCGATCTGCTGCGCCTACCACCCGACCTGCAAGCCCACATCCACAAGAACGGGATGGCGATCGAGACCGCCCGTGTCCTGGCAAAAGTCGACGACCCCGACGTGCGCGAGAAGTGGGCCCGGGACGTGATCAAAAATGGGGTCTCGACCCGCGCCGTGATCCTGTGGGTCAACGGCTACCTGAACTCAAAGGCGATGGAGGAGTTTGAGGGGGATGCCCGCGAGCTTGCGACGGAGGACGGCCCGGTCCTGGTCCCAAAGGGCACATGCTGGGTGTGCGGCGGGAGAGAAGAGTACCAGAACATGAAGAGCATAATGCTTTGCCCCTTTTGCTACCGCGAGCTGCTGAGGGCAAAACTGGAGAGGAGTCCAGATGACCGAACTGCTCACAGCTCTTGTGATGACACTAGCAGGCCTGGTCTTGAGAGTGGACAGGAGACTGGCGAGGCTGGAAGGGAAAGTGGACGTCCTGTGCAGGTTACTAAATAGAGTGAGGGAGAACAATGGCAAAGGACGAGGAAAAGAAGAGGGAACGCCACCCCAAGCCCCTTCACCATCCAAGACACCACCCACTACCACCTGACGTGGCGGTGAGCAGGCTCGCCGCGGTGGCAAGGGCGATGGGGTGGGAGATCTACTCTCAGACGACAGATGACGAGGGAAACATCGTTGTCACGCTCAAGCTCAAGCTACCTGAGCACCCAGAGACACCGAAGGGAGAGATGTTCTTCCCCTTCGGAATGCCAACGTAAACAAAACTATGAGAGGAGGTTGTAAGAATGCCTAAGGTAAAGCCAATTTCCAGGATAGCTGAGAAGTGGGCCAAGGTGACGCCCGCCAGAGCCACCGAGTACAGGGAGGGAGTTGAGACCCCTACCAAGGACTGGGCTGAGGAGGCCATTGCCGCCGAAGAGCGCTACAAGAGAGGCGTGACCGAGGCCGCCAACGCCGGTCGGTACGGCAAGGGTGTCAGCGAGGCCGGCACCGCCAAGTGGAAGGCCAACGCTGCCAGGAAGGGCCCTTCCAGGTTCGCTGAGGGTGTGGCCCTTGCCAGAGGCGACTATGAGAGGGGCTTTGCTCCCTACAGGGAGGTGATCGAGGCTACTGAGCTGCCACCCAGAGGACCCAAAGGGGATCCCTCCAACATCCAGCGGGTGGCTGCCATGGCTGCTGCCCTTCACAAGAAGAAGGTGGAAGGCTAGGCCCTTCCACCAGGAGGTGAGAGATGGCCGTAATTTACCCACTTCGTGAGGTATATGCGTTCAGCGCCAAGTCGCTGTCGGTCTCCCCGCCCGCGGGCAGGGCCGCCATAATCCACGCGGTGGAGGTGGTGGCCCCCAGCGCTGGATGGGCAACGCTGAAGAGCGGCCTGGTGACAGTCGGGTTCTTTGAGATAGGGCCCGACGTCAGGAATCACCTGAGGCCCTCGGTGGAGAGGTCCGGGAGACCTTCGCTGCTTGACCAGCTTAGGGCCCGGGGGCTCTTCAAAGGCTATCCTGTCGTAGAGGGGGACACGTTCAGCGTTTCCACGGACGTGACCTTCACCTGGGCCAGGATAGTGTACGAGGAGGTGGAGGCCGCTGACGTGACGGGTGAGGAGCAGGACGCCAAGAACGCCAAGGAGAGGTTGACGGTGTTCTACGGCACCAACAGCGCCGCCATCAGCGCTGCAACGTACTCCGTCCTGGACAAGAGCCTCATGCCCAGCGAGTTCAAGGCGTGGCCCTTCGAGATGGATGTGCCCCCTGGCTACGCCATTGACGTCCACGGACTGGCCTTCCTGGAGGTCGAGGAGAACAGCTACACCGGGAGCGCGGATACCTACATCAGAACCAAACAGCTGAGGATGAAGGTGAACCGTGAGACCAGGTGGCACCCCAACGAGGACGGGTTCTATGTCCTTGGCGACGGTGCTGATGCCGGATCTGCCAACGTTGCCTACGGCGAGGGGACGAACGTGATCCCGTACGCCGGGAACGACAAGACCGGCGAGTTCTACTTCCTGCCTGAACCTCTAGCCTTGATATCTGGAGATGAGATGATCCTGGAGTGCAACTTCACCCTCGACACCAACGCCGAGCTTGCAGCTGAGAGGCTGAGGGCGGCCCTGATCACGATGGTCAAGAAGGTGTAGGTGGCGCCATGATCAAGTACAAAACCATAGCGGTAACCGTCCCGGCTGGGCAGGAGGTCACTGAAACGATCCTGTCTATCCCCACCGGGAAGCGTTACAGGGTTTACGGGTTCTGTAGGGAGTCTTGCTCCAACGCAATCCTGGTGGTCGTCCGGAACGGCCACCGGGACATAGAGCTGCCGGCGGACGTCGATTACGGATACGCAGACTCGATACCCTACAACGCCGAGTTAGAGGGTCCGGCCGAGATCAGAATTGGCCTCCGGAACCTGGGCGCCGACTCGGTCACCCGCAACATGTCGGTGGTGTACGAAGAGCTATAAGCCATGCGCCTGTTAGGTTTCGAGCAGGCTCTACCCGCTAATAGCTCGCTGCAGGCCACCCTGGATTTCTCCAAGGCGGCTAAGTACCTGCTGTGGGCATACACGTTCGGCGCCTCATGGGTGGAGTTCCAAAAGCACGATAACATCATATCTGCCGCTCCCTGCATGGATCCCGAGGGGACCCTTCCGGTATCCCCGTGTTTTGTGTTTGAGAAGACTGACGACCCGGTGACGGTCACGCTACACAACCTGAGCTCCAGCCCCGTCACGGCCTCTGTCGTGTTCGCAGTCAGCGACGAGGCGTACGGGGACATCATCGACAGGGATTTCCACCTCCGCTCTAGCACCCTTGGGAGATACGACCCAGACACGCTAGAAGGCGGCATTCTGATCAGGAATGATAGGCGAAATGCCGACTTCATCATTCTCCGCCTCGCCTTCTTTGCTGAGTCTCCCAAGTGGCTCAAGACGTCTCGAGGCGAGGATATCCTCAGCCCAGGCGCCCCTTTCCCGTACGGTCCTTTCCTGCTGTACACCAATGCCAGGCTCAGCCCCTCCGAGTACGTCTGCGGAGACATTTTCATCTTCCCTGATGCACCCCTCGAGACAAGGGAAGCAGTTTACTGGGAGCTGCCGTGTGGTGAGGATGTGCCCGAAGGGATCACTCTGCCCGCTCTGCGGCCAAACCTGCAGCTTATGCCGGTCTTCTCCTGGAAGCCCGTTGTGTGGCCTCCAACACCACCCAGGGTTGAATGGCCCTTGTGGTCCGCTGGCCCGCCAGTCGAACTGGTTGACTTCAGCTTTATTGGCTACCCAATAGCACCCCCTCAGCGCAGGCTATTGACCCCGTCTATCCAGGAAACGGCCTTCTGGGACCTGGCGGGAGACATCAAAGGAACGCCATACGGCAAGGTTACTCCCCCCTGGAAGGACATCCCCGGGGTCACCGGGATCATCGGAATAGGCCCATCCGGCGTTCACCTAATGCGGTGTGACGACATAGGGAGGGTCCGACACACCGACAAGGCAATCACGTACAAGAGCGGCAAGGTTGAGAAGACCGATACGTCCACAACAACCATCACGCCAGAGAGGCCAGCGAGCAGGGTATGCTTTAAGGCGGTGGCGCTGGGGTGGGAAGTTAAAGTTTTGACCCTGTACGACCTGCTGAGGGGTAAGACGATTAGCGATGTTGACACCATCTACCTGGACGCGGGCGACAGCTTTTCAGAGCCGCTGGAGGCGGTTGAGATCCAGGTAAGTTGTCCTTCCGCCTCAGGGTCGTCAACCGGAAAACTCTATTATTACGTGGGGATATGATGGGTTGGTCAGGAGCAGGAGGAGGAGCACCGTTTGACCCGTCCAACTATAGGACGGTGACGCCTTGGGATGAGTGGACTTCAAAGGCAGATATGCCGGCACCGGGGAGAAGCTTGCCGGCGGCAGCAGCTGTGAACGATAAGGTGTATGTTGTTGGAGGGTACGACGGGACAAACCGCTTGCAGGACTGTGATGAGTATGACCCCAGCACCAACACCTGGACCAGCAAGGCAGATATGCCGGCGCCGGGGAGAAGCTCGCTGGCGGCAGCAGCTGTGAACGATAAGGTGTATGTTGTTGGAGGGTACGACGGGACAAACTACTTGCAGGACTGTGATGAGTATGACCCCAGCACCAACACCTGGACCAGCAAGGCAGATATGCCGGCGCCGGGGAGATGCTGGCTGGCGGCAGCAGCTGTGGACACTAAGGTGTATGTGATGGGAGGATCTGACGGCACAGCCGATTACCCAGATTGTGATGCACTCGAGACCGTCAGATACGGCACAATTGAGGAGGTGTAGAGTTGAAATATGAAAAGTGGGATGGGACGCCCCTTCCTCCGTTCAAGACCGAAGAAGAGACAAGGGCACACTTCGGAATGGGGCCTGACGACGTGGCCTACATCATCAGGGACGACAGCGGGAACATCATCTACTTCCAGCACCACGTCCCCTTTGTGCAGGGAATAGAGAGAATGAAGGAAACGAACTGGGAGGAGATTGCGAAGATGCACCTGAATAGGATCAACAAGAGACTCGCTGCAATAGAGAAGGCAAAGGCGGAAGGGACGTTTAACACCAGTCCTGAATAAAACCCAGGGAGGGAGACATGAAGATATCCTTTAACCCCTTCCGGCTGGTGACCGGCGGGTTACAGGTCATCAACCGGGCGAAGGAGAACATCGAGAGGGCCGAGGAGGACGGCAAGGTTGACAAGAAAGAGCTGGGCAACATCATCCTCTCCGGCCTGATGGACGTCCTGGCGGTACTGGCTGCCGCCATGTATGTGGACGATAAACCAGTATTCAGTGGTGACGAGTCGGACGACGAGGAAGTACCGTAGTGGCCTGGTTCGACCTGGGACGTCCACGTGACCCGTCCTGGATGGGCAAGCCTCCACAGATGCTTGCCCAGGACGTCCCGGTCTGGCACAAGTGGCTGGAGGAGCACGAGAGCGATATTGACCTGATCTGGTACAATGTCGCTCTCACCCTACAAGACCCACCTCCAGGATACCCTGAGAATATTGTGCAGGGCTGGATGTACTCAGTGGCAAAGCGGATTGACGCGCTCATCAAGTGGAAGAACGGGAAGATCACCATTGCCGAGGTCACCAGGAAGGCGGGGCTGAGAGCGATAGGGCAGATATTTACCTACTTGTACCTGTGGGAGAAGCTCAAACCCCTCAAAGGCCCGCACGAAGGGCGCATCATCTGCGAGTTCGCAGATGATGATGTCAAGGCGGTCGCCGACGCTGAGCACATCCTGATCGACGAGGTCGAGGAAGTTGGCGAATGAGACCCTTTGGTGGCTACCACCAAAGCTGCCCCTCAATGGGGCAGTAAAACCCTTCCACAGAACCTCAGGAAGGGCGATCTACGACTTCTGGGAACCCAAGTACAAGATCCCGTTCAAGCTCCCCGAATATGGAGAATATGAATACATCAAGCTGAAATTCCACGACGGAACCTGGATCATTAGGGGATCAGAGACGATCACGGAGAAGATCTCAAAACCTCAGCTCCAGGCAACAGAGCTCAAAGGCGTCCCAGCGCCTCCCCCTCCCACTGCCCCGTTTTATCCCGACTGGAGCAGCTGGATTGACGAGATAGGTGGATACTTCATCATCTACTTCTACAAACCTGGCCCGGTAGCGTCCATGTTCTTCCCCAACCTGTACAGGCTGATCCCGGAGGCTCAGAGCCACCCGGGAAACCTTCACGGCCTCATCAGAAAGAACTTCCCCAGGATCCTCAGCGAGACAACCCTGTACTCAGAGTCAGAGAAGAAGTACGCCAGGCATCTCATGAGATTCTCC
>Ga0190361_1001179_pt1 | contig 10040 bp, 10 predicted proteins | sample 48721845_MG_FD_161273 | JGI IMG/M metagenome (GOLD analysis project Ga0190361, IMG submission 161273) | Hydrothermal vent microbial mat bacterial communities from Southern Trench, Guaymas Basin, Mexico - 4872-18-4-5_MG | ecosystem: Environmental > Aquatic > Marine > Hydrothermal vents >...
GTGTAATCACTGAGGCACTTGTTGGAGATTCTAAAAAAGCAAAAGAGCAATTGGAAAAACTTAAACAGACCCCTCTTTGGGATAAAGAGAAAGAAGGGTGGAATGAGTATATAGACAAAGAAGGTGGATTCATAAGTTTAGATCGTTTTTCCCAAGCCCAACTTTTAGGTGTAATTGCTGAAGCAGTAGCTGGAAATCCTGAAAAAGCAAAAGAGCAATTGAAAAAACTTAAACAGACCACTCTCTGGGACGAAGATAAAGAAAAGTGGAATGAGTATATAAATGAAGATGGTATTGAAAATCCAGATTTCTATTCTGATGCTCAACTTTCAGGGATAATTGCTGAAGCAGTTGTTGAATCAATTTAATTAATTAGAAATTTACTATTTACTTTCCTCCTTTTTTATTCTATCCTATTATAAAAGGATTTAATTAGATTAAGAAAAGTAAAAAGAAATGTTTTCAAAAAGAGTAGGATTAAAAATTTTTATCATCTTTTTACTTTTTTTGTGTTTCTTTTTCGGGGTTAACAATTTTGTTTTAGCTCTTTCCCGGGTGGTTTTGCCTTCAAAAAGCGGCAATCAAACCATAGGAGAAAAGGGGCAGAAGATATTAAATGCTCAGCCAAAAGAAATTGAGAATGTGCCTGAAGATATTAAGAATATAGTTCCGCAAAAAGACCTTTTGGAATTATATTGTTTAGAAACAAAAGCAAGGAGCGGAGAATTTTTCTCAGCTTTATTTGCTTTAGAAAGTATTTTGACTCCAGTAAGTGAAGATTTAAAGACAATTGGTATTGAGGCAGAAATCCCGGATATTCACAGTTATACTAGCCAGGCCCATGCCAAATTAAATGCAGTTTGTTCTGCCAAAAATCTTGATGAGGCCCAATTGGCAACAAAAGAGCTCAAAACTTTTGGAGAGCAGGTGAGAATGGAGTTAATGGATTTAAAATATAATTTGGCTAGAGAACTTAAAGCAAAAGGTGAGAAGTTGAAAAAGGAGAGCGAGGAGAGAGTTAAAAAAGAAATTGAAGCATGGATTCAGTCAGAAAAATCAAAAGAAGAGGATGAACTAAACGCCTTAGCTAACCAATTGGCTGAAGAGGCGAAAAATAAGCTAATTCAAGAGATAGGGGAAAAGCAATTTGCTGATGAAGCATCAGCCCAGGCTTATGCTCAATCGCGAGCAGAACAAATTAGAGCTGAGATTGAAGCTAAAATTAATAAATTAGTTGAAGAAAAAAAGAAAAAATTAGAAGAAGCAGCCAATCAAAAAGCAGCAGAGTTATTAGGAGGGGATGCTGAGAAATTTAAAGATATTGCTCAAAGAATGGAGAATATTGAAGACGAAATAGAAGGGTTAATGGCTCAGAAAAGTAAAGAATATGAGCAGTACAAAGTTCAGGCAGCCCAAAAAAGAAAAGAGTTGATTTTGATGGTAATTAATAAAAAAGTTGAAGAGGGAATGAAAAAATTGCAAGAGAAAAACGAAATGCTGAAAAAATTAGGTATAGGAATAGATCTTAATGATAAAATTAATCTTCTTCAAAAAAATAAAGAGGACTTGATTAAGAAAATAGATGAAGCGATTGCTAAAAAACAATTTGATTCTATTAATCTAATTATTTATGAAATGCAGGAGAGATGGAAAAAGGAAGTAGGAGAAATTAATTGGAGTATTATTCAGGCTTATCCACCAGAAACAATTTGCGGATTTGCTTTGCGAGCAATAAAGCACAATAATCTTGAAGGGAAAACGCAGCAAGCCATTCAAATGATTGATTTGGCTTTAAAAAGAAATATTGGTTGGGCAAAAGAGAAGTGCCAAGAATTAAATTTACCTCCTGATGATATTGTTTATCAAAAAACAACAGAAATGGAAAAAGAGTTAATAAGTACTAAAGAAAAAATAAATTCCTTTATTTCTCAAATTCAGCAAGTAAAGAATATTTGTTCTCAAATAAACGAAAAAACAAAGGCAGAAGATATTGCTGAAGATTTAATTTCTTTTAGAGATAAGGGAAATGAGTTTAAAAAAGAAATGGAGGCCTTAAATAAAAAATATGGTCAAGAATGGGAAGAGATTAATCAAATTATGATAAAGAATCCTAAAAAGTATAAACTATAAATATGAAGAAAAAGATTAAAATTATTGGTTTTATTTTGATTATTCTTATTCTTGGGCTAGGACTGGTCTATTTCTTTTCTAAGAAAGAAAAGCCGCCTGAGGTAGTAAATTTCTCAGGTTTAGAAGTTCCTGAAATTTCTTTACCTTCAGATGTAGAAATAGGAGATTTAAATTTAGATGGTCTAAATATCGGTGCAGAACTACCTTCGGATTTGTTTGGTAATATTTCTTTGGATGCTAATTTCGGAGGATATGAAGAAGGAATTAATCTTAATAAGCCAGTAATTTCTTTTGACGCTGCTTCAATGGCTAAAGTAATAGAAACTTTTTCAAAAGGAAATAAATATTCTGGTAAAAGTCAAAAAGGGGCTGGTAAGGACGAACAATCTGAAGCATCAGAAAGTCAAAAGCAAAATCAAGACAATACTTCTCAAGTGCCAATTAATCAAACTATTTGCGCCCAATTTCATTCTGTACCATCTTGTTCTTATGTTCCCCAGCAATATCAAGATTTATGTAAAAAATGTAAAGCCCAAGGATACTAGTAATTTAAACTTTCAATATGTCTTCATCTAAATCATTTTCTCAAATTATTATATGTTTGCTTATCATTATTATTGCTTTTCTTTTGGGTTTTTATTTCTATCCTCAAATGCCACCAGAAATGGCTTCTCATTGGAATACCCAAGGCGAAGTTAATGGCTATCTTTCTAAATTTTGGGCTTTGTTTCTTTTACCTTTTTTGATGGTCATTTTATTTCTTTTATTTTTAATTATCCCTGAAATAGATCCATTAAAGAAAAATATTGAAAAGTTTAGAAAATTTTATGATGAATTTGCTCTTTTAATAATTTTTTTTCTTTTTTATATTTATGTTTTAACTATTCTTTGGGGTCTTGGCTTAAAGTTTAGAATAAATCTTTTTTTGGCTCCTTTGTTGGCTGTTTTATTTTATTATCTTGGCGTCTTAATGAGTAAGGCAAAAAGAAATTGGTTTATCGGCATCCGCACTCCTTGGACATTAAGTAATGAGAAAGTTTGGCAGAAGACACATCAATTAGGAAGTAAGTTGTTTAAATGTTTTGCTTTCTTTATTATTTTTTCCTTATTTTTTAAAGAAGGTATTTTTGTTTGGGCGATTTTAACTTATTTAGCCGTGACCGTTCTCTATTTAACAGTTTATTCTTATTTTCTTTTCCAAAAATTAAAATAGCTTGTTTTGGAGGAGAAAAGATATTATAATTTAAAAATTAAAAAAGAAAATGATTTCTACTAATGAAATTTTTCGGGAGATTAGAAAAAGAATGATGGACCGCGGAGTAAACGGAGATGAAGAATTTAATGAAACAATGGAAGAAGTATTAGACGAATATCAAGACCTTCAAATTATTACTGATGATGACAATGTTGAAGAATTACGTCAGGCATTGAAAGAGAAGTGGACAGAGTTTAAACAGATTGGCGTGTAGATTTTGAGAAGTTATATTACAAATTTCTATTTTTAGAATTAATATTTATTTTATTCTTATGACAAAATACAAAATTATTCATCAACGAGACAAATGTATTGGCTGCGGCAATTGCGTTGCTATTTGTCCTCAGAATTGGGAGATGGCTGATGATGGAAAAGCCGAAGTAAAAGAGACAGAAATAGATACTCTTGGCTGTAATAAACAGGCAGAAGAGATGTGTCCTGTTGGTTGTATTCAAATTAAAGAGATAAAATCTGAATAATGGAAAAAATACTTAGTTCTAAAAAAGAAGCATTGCTTTTAGGCAATGAAGCCGTGGTTAGAGGGGCATTGGAGTCAGGACTAAAATACGCGGCTAGTTACCCGGGGACTCCGGCTTCAGAAATTGGTAATCTTTTAGCAAAAGTTGCTCAAAAGAAAAAGAGCATTTATTTTGAATTTGGGGCTAATGAAAAACTTGCTTTAGAATCAGCCGCTGGAGCTGCTTTTAGTGGTTTGCCTTCCTTAGTTGGGATAAAACATTATGGCTTAAATGTCGCCTTAGATAGTTTACTTCCCTTGGTTTATTTAGAATGTCCTTTAGTTGTTGTAGTGGCTGATGATCCGGGATGTTGGAGTTCAGTCCAAACAGAAGAAGATACTCGCTGGATTTCTTATTTAGGCAAAATTCCTACTTTAGAACCCTCAGATAGTCAGGAAGCTAAAGAAATGACCAAGTTTGCTTTTAAGATGAGCAGAAAATATAAAATTCCTTTTTTAATAAGGTTAACTACTCGCGTTTCCCATACCCGAAGTAAAGTGCAACTTAGCCCTTTAAAAGATTCTTCAATAAAAGCAAAATTTGTTAAAAAGGACTTTACCATTGGTTCAAGTCAAACAGTCCATCTTCATCAAAAATTATTAGAAAAAATAGAAAAGATAAAAAAGGAGATTGGAGAAAAATCATTTTGGAATTATTTAGACGGTGATTTTTCTTCAAATAGAATAGGCGCTCTTGCTTCAGGCGTTTCTTTTTTCTATTTAAAAGAAGCAAGAGAGAGGTTAAAAGTTAATTTTCCTATTTTAAAAATCGGTTTTAGTTATCCTTTTCCTGAAAAGAAAGTTGCGGAATTTATTAAACATCTTCGGACTCTTTTAGTGGTAGAGGAGATAGACAATATTTTAGAGAATAAAATTCGAGAAATTGCCAAAGCAATTAATCCTAATCTAAAAATTTTAGGGAAAAATGTTTTGCCAAGAGTAGGAGAGATGAAGCCAGAGCGTGTAATCAGAGAATTAGCCAAGATTTTTAAAAAGAAAGTTCCTCAAGAAATTGCTTTTAATCAGAAAAATTTTTCTAAGGCAAAATTGCCTAAAAGATTGCCTACCTTTTGCTCTGGTTGTCCTCATCGAGCCACTTTCTGGGCAGTAAGGACCGCTTTAGGTAAAAAGAGAATATTTTTAGGAGATATTGGTTGTTATCTTTTAGGAGCTTTGCCACCTTATCAAATGAGCGACTTGATTGTAGCCATGGGAGCGGGGATGGGAATAGGTCATGGCATTTCTAAAGCAAGTAAAAAGAAGCCAGTGATTTTTATTGGCGACTCTACTTTTTTCCATGCCGGTTTATCCGCTTTAGCTAGTTTAGTTTATAACCAAAGCAATGTTTTAGTTATTATTTTAGACAATCGAGTAACGGCAATGACCGGTCATCAGCCTCATCCTGGTTCAGGTTATACAGCAAGGGGAAATTTAACTAAAGAAATAAAAATAGAAGATATTGCTCGGGCGATGAAGGTTGATAAAGTGGAAGTTGCCCATGTTTATAATTTCCAAGAGACGGTTAGAAAAATAAAAGAATTAGATAAGGTGAAAGGAGTTTCTGTTTTAGTTGCGCGGGGAGAATGCCGACTTCTTACCATAAGGAAATTAAGTCAGAAGAATATTTCTTTACCTCGTTTCAAAATCGTTAAACAGTCGCCACAATTAGAAAAATTAAAAGATTTTGGCTGTCCGGCTATTAAGAAGAAAAATAATAATTATTATATTGATGAAAATTTTTGCTGGGGATGCGGTTTTTGTCAGCAAATTTTTCCTGATAAAATAAAACCTGTTTTAAAATGAAAGAAAAGAATAAAAATTTTAATTTAATTGTTGCTGGTTATGGAGGCCAGGGCGTTTTGAGTTTAGCCAAAATCATTGCTCAAGCAGCTTTTTTCTCAAAAAAAGAGGTAAAACAGGCTGAATTACATGGTCTATCTCAACGAGGCGGTTCATTAGAGTGCCATTTAAGAATAGGTAAAGATGTCTTTTCACCATTAATTCCTCAAGGGAGTGCTGATTTAATTATTAGTTTAGAACTATTAGAGGCCTGGCGTGTTTGTTTCTATGCTAATAAGAAGAAAACAATTATTTTAACCAATGAAGATATTGTTAGTCCTTTTCCTTTTCAGCCAAATAAAATTAAGGTCAACTATATTTTGTCAGAAATAAAAAAATACGCCCTAGAACTTAGGACAATTAAAGTGAGTGAGTTGGGTAGGAAAGTGAGTCGTTTAACTCAATTAACTAATACAATGATTTTAGGTTGGACAATAGGACAAAATTTATTACCCATAGAAGAGAAATATATTTTAAAAGCAATGAAAGAGAAATTTGGTCAAAGATTTTGGTCAGAGAATAAAAGGGCTTTTGATTTGGCGCGGAAAGAAGGTGAAAAATTTAAAGAACAATTATTAAAAAAATAATAAAAAAAGAGAGAATTACTTGTAAACTTAGACCAAAAGAATAATTGAGGTCTTTTTTTGTTAGAAAATAATGAAATTTTTCATGGAGATGATAGTATTTACCAAGAAGATTAGCCAATGAGGAAGGGAGAATTTTTAATTTATTATCTAAAAGAAAGATAAACCAAATAAAATCTGGCAGAACAGCCCCGCAAGCACCGCTAATAACTGATAAAGGAGAAGCGAATTGCTTTAAATGAAAAATTAAAAGAAGAATAAGAATAGTAAGAGATAAATCAATTATTCCGATATTTAAAGATTTTTTAAATTTCTCTTTAAAGGTAAGAGAGGAAAATAAATTTTTATCTCCATGAGGAATAATATCTAAAAGAAAGTGGGAAATAAAAGAAAATAAAAAAGCCAGAAATGGCCATTGAATATATTTTCCTATAAAAGCACCTGCAGTAGCATGGACAAAGAGGTACATTTATTTAATTTCAATTTTTAATTGGTTGCGGGGGTGGGATTCGAACCCACGACCTCCAGGTTATGGGCCTGGCGAGCTGCCACTGCTCTACCCCGCTTTTTTATTTTTTTATTTTAATCTATCTAAAAGGAATTGGCAATAGTTAATGCCGGAGGAGGGACTCGAACCCTCATGGGAAAAATCCCACACGATTTTGAGTCGTGCGTGTCTACCAATTCCACCACTCCGGCTTTTTGAAATAGGAAAAAAATTATTTCTTCATTAAGGATAAAGGATAGAAGGTCTTATTGTCAAGTAAGGTTATTTTAGTTAAAATAAGATAAAATAAAAATTTTCTTATGACAAGGATTATTTCTATTGTCAATCAAAAAGGAGGAGTAGGTAAGACAACTACGGCAATAAATTTGTTGGATTATCTTTCGCAAAGAAATAAGAAAGTTCTTTTAGTTGATTTAGATCCTCAGGCAAACGCTACTTCTGGTTTAGGTTTAGGACCAGAAAAAGTATCTTTAAGTGTTTATGAAATTTTAACTGGGCAGGCACATCCCCGTCAAGCAATTATTGAAATAAAAAATCAAACCTTCCATCTTATTCCTTCATCTGTTGATTTAGCAGGTGGAGTAATAGAATTAGTCAATCAGGAAAACCGCGAGTTTAGATTACTGAATGTTTTAGAAAAAATAAAAGAAGAATATGAATACATTGTAATTGACTGTCCTCCTTCTTTAAATTTATTAACAGTAAACGGTTTGGTTGCTTCTAAAGAAGTTTTAATTCCTGTCCAAGCCGAATATTATGCATTAGAAGGCTTGGGTCAATTATTGAATACCATAAATTTAATTAAATTAGATTTAAATCCTGATTTAAAAATTTTAGGGGCTGTAGTAACAATGTATGAACAGCGCCGTCGTTTAGCCCAAGAAGTTTGGTTAGAACTTTACCGGCATTTTCCCGGAAGGATTTTTCGTTCAGTTATTCCCCGAAGCGTTGCCTTGGCTGAGGCGCCAAGTTTTGGAAAATCTATTTTTGATTATGCTCCTCGTTCCAAAGGGGCTAAGGCCTATTCTCGTTTGGCTAAAGAAATTTTAGAAACAAAATAATTTAAAAATATGACTAAAAAATTTCAACTTGGTCGCGGTTTAGGTTCTCTTATTTCTTCAAATACTCATAGAGAAGAGCAAGTTAGTTCAAAAGACAGGATTATCTATCTTTCTCCAGAAGAGATTCAACTTAATCCTTACCAACCGCGGAAAAATTTTGCCCATCAAGATTTAGAAGATTTGATTAATTCTATTAAGGAGCATGGGATTATTCAGCCATTGATTGTAAGTCAAACAAAAGAGGGGAAATATCAATTAATTGCCGGAGAAAGGAGATTGAGGGCGGCTAAATTTTTAGACCTGCCAAAAGTTCCAGTTATTTTAAGAAAAGCAAGTGAAATAGAAAAATTAGAACTTTCTTTGGTAGAAAATATTCAAAGAAAGGACCTTAATCCTATAGAAAAAGCCAGGGCTTACCAAAAACTAATAGAAGAGTTTGGCTATACTCAAGAAAAGTTGGCTAAAAAGATAGGGAAAAGTCGTCCTTCAGTAACTAATACTCTTCGCCTTCTTTCTTTGCCTGAAGAAATAAAAGACGCTTTGGCTAAAGGGAGAATAAGCGAAGCACATGCAAGGGTAATTTTAGGTTTTGACAATCCAGTGGAACAATTAAACATCTTTCGTAAGATTATTTTAAGGGGATTAACAGTTCATGAAGTAGAGGAAAGGGCAAAAAAGAGGAGAAAAAAACAAAAAGAAAAGTTAACTAAAAAAAGTATCTCTTTGCTTGATTTAGAAGAACGTTTAGAGAAAAGTTTAGGAACAAAAGCAGAAATTAAAAAAAGAGGAGGTAAAGGAAAAATTATTATTTATTTTTACTCCTCAGAAGATTTAAGGAATTTAATTAATAAAATTTGTCGTTAGTTTTTATCTTCTTTATCTTCCTTTTTATAGGAGCAGTTTTTATTACTACAGATAATTGTTCCTTTTGGTCCATAGACCAATAGACTTCCACAAAGAGGACATTTTTCTCCAGTTGGTTTTTGCCAGAGAGCGAATTTACACTTAGGATAATTAGAGCAGGCATAAAAGATTCTGCCCTTTTTTGTTTTCTTTTCTACTATTTCTCCTTGATGGCAGGCAGGACATTCTATTTTTAATGATTTTTGAATAGGTTTGGTAAATTTACATTGAGGGAAATTGGAGCAAGCAAGAAATTTTCCATATCGCCCCATTTTTATAACTAAGTGGTGGCCACATAAAGGACAAATTTCATCTGTTTCTTTTTCTTCAGTAAGTTCTTTTTTTGATAGTTCTTTGTATTTTTCTTCTAAAATTTTATTAAAGGGCTGATAAAAATCTCGAACTACTTTTACCCAATCTATTTTATTATTAGCAATCATATCTAACTTTTCTTCCAAACGGGCAGTGAATTGATAATCAACAATTTTGGGAAAATGTTCTACTAATATTCGGTTGACCAAGATTCCTAATTCCGTAGGTTTTAAAAGTTTTCCTTCTTTAATAATATATTTTCTTTCTTGAATAGTGCTAATAATTGGAGCATAGGTTGATGGCCGGCCAATGCCATATTCTTCTAAGGTCTTAATTAAAGTTGCTTCAGTGTAATAAGGTGGCGGTTGAGTAAAATGTTGTTGAGGAAGAACATTTTTAAAAATAAGTGGTGTCAAGGGTTCAAGGGAAGGAAGGATATGCTCTTCTGTTTTAGTTGGATAAACTTTTAGAAACCCATCGAATTTTATTATTGAGCCAGTGGCTCTAAAAATGTATTTTTTAGGCAAGGATTCAATATCAACTATTGTGTTTTCTATAATTGCTTCTTTCATTTGACTGGCTAAAGTTCTTTGCCAAATTAATTGATAAAGTTTGAATTGATTCTTGTCGAGATATTCTTTTATTTCTTCTGGTTTAAAATTGATATTAGTCGGCCGAATGGCTTCATGGGCTTCTTGAGCGCCTTTTCTTTTTGTTTTATATCTTCTTGTTTTTTCTGGATAATATTCTTCACCAAATTTATCTTGAATATATTTTTTTGCTTCTTTTAAAAATTTATCCGAAAGATTAAGCGAGTCAGTTCTCATATAGGTAATTAAGCCGATACGTCCAAATTTTCCTATTTTTAGCCCTTCATAAAGTTGCTGGGCAATCATCATTGTTTGTTTTGCTGAAAAGCCAAATTTATTAT
>Ga0190361_1001184_pt1 | contig 10028 bp, 11 predicted proteins | sample 48721845_MG_FD_161273 | JGI IMG/M metagenome (GOLD analysis project Ga0190361, IMG submission 161273) | Hydrothermal vent microbial mat bacterial communities from Southern Trench, Guaymas Basin, Mexico - 4872-18-4-5_MG | ecosystem: Environmental > Aquatic > Marine > Hydrothermal vents >...
TAGCGAAAGTGGGTTGTACCACCGCAGGTATAGGTAGCATAATCATAGCCATAATAGCCATGAAGAGCAGTTCTTTATCTATTCCCAATCTCATAATTATCCATTTCATGCTTCTCTTCTTCCCCCCTTTAGAGTTAGTGTTAGTGTTAGAGTTAGTTAGAGTTATAGTTAGAGTTATACTTACGCCTTATGCCGCGACAGGTTCGATGATAAGTTGCCCGGTATAGGTGCCTGCATGTGTTCCGATAGGAACGAAAAGTTTAAAATCTGCTGCAATGGCATTACCCGGAGCTATACTCACTCCAAATGATTGTGTGGTTGTGGTAAGAGTCCTTGTAGTTCCTTCAAGTGTACAACTGGTATTAATGGGGAAAAGCTCTCCCTCTATCTTCATCCCCACATCCATCTTTGTATTACCTATATTCTTTATCGTTGGCGCCACTGGTGTACTCATATTGGCATCGCCGGCAATGATTGAAGTATTACCCGGATCAATTGCACCGAAATCCAGCACACTGAAGTCTATCCGAAGCGCGCGGGTTGTCTGAACGGAGAAGGACGCATTAGCAGAACTTGAGGCACCCATGCTGTCAGTAGCAGAAACCACTGCGATATATGAGTTGCTGGGTGTGGTGCACTTCAAATACACCGGCACCTCATACATGCCATTACTTGCATTGTATACCATTACAACCGGCAGTGATGTCGTAAGGTTGCTGCTTGCATCGTTACCCACGCTGTCAGTCAATGCAGTCAGTTCTACGCTACCTATATCATCAGCGCCGTTGTCGTCAACTGCACTCACTTCTATCATGACCGGCGTGGTATCCGGGCATGGACTCAGCGATACCGTATCGGGCGTTATCACAACCTCTGTTATCTCGGGTGGTACATTATTCACGCTCACGTTGATCACTGCCTGGTCTCCTGTCGCTCCATGCATTGCCCCCAATACCACTCTAAAGACTATCAACAGTATTATCAGCATCAGCTTCATCAGCTTCTTCTGTTCCATCCTGTCTCTTTTCTACTACCCACTATATTCCCTCCATTCTATTTAAACGTAAATGCATACTTTCAGGCTGTGGAGAAAAGGGATTTGCTTGCAACAAATTAAACTCAAACTTAAACCAGTAGCTCTATTATCCGTGCATAAGCTGGTCTTGTAATAAAAATACCTATCATGAGTCCGATTATAGTTACAATTGCGAGACTCCTGAGCGTGCCAAGAGCCATAAATGCAAGTGCAAGCATAGCAACTATTGTTGTCGCTGCGGATGCGAATATAATGCCGTAAGCAAATGAGATACGCTTATGGTACATTGAGGAAGACCTGCCACCGGAAAGTACTTCATCGGTTATTATCACCATCTGATCCACACCAGTACCAATTACGGCGATTATACCCGCGATGCTCGGCAAGTCCAGCTGCCATTTGCCCGCCGATAGTATAAATACAGATATAACCAGTAACACTGCTACGCCAACCGTCAGGTCTGTCACTGGATATTTCCACCATCTCAGCAGTGCCCCGATGAGTAACACCACCAGTAGAATACCCATCATGCCTATCGTTAGCCAGTTCATCGTGGCTACTATCCCTAATATCAGGATTACCTCGCTGAGTAGCCCAAAGAACATCGGCAATATTATCCTCTTCTCGCGGTACCGAACGGCAACAGCGAGTGTAACGGCGATAATAGCAAGTAAACCCGCGATTAGAGCACCTTTCTTGAATTTCATGCCCAGATACGCCGGCACTTCTCCTGCACCCAGCACCTGCACATTCACCGGTAAAGCACCTGCTTTTAAGTGTATTATCAGTTCCCTTGCTCGCTTTAAACCCTCATCCCCACTCCCCGTCTCGGATATAAGGCTATATACAGGCTCATTGCGCAGTTCTTCCGCAAGCTCTGGATGCAGTGGTCCACTGTAAACAACCACGTCGTCGAGCAGCATCGTCAGTTCGTGGTCCCTTGGATTATCTAGAGCGCCATACTTCATAGCAGCATCCCTGAGTGCAGTGGCACCCTTCTCAGTCAGTCTAAAGGGAGCACCCCAGGATCCGCTCTTACTCCTCTCGGGGACCATACTCACACTGCGTATACCCTCGCTTCCGTAGACAACATGCTCGGTGATGTTCTCAATCTCGCTCAGGTGCTCCCCCTCCTTTATCTCTCCGCCGGTTCCATTCGTCTGTATTCGTATCTCAAACTTACCTGGCTTGCCTACGAGCGACTCTGCGGTCTTTATATCAATACCCGCGAGGTCAATGACCAGCAAATTACTGCCTGCTGTTCTTACCCTCGTGCTTGCCAGACCCAGCATATTCAGCTTCGTCTCTATTATTCGCCTGGTCTCATCGCGTGTCTCTCGTGTAACTCCTTCCTCAAAATCCAGTTTGCCATCTGGCTTCTTCGCTATCGTGGCGTTGATACCTTTAAGAGCATCCGCCAGTTGCTCCGTTGTAACGCTCTTCCGTATCTCGTACTTTATTTCGCCACGTGCAGTCCTGTAAGGTCTAACTTCGGTATCCAGCGCATCGCTGAGGTATGATGCAACGCGGGATTCGTTAACGTCTTCGGGCGCATCAATCCCAACCAAGGTACCATTCAACTTCAACTGCAATGAAGAGCCACCTACGAGGTCTAACCCGTACTGTAAGTTGCCATTCAATCCCGCATCAGCAGGTGGCGGTGGATAGACATAAATGGCAATGAGCGCGGCTAAAACGAACAATAACAGCGTTATCACCCTTATATCACTTATTAAACCTTTACTTCTCTGCATCTCTTTTACCTGCCCTTTCTCAAATTTGAAACAGCCTCCTCCTGCGGTTCTTCATTATAATCAGTATTAGTTAAGATTAAAACTTAAAACTTAAGATACACGCAATTTATATCCTCCCTCTACCTTGACCACGATGCCTGAATACCTGAGCCAGTTTAAGAACTTCTTCGCGTATGTTCGCTTCGTTATCTCCGACCATTGCCTGTTATATTCCTTCTCCAAGAGGTCACCAAGCGTTACCAGCGTTATTTTATCGTCAGCATGTAGTTGCTGCTGTAGCCTGTCTATAAGTTTTTTATAACCAGAACCAAGCAGATGGTTGGTGAACTTCTTCTTCCTGAGTCCTTCACTGCTGCGTGTTATCTCCCGCCCATCCTCTGTCAATTCGTAAAAACCTCTCCGTGGGTATCTGACAAACCCCATTGCACGACAACATGAGAGTTCCTGACTCAGCCGTCTCTCCTCTGTTCCCAGTTCTGCTGCAAGCTTATGTATTTCACTGCCCCCGGGGAATAGAGCACCCAGTATCTTCAGCATCTTCTCCACACTGAGATAAGGAACGGGGCTGTCCATCCCTTCCCTCTCTTCCTCAAGTCTTAAAATCCCACTTCTATAATGCCCAAAGCCTGTGAAATCAAGTATGGTTGCAATTGCAGCGCCATAGGTCTTTAAAGTCAGCGGGTTTGTCCAATTCTTGCCATACCGTTTTACCATCTCCTCACCAATCTCAAAAATCGTCAGTTCCCCTTTCTGAATCAGTTCCTGCTTCACCACTGCAAAATACTCAATCTTTTTCGTCTGCTCTTCCAGTATCTTCTTCGCTGCATCTTCATCCGTCCTTATTAGAACTGAATAGTCCGCACCCGGGCGTGTAAACAAGAATCTCCGCCGCCCAACAACGAAATCGAGCGATTTCATTGTCGCTATAAGATTATTAACTGTGGTCATACTCACTCCAATCGCACTCGCTATGCCCCTGGTTGAGAACTCATTCACTACCGAGATGTATTGCAGCGGTATCTGCTTCAATATCTCGTTCATCTTACCGATGCGCAGATAGGGGAAATATCCGGTGTTCGTATTTGTATTTATATTCGTATTTGTATTCGCTCCCATTATGGTATCACTCCTATCCCATTCCATTCATCCATCTTTGCTCTTTGAGCCCAATTCCGCTCGCTCAGTTGCCAGTGCATCTATTATCTCCTCATATACTGTTCTCAATTTCTCATTCTTTACTCGCCCCAATAGCTTCTTTATCACCAGTTCCGGCATGCTCGAACCGATATGGTTGAACATCGGCTGCCGATCCACAATAATGTTACCCGAGGCATCCAGACCTTCGGCTTCTATACCATCCACCCGAATCTTTGCCATACTTATATGCGGCAATATCTCATGGATCAAATGCGTTATCACCACCCCGAGAGTACCTTCAGGCAGGTTATTCAGGATTGAAGCCATTATACGCCCCATTGCTCCTGGTTCGGTCAGCGCTTCCAGTTCATCTATCAATACCACTTTCCCGCCCTCTCGCATGAATATCCTGCTCAATGCCCTCATCGAATATTCAAAAGACCCCGTCTTCTTTATCATCTTTCTCCTGTACAGATAAAGAGGCAGCAGTGGTATCTCCGCCCTCTCGGCAGGCACTGGCAGACCCAGCTCGGTGAGTATAACAGATGTTGCAAGCATATTAAGCAAACAGGTCTTACCCCCGCTATTGGCACCTGTGAGGATGGCTACAGGATGTGGAGTAGCGCCGAAGATGCCCAATTTCACCTCCCCTATCGAGTAGGATACCGGAACTACCTTCTCTCCGCCTTTTAACTCTTCAGCCTTCAGAAATATGTTCTTCCCCATCTCCAACCCCAGACCCCCATCTATAAGCTCCGGGGGATTCAACTCGAAGTCACGAGCGAACAGCGCCGTAGCGAGCATGAAATCGAGGTAGAAGAGTTTTTTGATACCTTCTCTCACCACTTCCCTCTGCTGCTCCAGCTGCTTCGCCAATTCACTCAACCGGTAATAGCTCCTCTCTCCCCTCTCCCTGTTATACTTCAGGCGCAGGCTCTCTATCTTATCCCTCCTGAATTCAAATGGTGGCTCACCAGCATCCAGATCCAGAGCACTTTCCTGGAGTGTGATTCGGTCCTCACCCTTGAGCATCAGCTCATCTGCCATCTGCAACAGAATATCATCCAGATAAGCTCTGAATTCAGCCGCTCCACCGCCCGTCTTCATTATCCGTACGGCTTCCCTGTTTATCTCCTCCTCATATCTCAAGATCATCTCGTCGAAGCTCTCAGCCCCCTTATCCTTATCCCTGTCCTTGTCTTTAACCTCTGCTTCACCAACACTGATAAGCGATAATACTGCTTTTAAATCAGCAATTGAGACTTCTTTGAATAGTTCTGAGTTCCTGATAGCCTCAAACTGCTCAAGAATCTCTATCAGTACCTCTATCGCACTCTTCTTCGCTACATAGCTCCTGACCACGAACTCTGGACATATCTCGCAGGGCTCTGATAAATCATCAACCCGTTTCGTTATGATACCAGGTTCATCGTATTCGTGCTCATGCTCATGCTCACCGATCAGTAAAATGCTATTCTCTCTATTCACGAGCTCTTCCGCTTTCTCCGTTGAATCCAGAAATTCCACAGTTACAAAATCGCCATAGCTTGATTTTATCAACTGCTCTATCTCTCTATCCTGAACGGCGACGACGGGAGCTTTAAAGATGCCAATACCCTTTATCTCCGCTTTTGATAGCATTTCCCGCACCCTCGTTACATTCTCAGCGCCCAGTAATTGCACCAATTCTATACCTGCTCGTATATCAGTGAACCGCCTCTGGAGTTCCTCTCTGTCCTGTGTGGGTATGAGTGTGAGAATCATCTCCCTACCGATTCGAGTCACTGCATAGAGCGATAGCATCTCCAGAATCTCACGTCTCAGTTCCCTCGTCTCCTTCGTGCAGAACAGATCCCTGATCCTGCATCCCGCTGCTCTTTCCTTATGCTTTATCACCAACCTTTCTGCTTCTCTCTTCTGTATTCTCAGCAATGTAGCTAAGGAATAGAAGTCTGGGAGACTGAGCGAATCATTCAGATACCGCTCTAAGAACGGGGGTGACGAATAAGAATGAGAGGAGAAAGTGGTCATTGCTCCTTCTTTACATATTTTAAGACGATATTCCTGCTATATAAATTCAATTTCATATCATTCATAGGTACTTTTAGCTTCTCTGAACCTTTCTGCTTATTCAATATCAGACCCTTGAGGGTACCTGTTTCACTATCAAATACGATGTCACTCACGCTGCCTATATAATCACCCTCTTCTGATATCACTTTCCTGTTCAACATGGCTTTGCTGAATATCCTCAATGCCTTCTCCTCGTTCTTTGATATCAAATCGCGAATGAAACGCTCTCTTCTCTTTATCGCTTTAATATCCAGCTCCAGCAACTCACCAAGTGCATTTATATTCACCACGTCTTCCAGGCTCGCTCCCAATCGGTATAGGATTGTATATATCAGTGCCTGAGCGAACGCGAAAGGATACTGAGCGTAGAATTTGCCATGTATCCTCGCTGCATCTCTGTCTTCTTGATGTAGATAGTCGTTCAGCATCCATTTCACTTCCTTTTCTATCACCTCTTTTACTCGGTCTCGCTCTATCGAGCCTTTCTTTATTCCCTTATCCTCACATATCTGGATCGCATAAGGAACAAAATGTCTTAATGACTCCGAATCAACATCTTCCACAATAAAGTTCCATGGAAATAACCTGGATGTCATGTAAGCAATCACCTTCTCCTCGTTCCCTCTTGCTCTTGTCCTTGCTTTCCTCATCTCTACCCTCCTCTTATCCTCTTACCAAAGAATACACATTCATGAAGAAACCTTTAATAGAAGTAACATTATATACTATAAAATACTATGGTACTATGGTTTCTATGGTATAACCTTTACATATACCTCTCTCTTTCTCGGTCCGTCACACTCAACAAATAAGATACTCTGCCATTGCCCGAGCATTAAGTTAGCCTGATCTATCGGGATACACACAGAGGAACCGAGGATCATAGCCCTGAGATGCGAATGCGCATTGTTATCTATTCTATCATGCATGTATCCCCTACCTTTTGGGATCAGTTCGTTCAGAAGAGCAATGATATCGCTTCTCAAACCCGCTTCATTCTCATTTATTATGAGTCCTGTGGTTGTATGCTTTGTGAATACCACACATATACCGGAGGTAACACCTTCATTCTTGACTATCTCTTTTACTTTGTCCGTAATATCTACAAGTTCGGTGCTTTCCCGCGTTATTATCTCTATCCTTCTCATAATAATTGTTTATATCTACACATACATTACATATATGATATTTTATTATAGAGATATAGATGAGGGGTAAAAGTAACAATATTGACGTTGCATCGCTGCTATTCATGGTCATTATCATCGTTATCATTGTATCATTTCTTGTCAATCATGTCAATATAGCAGGTGCGGGGAATTGGAGTGAAGAGAAGATGGGAATTAATAGGGTTCTGAATAAGGGTGAGAGCAAAGGGCTTATATCAGAGTGTGATTATGAGGAGATAAAGGAAGCACTTGATAACGCTAATGATTTGGATTCATTTATCGCTCCCCTGGACTCCTTCACCCTCAAGATCAACCTGGATAAGGTATACCATACAAAAACTTTTGCTATCATCTTTGATCCCGAGATAATCAGATGGGTATTCGGTAACGAACGCGTAAACATATACATCACGCTCGATAACGGTAGCGTATTGAATTTCAATAGTAACATAAGAGGAGATATGGCGGAGCTGAAGACGGGAAAGAATCCAGACCCCACGATAAATGTATATACCAGTGAGCACACATTGCAGAGTATAGTGAACTCTCCTGATTCGTTCGATGCGTTTCGGGCTGCTTTAAGAGCTGGCGATATAAAATACGAAGGTGTAGGGATAGTGAATGAAGGCAAGCTGCTCCTAACAAAGTTTATCCTTATGTAACTATCTATAACTAAATTTGAAATTGAAATTTCAGATGAGAGAACTTCTGGCTGGATGGGGGATGTTCGGGCAGGGATTACCATTACCACTACCACTACCACCAGTGTTAATCATTGTTGCTATTGGTGCTCTTGCGCTATTCCTGCTCATATTGCTCATGTATCTCATTGCTGACCGATTATTGCTGCGCTGGTACCATGCGAGGAAGACAAGTAATGCTCAACTACACGAGATGGTACACCGGCTTGCATCAAAGGCAGGTATTCCTGAGCCAGGTGTCTTCATTGTGGATTCCGCGATGCCAAATGCATTTGTAGCAGGCAGGAGCAAGAGACATGCCTCTGTTGTTCTTACTACTGGATTGATAGACCTGCTTGAAGATGAGGAGATGGAGGCTGTACTGGCATACGAACTCACACATATTAATATTAAGAATAGTTCCATAGGAATTGTGACTTTTTCCGGGGTCTTAGCCGGGATGCTCATTGCTCTCGCGAATCTCGCTTTCTGGGGCGCGATACTCACCGGATTTGGGCAGGAAGATGATCCGGCACCACAGCTACTAAAATTCTTCGTTACTGCGCTGGTTGCACCAGTAGCTGCTACGATTATACAGCTAACTACGCGTCACCGTCACCTGGAATACCAGACGGATGAACAGAGTGTCTTATTGCATGGAAAGCCGGATAAGCTGGCGTGTGCATTGCGCAAGATAGAAGAGCATTTAAAATCGCACCATTTTGAGGTTAATCCCGCACATGCGCATCTCTTTATTGTGAATCCGTTACATGATAGCGAGCTCACGGTGCTGGACTTTCGATTGCCCTGTTATCACTTCCTGTTTCGTACTCAGCCTGCAACTGAAGAGCGTGTGAAGCGTTTGTTGAAGGGTGCAGGAGTAGCAGGAGTAGCAGGAGTAGCAGGTGCCAGAGAAGAAGGTCGGAAGAAGTGGAGGTTATTAAGACCTTTATCATTCAGTTTTATCGCTTATCTCCTGATTTTATTTCTCATTATCGTTCTTGACACATTTAATAGGAAGGATTTCATATTTAAACGAGCAGCAATCATCTCTGCTGTTTATATCGTGACACTATCGCTTACTTTTATAATCATGCTCGTGGTGTTCAGGGTTAGGCTAAAATAAGACTAAGACTAACTATCCATATCCCTATCTCTTCTTCCTGAACTCGGTATAGCCACATTTACCGCACGAGTAGCGGTCTTCATGCTCTGCCAGGAAGACCCCGGCACCACATCTCGGGCATGTTCTCCGCTTCCTCTTCAATTTCAATCCTCCATCTTCCTCTTTTAATACCTCATAGTAGCTATGTATCATTTCCATTTGTACCTCCAAAGTTCCTCTTTAATATATGCTCCCTCTCTATCTCCTTCATCCTATCTTCATTCTCGTATATCTTCGCATAGCCTACCGCCTCACGCTTGCCAAATTCTGCACGCATCCAGTCAATCACAAGCAGGTCCGGACTGCACCGGAGTGCATTTACCAGAGCCTTACGTGCCTCCGCTCTGCTTGGTGAGCCACCATCATACTTTAACCGGAAGAAAACCTCCTTACGTCTCAATAACCGATTCTCATGCTCATTCTCTATCTCTATGTCTATATCTACACCCATCTCCCTCCTTCTTCTCCCTTACATTTAGTCTCCTTTTTCTCTTTTTGGTCTCAAAGGTATAAAACATAATATAAGGTATGATTTTATAAAAGGGATTGTCCATATCCATCAATCCATCAATTTTATTATATCTTTCAAATAGCTGTCTCTTCTAATGGAGAAACACGAACACACAAAAGAGGTATATCATCTCTAAAACTATCTATCGCTCACCATCCTCTCCTTTCAAAACCCCAAATGTCCTCTTCATATCCTCCAACTCTTCACCCGTAATCCCATACAATCCCGCAACCGCCTTATCAATTCTCTTCTCCACTTCCTTCAATTCCTCCCGCGCTTCCAAATCATTTTGCTCGTAATATCGTTTAGCTAACGTATGCGCCCTTTTGGAAAGCTCCGCTAATCGGATGTGGATTTTATCTTTTGGCTTGAACTCCGGAACTTTTATATGTGTCAGAACATGTGCCGAAGCAAAACTTTTACCACCCACCATAGAATATCCCCTGAGCACAAATTCAGTTATACTGGAATTCAAAATAGAACAGACATAATGTGCTTCCTTC
>Ga0190361_1001185_pt1 | contig 10026 bp, 10 predicted proteins | sample 48721845_MG_FD_161273 | JGI IMG/M metagenome (GOLD analysis project Ga0190361, IMG submission 161273) | Hydrothermal vent microbial mat bacterial communities from Southern Trench, Guaymas Basin, Mexico - 4872-18-4-5_MG | ecosystem: Environmental > Aquatic > Marine > Hydrothermal vents >...
TCTTAAGCGCTCCTTCTTCACTAACTGTATCAATCTTATTCTGAACTACAACTATGTTTTTTATTCCTGTTATCTGCAAAGCCATTAAGTGCTCTCTCGTTTGTGGCTGTGGACAGCTTTCATTTGCAGCTATGAGCAATAGAGCGCCATCCATAATGGTCGCTCCGCTAAGCATAGTTGCCATCAAACTCTCATGTCCAGGAGCATCGACAAAGCTTACTTTTCGCAAAGGCTCTGTTTCAGCACCGCATTTACATATCTTTTTTACACCATACCTTCCGCATTTTGAACATCTGTAAAAAATACAGTCCGCATAACCAAGTCTAATGGTAATGCCTCTTTTTAGCTCTTCACTGTGCGTATCTGTCCAAATACCAGAAAGAGCCTTAACCAAAGTAGTTTTTCCATGATCAACATGCCCGACCAAGCCGATATTAACTTCTGGCTGCACTAATTGTTTCATCTCCTCAAGCCAACTAAAAGGATTTAATAAAGTTTTCGTGTTAAATTCTGGTTCTAATAAACATAATCTTCAATTCTTTCTAAAACAGCTTTTGGAATGCCGACATTAGAATGCTTGAAGATTTCACATATTAAGATAGCACTTTCTTCAGCAGTTCTTTTGTTTACAATCTCTCTATATAATCTTCTTATCCAATTAGAACCAAACAATTCTGCTGCACACCAACAATAAATCATTGATAAATCATCGATTTCACCGTGAAGCAATTTTTGTTGAATTATTCTTCCATTCTTTATTTTGTTCTTGCTAAGATTTGTTTCAGTAAGATATTTTCCCGCGACACATAAAAAAGGAACTGTTTCAGGTCTTTTAACCGAATACCTTTTTATGTATTCTTCTAATGTTTTACAGGCATCTATAAAACCAGTACAGTCTTTTCCGAGCTCTCCAAATTGACTTACTAACTGTTTTGCTTTATCAAGGTCTCTTGTAGAAACTAGTTCATCAAGCACTTTCCTGCCAGTATTTTCTTCCACGGCCCGCATTCCAGCTCTGTTTTACTATCCTTTTTTAATTTTTTGATTTGGAATGCCTGAACTATTAGATATCCGCGGAATAATTTTTTTTCTTGATTTTCAGTTTCTTTGGCAGCCCCATATTTTTGTTCGGTGTTGCTGAGGGTTTCAGCAAAGCCAATATAAAAAGATTTAAATGTTTTGTAATAATCTTTATACCGATGGGGTATAGATTTATTTTAGAAGCAGAAGATTGTAGAGACTTTTACGAGACCGAACGTCAAATTATTGAAAGGCATCGTTGGAAGCCAGAGCCCCCGATAGAAATAAAATTAGATGGTAATAATCGAATTATAATTGAACCTCTGGACCAACGTAGAACTGGTAGATATCCCACCTATATAAAAGAATTAGTGGGAAGGGCATCTGAGAGATTTAATTGTTTCACCTTCAAAAAAGAAGAGGGGTTTAATCCAAATCCTCCATTAGATCCCATTTTTTTTAAGCAGAGAATCCTATACGGTGCTTTAGAGAGGTATGAGAGTTCTTATGGTTCTAATCCCAGTCTAAAGAAATTAATATCTGAGTTAGTTGATGGACGAGTGCCTGCCCTCTCTGATGAATTCTTAAAAAAAATGGTTGAGGAAGGATTGCGTATAAAGTATTCTAAACGACTAAAAGTTGGAGAGGGGTATTGTTCTGGATTAGAAGTTCTTGTGGGTGTAGGAGGTTCACAGAATAATATAGATGAAACATTAGTACATGAAATTATAGAAGCTTACTTGAAACGAGTTGGAATAACGAGTTTGGGGGGTTGGATGCCATGGATGCCACATAAGTATATTGACATGTTAACAGAAGAGCTATTGGAATTTGGATTTGCACAGACTATTAAAAGATTAGTTCCTTCCGAACACATCGGATAAAAAACAGGCTCTCAAACTTTCTTGCTTCGGCTCGAACTTTTACTCCGTAAAAGGAAACTAACAGCTCTGCAGAAAGCTCCGCCCAAATCTTCTAACAAGGACTTCATTAAATTGCACATGTTAGTTTCATCTTTTTTGCTTCTTTTTTCCTAAAAAAGAAGATTCTTATCCAAAGATCCTTTGGGAAACCAAAATTCAATTTCGAAATATTTATATATTCCTTCCCTTTTCCTCAACGTAAGAATTCTGAGGTGTTGTTGATGGAAAAAGAACTGAAAACCGGTACTACAACTTTAGGCTTGCTATGTAAAGATGGTATTGTCCTAGCGGCAGATAAAAGAGCAACAGCAGGCCACTTCATTGCAGCAAAAAAAGTAGAAAAGATCGTCAAAATCACAGATGAAATAGCCGTTACAACAGCAGGAACAGTTTCAGATATTCAGTTGCTTGTTAAGATAATCAGAGCAGAATTAAAACTTAAAGAGATCAGAACAGGAAAAAAACCTCTGGTAAAGGAAGCAGCAAGCTTGCTTGCAGGATTGGTTTATGAAAACATAAGAAAGCTAAGCTTGATTCCAGGAATAAGCCAATTCCTCGTTGCAGGTATTGACGTAGAAGGTTTTCATCTATACGACGTGGGTCCAGACGGAAGCATTACAGAAATAAAAGATTTTGTCTCAACAGGTAGTGGCTCAGAGTTAGTCTATGGATTGCTCGAAGCATCGTACAAAAAAGACATGCTTGTTAAAGACGCAATAAAGCTCGCCATAAGATCAATCAACAGTGCTTTACAGCGAGACTCAGCAAGCGGAGACGGAATTGATGTTTATACAATTACAGACAAAGGCGTTAAAAAAGTGCTCACAAAAGAAATCAAAATCGATCTTGAAAAAAGCTGAAGCTGTTTATCTTCTGAAATTGATTAAGATAGAAAATGACAGACATTTTAAAAGAAATATTAAAACGCATTCCGCAAGCTGAAACAAGAATAACAACAGCATGCTTTGAAGGAGCAAATATAGTGCTCTATACATCTGATAGGGACTTCTTTATCGATAACAAAGGCGTAATTAAGGCCATAGTAGACGAATTCAAAAAAAGAATAGAACTAAGGCCTGATCCAAGCATAGTGCTTGAAGTAGAAAAAGCAAAAGAAAAAATAGAAAAAATAATTCCAGCTGAAGCAGGAATAACAAATGTTTTGTTTGACCCACAAAGAAGCCGCGTTATTATAGAGGTTGAAAAACCAGGCTTGGCTATAGGAAAGCAAGGCGAGATTCTAAGAGAAATAAGGGAAAAGACATTCTGGGTACCTCTGATAAGAAGATCACCGGCAATAAGAAGCAAGCTAATCGAAAGCATACGAGCAGTGCTTTATCAAGAAAGCGAATATAGAAGAAAATTCCTAGATAGGGTAGGCCATAGAATCTATGACGGCTGGTTAAGGGGAAAGAAAAAAGAATGGGTTAGGATAACCTTTCTCGGCGGAGCAAGACAAGTTGGCAGAAGCTGTTTGTTCTTGCAAACACCAGAAAGCAGGGTTCTCCTTGATTGTGGAATCAACACCGCACTGCCATCAGATAGCAAAGAAGCATATCCCTTTCTTGATGCACCTGAATTCAGCATAAAAGAACTTGATGCTGTTATTGTCTCACATGCACATCTTGACCATATAGGCCTTGTGCCGTATCTTTTCAAATTCGGTTACAAAGGTCCTGTTTATATGACAACACCAACTAGGGATACAGGAACATTGTTGCTTCTTGATTTTGTAAAGATCATGCGTTCAGAAGGAAAAGAACCTTTGTTTACATCAGAAGAGATTAAAGAAATGGTCAAGCACACAATAACACTTGAATATGAAGAAGTAACTGATATTACACCAGATGTTAGAATTACTTTGTACAACGCAGGCCATATCCTAGGAAGTTCATTAGTTCATCTCCATATTGCAAACGGTCTTCACAACATTGTTTATACAGGCGACCTTAAGTTTGGCAGAACACGGCTGCTTGATCCTGCAAACACGCAATTTCCTAGGTGTGAAACCTTGATCCTTGAAAGCACATATGGTGGAAAAACAAACATTATGCCGCCACAAAAAGAAGCTGACAAAGAACTTGCAGACGCGATAAAAAGAACAATAGATCGCAATGGCAAGGTTTTAATGCCTGTTCTTGGTTCAGGTCGGGGCCAAGAAGTTATGCTGATGATAGAGGAGCTTATTAGAAAAAAAGAACTTGAACCAATTCCTGTATATATTGATGGAATGGTTTGGGATATTACAGCAATACACACAGCATATCCAGAATATCTAAACAGCTCAATAAGGCGTTTGATATTCCATCGCGATCAAAATCCTTTCTTGTCAAGCATTTTCAAAAGAGTGGGCAGTAAAAAGGAAAGAATGAAAATTATCGAAGAAGAAGGACCATGTGTTATTCAAGCCACTAGTGGTATGCTTGTTGGAGGCCCATCAGTTGAATACCTTAAACATTTATGCGATAATCCAAAAAACACATTGATTTTCACATGTTATCAGGGCGAAGGTTCTCTTGGTAGAAGAATCCAGCAAGGCGAGAGAGAATTCGTCTTTAAAAACGGGACAAAGCAAGAACTTGTTCAAATCAAAATGGAAGTTCTTAAGCTAGAAATAACAGCACATTCTGATAGACGCGAATTAATGAACTATGTTTATCGCTGCACGCCAAGGCCAAAAAAAGTCATTATTCAGCACGGAGAAAGCGCTAGATGTCTTGACTTAGCTTCTTCTATCCACAAAGCATACAAACTCGAAACCACAGCTCCAAGAAATTTAGAAGCAATAAGAGTAAGATAAGTAATTTTATTCTAAATAAATGCAAGCAAAAGAATTCCAACTATCATCCACAATACGCTTTTCAATTTTTGAATTCCTTTTTCTTGATGTATTGCTGGAATCAAATCGCTTGCAGCGATATAAATAAATCCGCCCGCAGCAAAAGGAATAATATAAACCGAGATATGTTTAACAGTACTAACAAATAAAGAGCCAACAATCACACCGAGAATAGATGTGGTTTGAACAAGAAAAGCATTAAGCATTGCTCTTTTTCGTTCAAAGCCACCCTTAACCAAAACGCCAAATATTCCAAGTTCTTGGGGAAACTCATGAAGCAATATCAAAAAGCTTGTTACCAATCCTAGCTTAAAACTCACAAGAAAAGAGGTAATAATCACTATGCCATCAATGAAATTATGAATGGCATCTCCAATTAAAATCAAATATGAATATGGATGAATGGCACATATCCTGCACCTGTGCCAGTGTAATACTTCCTCCAACAAGAAAAAAGCCAAAAAGCCAATCACAACCATCGATGGAATAAAAGATTCTTTTAATAGATGAAATAATCCTCCTCCAAGCAATGTGCCAGCAGACAATGCAATAAGAGAACTTGCAATTGCATCAAGCTTTCTTTTCTTAACGAACAAACTAAAAAGTCCAACAAATCCAAAAGATGAATTTATTAATGTTACAATCAAAGCAGCGACAAGTATATTCATTTTTCGTGTTAAGTTTGAGCTATCTGTGTGCGAACCAAAAAACAACTTTGTTTTTTTGGTTGCTATCCAGTCTTGAAAATCCTATTCTCTCGAGCTGGACAACAGAGCCAACATTAACTCCGCTTAGTCTTTTTTCTCCAAGTCCTTTTAGCAATGTTTTATCAGGCATCAACAATTCAGCTTTAATTAGCTGTTTTTCATCAGCAGGTAACCAGTGAAAGATTGCTTCACCCTCCCGCTTATATTTTTCATAATCTTCAGAATCAAAAATAAATCTTTTTCCTTCTTTCCGAAAATTAAGACAATCCATCAATCTGTATAGCTTTCCTTCCTCTATTCGCTTGACATCTTCCTTCCACAGATAAAATCTTTCTTTTGTTTTGAACATCCTAGTCCCTCGTTTCGGAAAATCAGGATGCAGTTTTATCTTAACTTCTTTTGCCGGAGCGTTTTCAATTTTAACTAAAACAGGATCTGGAACAAAGAAATATCTATTTGCCTTAGGCTCAACTATGTCCTTGTTAAACGCATTTAAAATTTTGTAAAACTCATCAGCATTAACAACCTTGTCATGTTTGCTTACTCCAAAACTTTCAGCAAGCTGCAAAAACGCTTTTGCTTGATATCCTCTTCTGCGCAAAGCAATCAAAAAAGGCAACCTTATATCGCTCCATCCATCGAATTCGCCATACTCAATTAATTTCCTTGTTTTTGAAGCGCTCAATTCAAGGTCGACGAAGTTGATCCTTCCTATAAATAGATTTATTGGAGGAGTTTTTTTGAAATATCTGAAAATATATGCCTGTTTTTCTGCATTGTCTTGATGATCTTTACCCCTAATCGTGTGCGTTACTCCCATCAGCATGTCGTCAATAGCTACTGCAAAGTTCATTAAAGGCCAAACCCTTGCATCCTTTTTCCTTGGGTGTGGTTTTTCGCATATTCTCAAAGCAGCCCAATCCCTTATAGCAGGATTTTTATGTTTTAAATCAGTTTTAATCCTCACAACAGCTTCTCCTGGTTTATACTCAACAAACATCCTGTCCCATCTAAGCAAATGCTCCTTTTTAGAAAGCTTTCTGCAAGGACACGCCTTTCCTTTAAACAGCAAAGTTCTAAATTCATCAGGATTGCAGGTGCAAACATACGCCTTGCCAAGTGCAATTAACTGCTCTGCATAATCATAATAAATTCCGAGCCTTTCTGATTGAAAATAAATTTCCATAGGAACAGAGTCAGTAGCAGAGTTTAGCCAACGAGCATCGTTGATAATCATTCTATAACTTTCAATGTCAATGTTTTCTGGATTTGTATCAGCAATTCTTAGAATTAATTTTCCATCGTATTTTTTACAATAAAGAATATTAAGTCCGATTGTAATTGCATGTCCTATATGCAATGGCCCGCTCGGGCTCGGTTCAAAACGCATTATTATCTTTCCTTTCTGTGCATTTTTTAGTTCTGGCAATCTTTTTTCTCTTTCTTTTTTCTTTACCTCTCTTTTCTTTTCCGGAGAAATCTTCTTAAGTTTCTTTTTTTGATCTTCTAATGATAGAGAATTAACTTCCTCAACGATTTTTTTAGCTAATGCTGAAATTGATTTTATTTTTCTTTTAAGTTCTGGGTTAGAAGCGATAATCTTTCCTATAACTGCACCAACATTTGCTTTACCGCCGAATTTAACAGCGTTCTCTAAAGCGCATATCAGAATCTCTTTTTCAATTTTCTTCATGCAAAATCCTATCAGCATGAACTATTTAAACGTTCCGCAAGAAATCGAGATGAAAGTATATCTCATGACCAAACGCATAGAAATATCCTTTTTCTTTTATTTCTCTTTTAACATCGTCAACTGGACATCTTTTGCTTAAACAATAAGAACTGTCATTCTTATCGTGTCCGTTAACAAAGCCGAATACATTAACTCGAATACAGCTCCTGCTATCGTACAATTCATGCACTACTTGAATTTTTATTTTCCTTTGTTCAATATGCCCCCTAACTGGTGATATTAATATGTTCCTAGTACCTTCATAAAGCACCCGCCTATCAAAAGATTTTCTACCAGCGACTTTTGCCTCTTCGCCACATTCCACTAACTTGTCAAGCGTCATAAGTTTGCGGCAAAGCAATCTTTATTTAAAATTTTTGTTTTTGAAAAAATAACGAATGAGCCATCGAATCAGAAACTTTTTAAAATAACAACATTCTTTTTCAAAAATGAAAATTCACTACAAATATGCAATGGTAGGGATACTTTTACTGGTTGTTTTTCTAAGTGGCTGTGTTCAAAGAGCCGCGCTTGAAAAAACAACTTCGATTAGTTTGGGAAAAACTTACTATAATATCGTCTCTGAAGTTAATTATGAACGGAGTTTGTGTGGTGATATAAGCAACCACCACCAACCAAGTGGTTTCAATACAGGAGTAAGAATTATACTGAAGGACAAAGATACTGGTAAAAAATTAAATGGCTATGCTACTATTTCGATGAAAGGGGGCGGAGGAACTCTAACTTTAGATGATGCTTATACCTGTGAAGAACAAATAAAATCTGAAAGCGCTGTCATTTCTGCCTATTCAAGAGGATATGCTCCTATCACTTTTAAATTAGGCCTGCCCAAGAATAAATTAGTTACAATTGAGGTTTCGATGTTTAAAAGTTGTTCAGGCGGGCCATCTTGCTTTGACAATATCTGGGTTGAATTGCTTGGGAGTACAGGTGGTAATGAAGCAAAAGCCGAGTCTCTTCTTGAATCTGAGCGAAATAAATTCTTTAGTATGATCCAACAAAAGTTTGGCCTAAAAAAATCAAATTACGTACTTTCATGTATTGAATGTAATATGAAACGCGATGGATATATTAAGGCAAAAGGCACTTATAAGGACGGATCTCTTATAGAATTATATTATCATTGGGAATGGTGCTCCTCTGGAGGTGTTGATTGTGGCTGGGAACTTTGTTTCAGTTCGACATCAGATGAACTTTTCGAACATGTAAAGGCAAATGTTTGCAGCAAACTTGCTTCAAAACAATATAAGACTAAATGCTTGTCCGGAAACTACGAAAAAGTTATTGGTGAAAAGAAAATACTTTCACTAAGACAAATTTCAAATGAGCACGGACATTCTATGGATAAGGGCAATTTCAATTGTATGGCAAGTTAAAGAATTACAAAAGAACAAAAACAAAAACCTTTTAAATAAAATCTTTTTTTACCATCAAAACCATACTAAAAAAGCCCATGATTAATGAGAGCAAAACAATTGCTCGAGAGAGGCAAGCAATCATTCTTGCCTCCTACCATTGAAATCAATAAAAGTCAAGGTGAATAAAATGCCAACAATAGAACTTTCAAAGGAAAAAGCTGAGCAATTATACGAAGCAATTGAAATTGCAAGAAAAACAGGCAAGATCAAAAAAGGCACAAATGAAACAACAAAAGCTATTGAGAAAGGACAGGCAAAGATTGCGGTGATTGCAAAAGATGTAAATCCTCCAGAAGTTACAATGCATATTCCGCCTTTATGCGAAGAGAAAGGTATAACTTGTTTTGTTGTTCCGAGCAAAGAAGAACTTGGTGCTGTTGCTGGTTTAGCAGTTCCAACAGCTTCTGTTGCTATAATTGCTGAAGGTGAAGCATCAAAGCTTATCAAGGAATTGTTAGAAAGCAAGAAAGAAAAAGAAGAGGAAAAACCTAAGAAAGAAATAAAAAAGGTTGAGGAGAAGGTTGAGGAAAAACAATCCGAAGAAAAAACCAAAGAATAAAAATGGCAGTCAAAAAAATGCGGAAAAGAGAAAAGAAGAAAGAAACAGCAGCAAGAGGCATAAAATTCACTTCAGCTTATGCTGCAAGGATTGAAGAAATTATTGGAAGAACAGGTATGAGAGGCGAAGCAACACAAGTCAGAGTAAGAATCCTTGAAGGAAGGGACAAGGATAAAATAATGAGACGGAATGTAAAGGGACCTGTTCAAATTGGCGACATCCTAATGCTGAGAGAAACTGAAATCGAAGCAAGGCCTTTAGAAAAGAAAGGGCGAATGGTTGGTGTCTAAAATGCCGAAGTGTAGTTTCTGCGGCTCTGAGCTCAAAACCGGTACTGGAAAAATGTTTGTTAAGCGCGATGGAAAAATACTTTATTTTTGTAGTAAAAAATGCGAGAAAAATATGCTCAAGCTAAAAAGGAACCCTTCAAAAGTTAAATGGGTTATCAAAAAGAAAAAAGAAAGGAAAGGATAAAAAATGCCAACCGACGAAGAAATGATCCAAAAAGTAAAAGAATTGATGAATAAACCAGCCCAGATTAGAAATATTGGCATAGCTGCGCATATCGATCACGGAAAAACAACACTAAGCGATAGCCTAATTGCAGGAGCAGGAATGATAAGCGAAGCTGTCGCTGGTAAAAGATTAATACTTGATTCTGAATTAGACGAGCAGCTTAGAGGTATTACCATTGATGCAGCCAACTGCAGTATGGTTCATAGCTATGAAGATAAAGAATACTTGATTAATTTAATTGATACTCCAGGCCATGTTGATTTTGGCGGTGACGTGACCAGAGCAATGAGG
>Ga0190361_1001186_pt1 | contig 10019 bp, 7 predicted proteins | sample 48721845_MG_FD_161273 | JGI IMG/M metagenome (GOLD analysis project Ga0190361, IMG submission 161273) | Hydrothermal vent microbial mat bacterial communities from Southern Trench, Guaymas Basin, Mexico - 4872-18-4-5_MG | ecosystem: Environmental > Aquatic > Marine > Hydrothermal vents > Microbial...
ATATTTCTAAAGGAGGCTTGATTATGAAAATCACCTATGATCCTCGATACAATATTGCATACATTCATTTACGGGAGAAGACCGAAGAGGTTGAAACCATAAAGATAAGCGATGAGCTCCACATTGACCTTTCGCCTGATGGGAAGATCTATGGCATTGAGTTGCTAAACGCCAATGAGCAGCTTCAAATCTCTGAGGATGGCGAGTTCGTTTTTGTCGATGAATCCACAGGTAAGTCCTTTGAGTTTCCTTTATCCTCTATTGGTAAGAGGTAAGAACACAATCGTCTTCAATAGGGGGATGAGAAATGCCATTTAGGCTTGTCTAAAATATGCCGATAGGAATTAATAGGAGGTAAAATAATGAAGTTTACCCGGATAACAGTTAATCCTGCACAGATGGGAGGTGTGCCCTGTATCAGAGGACTGCGGATTCCGGTGGCTACCGTCGTCGAAATGGTGGCCGAGGGGATGAGTGTCGATGAAATCCTTAAACTTTATCCAGACTTAGAACCCGAGGATATCACCGAGGCCTTGCGTTATGCTGCGGAAGCTGTGCGGGAAAGAGAATTACCCTTAGTAGCTGAAGGATGAAGTTTTTGATAGACAATGCTCTATCCCCTATAGTTGCAGAGGAGTTGCGGCAAGCAGGGTGGGATACAGTCCATGTGAGAGAATATGGGTTGCATAGATCCAGCGATGAGGAAATATTTGCAAAAGCACTGGAGGAAGATCGCATTATAATTTCAGCGGACACGGATTTTGGCACTTTATTAGCCTTGCGACAAGAACCAAAGCCATCTGTAATTTTGTATCGTCGTGGTACTCCACGGCGGCCAAAAGATCAGGTAAGGATGCTTTTAGCGAATCTTCCTTCCGTTCGAGAATTTTTAGAGAAAGGCTGTGTTTTAGTATTTGAGAGGGACCGAATTAGGATACGTTTGCTACCTATCGGCGCTGAAAGTAGGTGAGGAATCATTGTCAGGGAACAGGAAAAGGAGAAATGGGATCAAGAATCAGCAGGTAGGGGATTATCGGCACCTTCTCACCTTAAGCCAAATTCTGCTCGAACCCCGAAAGATAAAAAAGATGACATTTTCACATCAAATCCCTTGATTTTTAAAACATCTTAATATACAGTTTTAACCATCTTGGGAATGGGTTTCCCTTTCAAGAGCACACACCGCGTCGCTGTTAAAGCTTTATCTGCCGCTCTTCCGAAGTACTTCCACTCGGTGAGAGTACCTGAAAGAGTAATTCCCATTCCCCAACGGTCTCTAAACCCGGATAAATACGGCGAGGATTGAGAGATCGGCTCGGGGGGAAGATTTGATCTTCGCAACAAGTCAGACAACACTCCACCCTTCCAACACTTCTTTGCGATGCACATAGCAATTTACTTGGCAGTCGTGCAGAGGGATGCAGATATGCTGGTCGGTAAGCCGGTGGTCAAAGGCATGCGTTAGAGGAGTAAAAGGATATGGTCAGGAGAAGAAGGACTAAGAATCAGCGGGTAGGGGATTATCGGCACGAGGAGGCCAGGAGGAAGAACAACCCTCCGGAGGACGAGCTTTAGTGAAAGAGGAGATGCTCCATGAGCATTCCCGACCTGATAGACAATCGTAAAGTTACTAATGTCACTCTTAAAGATGTCCTAAAACAACTCTTAAGCGAAAATCAAAGTCCCTCACTAACAGTTGCCACCGCCTACTTCAACCTTGAGGCGTTCCAAGAGTTATCCCCGGAGATAGAGTGCGTCAATACATTACGACTATTAATAGGGAAGGAGCAAGAACAGAGCTTTGTCCTCACGGAACGTCTGCGCCGAGAGTTGGAAGATCACGCTTCACGTGGAGAAACCCAATTACCGTCTGCCCTTCGCCATTGGCAGAGCTTTCTGGAGCAAAGCCACGTAGAATTCGTCTTTACACAAAAGGCTTCCTCCACGGCAAAGCTTACCTAATAGACGGCGTTCCTATGTTGGGAAAAGTCGGTATCGTAGGTTCATCCAATTTTACTGGTGCAGGTCTACAGAGCAATCTGGAGCTCAACGCAGTGCTCAAACAGGCGGCTGCTGTGAAAGAACTTCAACGTTGGCTTAATGCCATCTGGGAGGAAAGCGAAGACTACAAAGCCGAGCTCCTTGCTTTACTTTCGGATTTTACATCCTCTTACTCACCTTATGAGCTTTATATCAAAGTCCTTTACGAGGCCTCCAAAGATCGTCTCCAATCAGACCTAAAAGAGGAAGAAGATAAACCCTCACCAATCGCCTTGGCAGATTTCCAGCATGATGGCTATCTCGCAGCCAAAGAGATCTTGGAGCACTATGGAGGAGTTCTCATCGCAGACTCTGTGGGGCTTGGAAAGACATATTTAGCCCTTCGCCTCTTAGATGATTACGCTTACCAACAGCGAGAGACTGCTCTAATTGTCTGTCCTGCTGCTTTACGTGACACGCTATGGGAACCGTTACTTAACGCCCATGCCATCCCTCATCGTCTCTTATCTATGGAAAAAATCAGCCAGAGCGACTTCCCATTTGAAGAATTTGCTGCCCATAAGATAATTGTAGTGGATGAATCCCACAACTTTCGTAACCCCAATGCCAATCGCTGGGAGAATTTATTTAGGCTGTTAAGTCAGGGGGATACGGAAAGAAAGGTTATTCTCCTCACAGCTACACCAGTGAACAACACAGTTTTCGATTTGTACCATCAGCTTTCTCTTATTACCAAGGGTCCCGATGATTTCTTTGCAGATGCAGGGATCTCAAACCTTCGCAGTTATTTTAAATGGGCGGAGGAAAATAGGGACACGCTTTACGAACTTTTGGAGGCCATTGCAGTACGTCGCAGTCGTTCTTTCATACGCAATAATTTCCCTGAGGCCTACATTGAAGGGAAGCCTATTCGATTCCCTGAGCGTAGACTTCATAATGTAAGCTATTCCCTGGAGAAAACTTACAATGGAGAACTATACAGCAAAGTAGCTCAAGCCATCGAAAACCTCTTTCTTGCGCCATACCAGGTGGACCTATACCGAAAGGAATTGATGGCTGCACGGAGCATTCAAGTAGGGCAGCTCCAGCTATTTGATATCGGAAAGGAAGAGGAACCCCTTATCCAACGTTTGGTTAGTCAAGGCTGGAGCAAAGAAGAAGCGCATAATTTTGTGATGAGCATAGGACGCCAGACTTCTCTTGCTCACATCATGCGTGTCCTTTATCTGAAGCGTCTGGAATCCTCAATAGAGGCTTTGCGTATCTCTTTACATCGCCAGCGGGATTTCCAGAAGGCTTTTCTTCGTGCTTTGGATCAAGGCCGTCTGCTTGACAGCAAAGCGTACCGCAAGTGGCTCCAGGCGGAGAGTGCCGATGATCAAGTTGAGGATGAAGTCAACTGGGACACCATCGTGGATCAGCTACCGTCCCTTCCTGCTGAGAAATATGACCTGGATGCGATACGTAAAGCGGTTCAGGCCGATATGGCCACTTTGGACGACTTACTCAGTGCCTTAGAGGTTCTGACCCCAGAACAAGATGACAAACTTCGGGCCTTGAAGCGCCTTTTGACGGAAGAGCTTAAAGGTCAAAAGGTTCTCGTATTTTCGTACTACAAGGATACAGCCCGTTATCTTTACAACCAGCTAAGAGGCGACCAGGAGTTCTTAAAGCAATTAGGACATGATCGCATGGCCATTACTGACAGTCTCATAGCGCCTGAAGAACGCAAGCAGCGTATCTTTCGCTTTGCCCCAAGGGCCAATAATCGCCATGACCTTATAGAAACAGATCGCGAACTTATGCTCCTTATCAGCACAGATGTCATCAGCGAAGGCCAAAACCTCCAAGACGCAGCAGTTCTCATTAACTATGATCTTCACTGGAACCCTGTGCGAATGATCCAGAGAATTGGAAGAATCGACCGTATTGGCTCCGAACACGAGCTCGTACATGTTTACAACTTCTTCCCCGAGGATGTTTTGGAGAGCTTACTGGGATTGATGCAAAGACTATATGAGAAGCTGGACGCTATAAACCGCACTGTCGGTCTTGATGCTTCGGTTTTGGGCGAAACCCCCAACCCTATGGACTTCAACACCCTCCGCCGCATAGGGGAGGAAGATGGCAAGGTGCTCGATGAATTAGAAGCCGAAAGCGAGTTGACAGTAGGGGAATTTCTTATGCAGGACTTGTGGGACTTCCTTAAAAAAGCGGGGGAGGAACGTCTGAGCCGTATTCCACTGGGGATGGGGACGGGAAAGGATGGCAAAGGTAAACGGGGCTTTTTTGCTGCTTTTCGCCACACACAGACAGGTAAGCACTATTGGCTCTTCGAAGACCTTTTAGAAAACCGCATTGTGGATACGCGGCTTGAGGCAATCCGGCCAGTGAGGTCATGTCCCCATGAGGAACCCATACCCTTACCCGAGGATTTCGATGCTGATGAACACCGAAGGAAGCTATTAAAGTATCTTATTCAAAAGTTGAACCGAGTGGTCCATCGGATGCCTAAGATTCCCTCTCCTCAAAATCAGGTCCTAAACTGGCTCCACGCCATGTCTCCCTCAGCGCTGCGTAACGAGCTCTTGACCTACTTCAGCAAACCCCTTGCCACCTTTGTGCTCAGGGAACTGAGGACAATATGGCGCCTCCGGACTATCCAGAAACCGCAGGAGCTCATGCAAGAGCTAAAGGAGTTCGCCGAAGCTCATCCCCATCCCCCAGAGCCTCCCAAGGAGATAAAGGAGGTAAAAGAGGAAGACTTTGAATGCATAGCTTGGATTGCTCTGGTTTAAGAGGGGAAAGATGCCCGATCCCAAGGCTATTGCTCAGGCCCTGAAGGGATATACAGCTCCAGAGAAAGCCCCCATTTTCTTTAGTGCTCTTGGCTATCGAACATTGACCTCGCCCCTGCCGCAGCCGGTTGAGCAGATTTTTGAGCGGGCGCATCGTGCCCGCGGCATCATAGAATCAATGCAACTCATCGCTCACTACCAGAATGGTGGTGATTTCCGCATCTTTCACATCCAGTTAAAAACCCCATCGCTTCGCCGTACCGATTTCCGCACCATTCTTGAACCCTTCTATCGTCGTCATCCTGGAGGTGAATATCTCTTCGTTTTCAGTCTGCACGATCCTTTTGAAGAGCTTGCCTTTGTATCTCCCCGCAGATTGTTAGATCCACGAGACCCAAGCAAGGCAAGACTTTACCTTAGAACCCTAACTGTAAACCGTGAGCAACCGTACCGCACTGATATAGAGGTATTGAGCTCTATAGGTATTGAAGGTGGAGAAGATTCAGCTACGATCTGGCAGAAGCACCTTCAAGCTTTCGACGTAGAGCGAGTCACGAAAAAGTTCTTTGAAGATTATCGCATTGTCTTTACCGATCTGCAAAATAGACTCTTCAAAGCAAGTGATGATCCAAAATGGGCACACGATTATGCCTTGCAACTCCTCAACCGGATCATGTTCCTTTATTTTATCCAGCGCAAAGGATGGTTGGGAGGAAACCCTCGATTTTTACGACATTTCTGGCAAGCCTACAAGGAATCAGACAACCCGCCAAATTCCTTCTTCAACGATTGGCTTTCTGTGCTTTTCTTTGAAGCCTTTAACGAGAAGTTCCAAGCTGGGCGTTCTGACTATATCAAACGCTTCCCCGATGATATCAGGAAGGCACTGGACTTAGCTCCCTATCTGAACGGTGGTCTGTTCACCGAAAATGAATTGGATACTCGCTACAGCTTTACGGTGGAAGATAGCTTCTTTGAGAGGCTCTTTGACACCTTCAGAGATACCCCTCCGGGCTTCCTTGAGCGCTACAACTTTACCATAAGCGAAAATACACCTCTTGATCAGGAAGTAGCTGTCGATCCCGAGATGATCGGAAAGATCTATGAGAGCTTAGTTAACATCACTTTCGAGGGGCTAACTGAAGAGGACTTGAGGGGAACGGCCGGCATCTTCTACACCCCTCGGATTGAGATCGACCTGATGTGTCGATTGGCCTTAGTTGATTGGCTGACGAATCATTTGGGAGAAGGACGGAAGTCTCTCTTATACGAGTGGATCTTTGCCTATAACACCGAAGAGAAGGAAGAAGCAGACGCCAAAATCACCCAAGAAGGTCTATGGGAAGATCTCGATGGCTTACTGCGCAGCGTTACTATCCTCGATCCAGCTTGTGGTTCTGGGTCTTTTCTCGTGGGAATGCTCCAGATTTTGGACGATCTTCAAGAACGCATTGCCCGAACCTTAGGTCATGAGGAGACCCCTTATGAGCGGCGGCGACGCATAATCCGAGAGAACCTTTACGGTGTTGATGTAATGGACTGGGCGGTCCACGTGGCAGAGCTGCGCCTTTGGCTCCAACTGGTGGTGGAACCGGAGCTAAAGCCTGCTGAACTTAAATTCCGTCCCTTGCTCCCCTGTCTCTCTTTTAAAATCCGTCCGGGTGACAGTCTTGTTCAAGAAATCGGAGGAATCAATCTCAACTTGCACAGAGCCTCTCTGGACATTCCCGCCACCTTGAAGGGGCGCCTTACAAAGCTCAAGGGCAGAAAGAGGGATTTCTATAATGGTGAAACACAGGGGATTTCCGAAGATATGCTCAAGAAAGAGGAATTTCAACTCTTCAGGGATATTTTGTTCGCTAAACGTCGTAAATTAGAAGAGGATATAAAGAAACTTAACAACCTGATTGAAGAACCGCAGCCAAAACAACTGGCACTTGAAGGCATGAAAAGGGAGGAGCCAGAACAGCTTTCTTTACGTGTGGAGCAGTGGAGGCGTGAGCGGGAAGAAAAGGAAGCGGAGTTATCACTTATTGTTAAAGCGTCCGAGGCCCTCCAATCCCCCACTGATGTCCCCTTTGTTTGGGATATTGCCTTCGTTGAAATCTTTGAAGGTGATAAAAGGGGCTTTGATATCGTCATAGGCAATCCGCCTTACGTTAGACAGGAAAAGATCGCAGATCCGACAAAGCGACCGGAAGATTACGGCGGTGAGGACTCAGAGCAATGGAAGGCTCTGAAGACCGAGTATAAGAAAAAACTTCAACAGTCAGTATGGTTGGCCTATCCCAGATTCTTTGGTTATGACCCCAACAGACCAGAGGGCAACAGGAACCCTTCAAGGAGGCTGGATGGACGATCCGACTATTACATCTATTTCTACCTGCACGGCCTTTCTCTGCTTAACCCAAAAGGTTCTTTCTGTTTTATCACCTCCAATTCATGGCTTGATGTTGGCTTTGGAAAGGATTTGCAGGAGTTCCTGCTCAAACACAGCCATATAAAGATGATCCTTGACAATCAGGCCAAGCGATCCTTTGAGGCTGATGTGAATACGGTTATAGTGCTTTTGGCTCCGCCTGATGATCGCAGAAACTGGGGTTTAGAAAGAACGGCCTGTTTTGTTTCCTTCAAACGTCCTTTTGAGGAAGTGATGCACCCTGTTATCTTTGAGGAAATTGAAGAGACTACCGATATAACCAAACGCCCCGAATTTCGCTGTATTGCGAAACAACAGGAGGAGCTTTTGCTGGGGGGCTTAGAAGTAGATGAAGGCGGAGAGGAAAGTCTCATTATTAGTCAAAGAAAATACATAGGCAACAAATGGGGAGGTAAATACCTAAGGGCACCGGACATTTATTTCACTATCCTGGAGAAGGCAAAGCGTTATAAATGCTTTATCTACGAGGGCGAGCCTGTTATTGTGGAAGACATCACAGACCTGCTTGAGGAGTAACCCTATGCGCCATTCCCATGAGGAAATTCTGAAGCTTTTGGAGAAATTAGAGGATCAAAAGGCACATGAGCTTGAGTCTGAGACGCTTGAATTCAAAGAATGGATTCCAAATAAAAATAGGCTGTACAAAGTTCTGACTGAATATGCAGTGTGTTTTGCCAATCAAAAGGGTGGCACCATCGTTTTAGGAATAAAGGATAAGGTAGTTGGTAAAGACAAAGCCATTACCGGATGTGCAGGATACAACATCTATGAAATCCGTTCGCAAATTTATGAAGCCACCGATCCCAAGATCCTGGTGGATGTGGAGGAGCTGGAACTTGAGGATTTGGGTGTAAAGCTGCTTTTAATTCATGTTCCTCCGACTATCGGCTTTTGCACCGCTACTGATGGTACAGCTAAAATCCGAATCGGCACCTCATGCAAACCTCTCACAGGATCCATGCGTCAGCGCAAGCTGATGGAGGCTGGACTTTTGGATGTCACAGGGCAAGTAATCTCAGACCTCCATCAAGACAGCTTAGACAAAATCGAAATAGAACGTCTTAGGCATCTAATTCATTCTAAAAAACCCGATTCCCCGTTACTCAGGATAGGAGAAACCGAGTTGCTTAGGCAGCTTGGGATCCTTCGTAACAGTTCCCTTACGTTAGCAGGACTCCTTCTAGTAGGCAAAGAGGAAGTGATGCATGAGTACATCCCTTCTCATGAAGTGGAATACCTGGAGATGAAAAGCGAAACGGATTACAGCCGGCGAAAAACATATCATTGCGGACTACTCCGCTTGCTTGAGGAAGTCTACGCCGATATTGAACGTATTAACAGGATTACTACTGTGAAAATAGGGCTTTTTCATTACGAAATCAAAGATTTCCCTGAAGAAACGTATAGAGAAGCTGTACTGAATGCCGTCCTGCATCGGGACTATACTGCACCTGGTTCAGTGTTTATTAAACACTACAAAAATCGCCTTGAGATAAGCAATCCCGGTGGGTTTATCGCTGGTATCACCCCTGAAAATATCCTTAGGCAAGATTCTATTCCGCGCAATAGACTTTTAGCAGAGGTTTTGAGAAAGATAGGACTTATTGAAAAGGCGGGGGTTGGAGTGAAGCGGATGTTTTATGTCCAGTTGGCCAATGGCAAACCACCTCCGATTTACCGGGCTAATGAGCACACTGTTCGGGTAATCCTCCAAAACGATACACTGGATGAGGCCTTTACTCGGTTTGTGAGAACACGGGAAAAAGAAGGAAAGCCGCTTGAGCTGGATGAGTTACTGGTGCTTTCTGTGCTTCGTCGTCAGCGAGAGCTTTCCCTTTCCGAAGCGGCTCGCCTTTTGCAGTTAGATCTCAATCCCACCCGAGTGCTTTTGATGCAGATGGTTCGGCAGGGGCTTTTGGAAAAGAGCGGTATCCGGAAAGGTATGGTCTTTCGATTAAGCGGTGCACTTTATCGTCAACTGGGCGAGTCTGTTGCCTATATCCGAGAAAGGGGAATTGATGAGATAAGATATCCTGAGATGATCCTTCAATTTATTGAAGAACATGGTTCCATTACCAATAGACAAGCAAGAGAATTGCTGGGCGTAGATAGGAATAGGGCTTTTAGAATCCTTTCAAAACTTACCTCAAAAAAGATCAAAAAGATTGGGAAAGGAAGAGGCGCTCGTTATGTTCTTAAATAAATATTTGTTAGCAATTAAATGCTCAGATGCGCATTTTCAAATTACTCGTGAGCATTTTAATCGCTCAATGATAAATAGGCTTAACAACCTTGACAAAGGACATTGGCTATGAAGTTCTCAGAAATTAAATCTAAGATCGTGAACAACCCGGGCTTTAAAAACTTGGCGGAAATACGCCAGGCTGGTTATCGCATAGTCAAAGAGCGCGATGGCGAGCGTTACTTCCTCGTCAGGCAAGATGAGCTTAAGCCCTTACTGGTGCGGCTGGGGGATATTGCAGAGGTGCGATTTGGAATAAAGACCGGTGCAAACGAGTTCTTTTACCTACAGCCTTTGGAGATGAGCGTGGCCGAAGTAGCAAAGCTGAGCGAAGAAAATCCTTCAGCCCCTGTGCTGGTTAAAAACGGCGCTGGATGGGAGGGCAAGATAGAGGCCGAGTTTTTGAAGCCCGTTGTTACAAGTTTACGTGAAGTAAAAACTATTGAAGTGGGTTCTCAACACATTGCATTTCTTCTCTTCGTTTGCCCTTCTTCCAAACAGGCACTTGCCCAAAACGGCAAAAATCACGCTCTACGCT
>Ga0190361_1001187_pt1 | contig 10017 bp, 11 predicted proteins | sample 48721845_MG_FD_161273 | JGI IMG/M metagenome (GOLD analysis project Ga0190361, IMG submission 161273) | Hydrothermal vent microbial mat bacterial communities from Southern Trench, Guaymas Basin, Mexico - 4872-18-4-5_MG | ecosystem: Environmental > Aquatic > Marine > Hydrothermal vents >...
CTGGATTATACATTTTTCAATTAACTCCTTTCTTGGAACACAGAAATGCCTCTTGCAATCCACAGGACCATAGGAAAAAAATGTGCGCATATCATCATACTCCTCAATTTTTTAGCTATTTTAAGTATCTTGGCTAAAAAGGGCACTTATTGTCAAGTAGAGAGGGGCTCTTTGTCAAATTTTGTGGAAACATGACATAGCATGATATAGATGGTATGAACCCCAGTAACATTTTCCTGCGATATACTTCCACCTTCCTTAAACCTTCCTTCATGTCAATGCATACCTCCTTGACCTTATCTGCCGAAATTTTCTTCAGAAATTCCGTGTCTTGCAAAGTTTTGCAAAGTATAGTAAGAAGGTAGAGATTGCTAAGTAGCTGAAAGATATCAAAAAATAATGCGAGAGGCGGGATTTGAACCCGCACGGGTAAAGTGTCCCACTGGATCCTAAGTCCAGCGCGTCTGCCAGTTCCGCCACTCTCGCAATCAATTATCTTTTTAATATCTTTTTAATATCTGTCAAGAATTATATAGGATTTCTCTTTTATCCATCTTGACATAGATCCTTTTCTTGCCTATCCCTTAAAAAGGAATGGGATTCTTAAAAGAAGATACTCTTAAGAAGGCCAGAGACTTTATAAGGGAGGCCTTGAAAGGTGCTACTTTGCATCCAATAATAGTTTATCATGGAGATGGGGATGGATGCTGTGCAGGGTTCTTTTTAAAAGAGTTCATCAACAGAGATACCGATCTTTATTGGGTTGCCACCCCTGATTTTGACTTCCAAAAGGCTGAATCATATTTGATGGATAAGAACTTTTCACTATATATATTTCTGGATATGCCGGTTGATAACAGAAAGGAGATGATATTGAAGCTTTCCCTTAAGGCCCCTGTCTTTATCTATGATCATCACAGATTCCATGATGTAGCAGATTTCATAGGTGATATCTTATATATAAACCCTCTCCTTGAACATGACCTCAAAGACTATCCTGCTGCTCTCTTTGGTTGGGAACTCTTAGAGCAAAAGGGCCTATTTGAAAAAGAGATCCTATATATGGCCCTCTTCACTGAAAGCTGGCTGGATAAATTGGACATATTTGATGATATACCCGAAAATAAAAGGGAGAAATTAAAGCTGGTTGCAAAGATGATCCATTCCAACTTCCTGGTCCAAGATATGCCAACCACACACTATGACATAGATCTCTTATTGTCTCTGCCGAAGGGTAAAAATGGAATAGATATGGAGAGATTGGAAGATATGAAAGAATACGAAATCTTAAGGAATATCTATAGATTAATAGAAAATGAAAAGGCATGGCTTCTAAACCGTATAAGCAATGAGATAAAGAGGATATCTAAGCCCCGATATATTCTTAAAAAGATAGAAAGCAAAATGAGACTAAGCGGTCTAATTGCATCAGAGCTAAGATGGCACTATTCCCATATTGCCATTGCCATATGGCAGAGATGGAAAGACAGATACTATTGTGAACTTCGCAGAGGAAGGTATTGCACAGTTGATCTTGCATCCCTTGTAGAACTTATAGGATCCCAGGTGCAGTTGCTTACTGGAGGAGGGCATCCAGAGGCAGCGGCCTTTACAGCAGAGAGGGAGGGATTCTTTAAGGCATTAGATATATTAAAGGCCAATTTGAGGTAGAGATGTATTATTTCATCTTGCCCTTTTTAGTGATACTGCTTTTAATATTTTCTTTTATCTTTTCTGTGGCCCTATTTATTCGCAGCACAAAAGGGGCCCTATTTATTCCAACACCTTATTCATCTATTTCTAAGGTCTTAGATGAAGTTGAGATAAAGAGAGGTCTTAAGGTGGTTGATCTGGGTTCAGGTGATGGACGCATCTTAAAGGAGCTTTCCAAGAGGTTTGATATAGATACTATTGGCTATGAAATTAACCCTGTCCTTTGGCTCTTTTCCAAGTTGAAAAATTTTAGAAATCCAAAAATAAAGATAAAAAGGGCCGACTTTTTAAAAGAGAACCTCTCTTTTGCCGATGTGCTCTTTTGCTATCTCTTCCCTGATATTATTGGGGTTTTGAAAGAGAAATTTGAAAGAGAGCTTAAGCCAGGATCCATACTCATATCATTTAATTTTCCATTTCCGTCTTGGAAGCCCTACAAGATCCTTGAACCCTTAGGCTGCGGGGTGAAGGATCCGGTTTATATCTATAAGATTACAAGATCTTTAAAAGGATAAGACAATGGAGACAACATATATAAAGATGGAAGGCGGTTATTTGGACTCTAAGGGCAGGATAATTAAGAGGATTGAATCCAAGTATGAATTTTATCTAATTGAACTTGAAACAGGGCAAAAAATTGTTGCAGGCCCATCTTCATTTAGATATCTGAAGGAAAGCGAATATGAAAGATCAGAGAGATGAGCTCATATACTGGCTATCCCTTCATCTGATTCAAGGGCTTGGAAGCATCAGTTTCAGAAATCTCTTAAGGCATTTTGGATCTCCTAAAGGTGTATTTGAGGCAGAGCTATCTGATATTTTGGAGGTTGAAAACATAAGGTCTGAAGTTGCATCTAGGATAGTAAGGAGGGAATTTTTAAAAGAGCCCCGAAAGGTATTGAGGGAGATTGAAAGGGAAGGGGCAAGGATAATTACTATAGAAGATAGCACCTATCCCAAGCTTTTAAAAGAGATCTATGACCCTCCCATGCTCCTTTATATAAAAGGTAATGATATCCCTCGGAATCTCGGCTTTATTGCCATGGTAGGCTCCAGGAATCCTACCCCATATGGAGTTAAGGTCTCAAAGGATATGGCACATTCCCTTGCAAGGAGAGGGATGGGAATTGTAAGCGGATTGGCTCAGGGGATAGATTCTGCCTCCCATTGGGGCTGCATTGAGGCAGGTGGATTTACAGTGGCAGTATTGGGAACAGGTATTGACAGAATCTATCCAAAGTCCAATAAAGAGCTGTTTGATAAGATTGTTAAGACAGGCTGTGTTATTACTGAATTTCCTCCAGGCACACCTCCGGATGCAAGAAATTTTCCCATACGCAACAGGATAATTTCAGGGCTGAGTCGTGGAGTAGTGGTGGTTGAGGCCACAAAGAAGAGTGGGTCACTTATAACCGCTTCATTAGCCTTAGAGCACGGAAGGGAGGTATTTGCGGTTCCAGGTAGTATCAGGTCTTTTAAAAGTGCAGGTTGCCACTATCTACTAAAGCAAGGCGCAAAATTAGTTGAAAATGCAGATGATATAATGGAGGAGCTGGGGCTAAATTATCCATTTGTCCCAAAGAGGGAAAGGAGGGGTGAAGAGATCCAGCTTCCTGAAGATTCTCTTGAAAAGAGGATATATGAAATGATAGGGGATTATCCAATCCATGTGGATGAGATAAAAAACAGATTAAAGATAAATTTTTCAAAACTTTCGTGCACACTTTTGAATATGGAACTTAAAGGGCTAATAAGACAGCTTCCAGGAAATAGATTTGTAAGGTGACAGGTTATGAAAAGAGATCTTATAATTGTAGAATCTCCTACAAAGGCAAGGACCCTTAACAGATACTTGGGGAAGGAATTTAAGATAATGGCCTCTATGGGACATGTTAAGGATTTACCTGAGAAGAGGTTGGGGGTTGATATAAAAAATGGTTTTAGCCCTAAGTATGTTATTATCAAAGGAAAGCAAAAGATCCTAAATGAGATAAAGAAGGCAAGCAAGGATGCCACAACCATCTATCTTGGCCCTGACCCCGACAGAGAAGGTGAGGCCATTGCCTGGCATATAGCAGAAGAGATAGGTAATCATAAAAAGCAGATATGGAGAGTGCTATTTAATGAATTTACCTCTAAGGCCATAAAAGAGGCACTGAATTTTCCCCAGAGTCTTAATAGGAAACGTTTTGAATCGCAGCTTGCAAGGAGAATACTTGATAGGCTTGTGGGATATCAGATATCTCCTCTCCTTTGGAATAAAATGAAAAAAAAGAATCTCAGTGCTGGAAGAGTGCAATCCGTGGCTCTCAGAATGATATGTGACAGAGAAAAGGAGATACAGTCATTTATCCCAAAGGAGTACTGGAAAATCTGGGCCCATTTAAAGCCAGGAAAAGAGCACTCCTTTAAGGCAAGACTCATCCTGTATAAAGAAAAAAAGGTAGAACTTGAAAATGAATCACAGGTAAGGGAGCTAATCTCTCAGATTGAAGGAAAGGACTTTTCAGTCCTTAAGATTGAGAAAAAGAGACGGAAGAGGAATCCTCCTCCTCCATTTATAACAAGCCTTATGCAACAAGAGGCGTTTAAAAGGCTCAATTTCCCAGCCAAAAAGACTATGCAGATAGCACAGAGCCTCTATGAAGGTGTTGAACTGGGAAAGATGGGACTTGTAGGTCTTATAACATATATGAGAACGGACTCCTATAGGATAAGTAATGAGGCATTGTCCTGGGTAAGGGATCTTATTTCAGATAGATATGGAAAGGAATATCTGCCCCAAAGGCCAAATCAATTTAAAAGCCCAAAGGGTGCCCAAGAGGCTCATGAGGCCATAAGACCTACCTCTCCTGAACTTTATCCAGAAAGTGTAAAGCCCTTTCTTACAAAGGATCAATTCAGGCTCTACCAGTTGATATGGAACAGATTTGTGGCATCCCAGATGATGCCCACACAATTTGAACAGCTTCAGGTGGATATAATAGCGGGAGATGCCATATTCAGGGCAACAGGAAATACATTGATATTTAATGGATATCTTGTTGTCTGGGAAGAGGAGGAGTATGATGAACACAAAAGTGAAGATCAACAAGGGCTACCGCCTTTAAAAGAGGGTCAAAAACTGGAATTGTCCAAATTAGAGCCAACACAACACTTTACACAGCCTCCTCCCAGATATTCAGAGGCCACTCTTATCAAGGCCCTTGAAGAGAATGGTATAGGAAGACCATCTACATATGCAACCATCTTAGCAAATATCAGAAACAGAGAATATGTAAGGACTGTAAAGGGGAGATTTAGGCCCACAGAGTTGGGACTTTTTGTCTCTGATATGCTTGTAAAGAACTTTCCGGAGATATTTGATATTGAATTTACAGCCAAGATGGAATCAGAGCTGGATAGGATTGAAAGGGGGGAGGTGAAATGGACAGAGGTGCTCGCCAACTTTTACAATTCCTTTTCAAAGGGGCTTAACAGAGCAAAGCGTTTGATGAAAGGTGAGATACCCATAGATTTAAGATGCCCGGAGTGCGGAAGAGAGCTTCTTATAAAGAGTGGTAAAAATGGCCTTTTTGTAGGATGCTCTGGATTTCCAGAATGTAGATACACCTCCAATTTTGAAAGGGACAAAGAAGGTAATATCAGGTTGATTAAAAGGCAAGAGCCTGAAAAGACAGATCAGATATGTGAAAAATGCGGGAGGCCAATGGTAATTCAGAAGGGAAGATACGGGCAATTTTTGGCCTGCTCTGGTTATCCAGAATGTAAGAATACCAAAAAATTAGGATCTTCATCAAAACTGGATATTCCATGCCCCATAGAGGGGTGTAATGGAAAGATCGTTATAAGATGGACAAAGAATAAGAGGAGATTCTATGGGTGCAGTAATTATCCTAAATGTAAGTTTATGATCTGGAATGAGCCCTATCCTGGGAAGTGTCCAAAATGTGGAAAGAGCCCTCTGATTATTAAAAGATCCAAGGGAAAAGAGCCCCAGGTGAGATGTATAGATCCTAAATGCTCTTATAGCATGCCTCTTCCTTCTTCCGAAGGGAATTAGAGAGTCTATGTGCCTCTCTTATGGGTTCAGGAAGCCTGTACTTAGTGATGCATCTCACAATAATGGATATGGAATCTTTGAGTTCAATACCATACCCAGGTGAGATATAGACAGGCTTTACCCCTTCCCTTGTCCTCAGAGATGCACCCACAATCTCTTTTTTATATCTTATGTATGTAAACGATCCCTTTCTATCAGGAGGAGCTTTACTATAACCTATTAAAAGATTCTTTGCACAGCCTATGGTTGGTATATCCAAGATAAGACCCAGATGTGTAGCAATTCCCATACGCCTTGGATGTGCGATACCTTGACCATCGCAGAGTATCAGATCAGGTTCATTCTTCAAGCCTTTTAAGGCATTTAATATGGCAGGAATTTCTCTAAAGCTCAAAAGTCCTGGTATATAAGGATATCTGACTTCTTCCCTGCACCAGCCCTCTTCAATGGTTTGGAGGCTTTGCATATCCATTACCACAACAGCTGCCCAGATGGTTTGATCTCTCTTTGAATAAGATGCATCTACTCCGGCAATCTTCTTTACTCCTCTTTTTAGGGGTGCAATTACAATACGGGAGCTTAGTTGATTCTGGATCTCTATGGCCTCTTTTGGAGAGACATTCCAGGAGTGAAACTCTCTAATATTCATATATACTATATATACTATGCATTTTGAGATAGTTCCTTTCGGAGAGATTCCTCAAATTCCTTAAAGAACCTATCCTTCTCCTTCCAGTCAGGCCCAAATCTCTTATTGAAGTAATCACCCATTCTGTCAAATAGTTTGAGCCATATGGATCTCCCCTTCTGCAATACCACATCTTCTATAAATTCCTGCAATTCAGAGATCTTTTCTTTTGGAAGAAAAGATACCGCACCCAGTTTAATTGACTTTTTAAGAGACTCCGGGCTGAGTGCATGGGCTGTAAGCATCACTGTAGGAAATCCCCTGGAAACTGAGGTCTTTAAGAGCTCAAATCCATTGACCCCCATTATGTCCAATATAACCACATCATAGGTATAACTTAGGAGATATTGAAGTGCGGTATCATAGTCCTTTGCCTTGTGAACCACACACATATCCAGTTCCTCTTCTACTGTATCCAGGATATCAGGTTCATCGTCTACCACCAATATTACCTTATCTTTTAAGGGACTCTCTGTATTCATATCTTCCCTCCTCTAAGGATCACTACTTTATGGCCCTTATATCAGAGAAATACAGATGAGTCAAATCTTTAAGGATTTAGATCTTCCATATATCTCCATCTGGGATATATCCCTTTTAGATATCTCCTTTGCCTTATTCCCGCAAAATAAAAGAATCTCTGATGCCTCTTCCATCTCGTCTAAGATATTCAGGATCTCCTTAAAATCCGATCCAACACACACCATTCCATGATTCTGTATAAGGATTGCCCTTCTATTCCCCCCTTTAAATGAATCAATAACCATGGTGGCAAATTCCCTGCTTCCAGGGATCAAAAAAGGAATCATCTTAAGTGGGAATAGATTAATAACAAATCCCGGAGTTAGGGGTGGAAAACAGTTATCAGATGGATTCAAAAGCATGGTGGCAGAGATAATTTTGGAACAATGAACATGGCATACTATGGATATGTCCTCCCTTTCTCTAAGTATTCCCAGATGAAAATCCTTTTCAGTGGTAGGAGTGCCTCCTTTAATGACCTTCCCATCCAGATCCATTATTACAATATCAGATATGTTAATATCTCTTAGAGAGATTCCTGTAGGAGTTATCCATATCCTTTTACCCCTCTTTAAAGACAGATTACCTCCACTGCCTCTTACAAATCCCCTCTCATATAGGAGATGGCAGAAGTTACAGAAGTCCTGGCTTCTGATATTCATAGAAAGAAACTGTCTCCTGGCTCTGGCATAAACACATTTAATTTATCCTCTTTCTTGATTATCTCATCTATCTCATCCTTATAGTCTCTCCTTACATATCTGTGGATATGGACAAGTGCCAGATTTGGAATTCCGCACTCCTTTGCCATCTCTATGGATGACATAACGGTTCCGTGTCCTGGCACATCCTCACGTAGGCGGAAGGATTCGTGAATCAAAAGCCCCGCCTCTCTTGAAAGGGATTTGCTTTCTTTTGTTGGCCTTCCATCACCACTGTAAAAGAGGCTCACATCTTCCAAATCCACTCTTAAAGAGAGATTTCTCTGAGAATGTTCACTCTCTGCCGCCCTTAATATAAAATCTCCTACACTTAGACTCTCTCCTGGTTCAAGTTCAAGGTAGTGTATCTCAAACTTCATCCTCTCTTTAAATCCAGGATATGTAATCTCTATTGCCTTATCCATCTTATCCTTTATCCCTTTTTGTGAGATTAAGATAAGAGGCTTTTCCCTCTGCTCTTCCCAGAATCTTACAAGAAGGGGTGGGATTCCCATGAAGTGATCTCCATGAAAATGGGATATCCATATTGCATCTAAGGCCTCTTTATCCCGGAGCTGTTTCCAGAGTTTAGGGGGGGCTGTAAAACCACAATCTAATAGGAGATGAAAATATGTCTTATCACTCCTCTGATATTTTAAAAGCACAGATGTATTTGGGAGCCTTTCGTCAAATGCCTCACCCACTCCCAAAAATATCACTTCTAAAGGCGTCATATCATCTCTCCTCCTCCAGGCAAAATTCTCTTCAGATATTGCTTAGAATTTACTAAATCTTCCATAGTCACTATATATTATTAGAGGGGCATAGCTCTCTTATGGGGCACTTTTCATGATCAGGTCTTCTTGCCTTACATATTGCCCTTCCATGATAGATCAGTATGTCTGAAAACCTCCTCCACATCTTCTCTGGAAGCAGCCTTTGAAGGTCTCTTTCAATCTTTTCAGCATCCCTCTCTTTAGTAAATCCAAGCCTCTTAGAAAGCCTCTTTACATGGGTATCCACTACAACAGTTGGGACATTATAAGCCGCTCCCAGAACCACATTTGCTGTCTTTCTTCCCACCCCAGGAAGTTTTAACATCTCTTCCATTGTGGATGGGACTTTCCCTCTATGTCTCTTAATCAGGGCCTCACAGCATCCTCTAATTGCCTTTGCCTTATTTTTAAAAAAGCCTGTGGGTCTTATATCCTGCTCAAGTTCCTCTAAGGGGACATTTAGATAGTCCTGAGGTGAACGATACTTTTTAAAGAGGCTCTTGGTTACCTCATTTACCCTCTTATCTGTGCACTGGGCAGAGAGGATGGTGGCAATTAAGAGCTCAAATGGATTGGTAAACTTTAAGGCTGTCTTTTCCTTTGGATAGAGAGGGTCCAATATCTGATAGATCCTCTTTGCCCTTTGTGATGCAGATTCCTTTCTCTCTTTCATAATAAGATGCTATATAAAATTATTTTTTTAGATTGTCAACAATTATGATAAATTAATTTAAGAGATCAGAAATATTAAATATTGACTTTACTTTTCCAAAAGGGATATAGATAGATAGATAGATAGGAATGGAAGGGATGTGGCTTATATTAAAAAAAGGCGGGATATTTATATACCCTATTTTGTTGTGTTCCATTGTATCAGTGGCGATATTTATTGATCGTATTCTGGCACTGAGAGAGGGGAAAATAGTCCCTGATGGATTTATCATGCATATTGAAGAGCTTTTGAAAAAGGGCAAAGTAAGGGAGGCGATATTCATATGCCAGGGACATAACTCTTCTATTGCAAAGATATTCCTTATTGGACTTAAAAATATGGGAAAGGATTTCTGGGCAATCAGAGAGCTTATACAAGATAGAGGGGAGAGGGAGGCAGTGGTGCTTGAGAGAAATCTTAGTATGCTTTCAACCATATCGCATCTATCTCCACTCTTAGGGCTTTTGGGAACTGTATCTGGTATGATAAAGACATTTAATATATTATCTGGTGGTCCGGTAACCGATCCCTCTCGGCTTGCAGGTGGAATATCAGAGGCACTTATAAGCACTGCTGCAGGGCTCAGTGTGGCGATACCATCGCTTTTGGGATATAGGATACTAAAAGGAAAGGCAAAGTCATTGATATTCAAGATGGAAGAAAAGACACTGAGATTTTTAGAATTACTTGAACAGAAAAAGGGACTGATAGGAGATCTATGCGATTTAGAAGGGAAGAGGAAGAAGCAGAGTTCACCTTAGGGCTTGCCCCCCTAATTGATGTGGTGTTTCTACTTTTGATATTCTTTACACTCACATCCAGTGGGGCACTTTCCTCTTTTA
>Ga0190361_1001188_pt1 | contig 10009 bp, 10 predicted proteins | sample 48721845_MG_FD_161273 | JGI IMG/M metagenome (GOLD analysis project Ga0190361, IMG submission 161273) | Hydrothermal vent microbial mat bacterial communities from Southern Trench, Guaymas Basin, Mexico - 4872-18-4-5_MG | ecosystem: Environmental > Aquatic > Marine > Hydrothermal vents >...
ATTTAGTATTACAAATATTTGTAATGTACATTTTTTTATATTATTTTAGATAAAATAGCGAACGTCGAGTTTCCTGAAATATAGAAATCTTAATGCATAATAAAATTAGAAGTATTGCAGTGCCGGAGAACTTCAAACAATCTAAATAAATATTTGTCGATTTCTTTACTTTGTATTAATAATTTGCTTTTTAAAATGAAAACTCGAAGTTCGCCCTAGTAATTCAATTTTCCAGTATAAGGCTTTAGGAAAAGTAGAAAATTAGAGGTAAAATGTAAACAATTTTAATTTAATGCTACTGAGTAGAAGCATGTATATATCATAAAGGGTGGAAGAGGTGACGGTAAGCTGGAGTGATGATGAAGAGTTAATGGCAAGGGTTTCGTGGTACTACTATGAAGAAGGGATGACCCAGGCCGAGATAGGAGAAAAACTTGGTTTTTCGCGTTCAAAGGTTGTCAGGCTACTTGCCAGGGCTCGTGATGAAGGTATAGTAAAGGTCTCCATAACCAGGAGCGCCTGTATAGAAAAGGAGAAAAGGCTCAAGGATATATTTGATCTCCGGGAAGCTATAGTTGTTCCTTCGGCAGATGATCTTGAAGCTACGAAACATGCGGTAGGTAAGGCGGCTGTTCAGTATCTGGAGAAAATCTTGAGAAATGGAGATGTAATAGGCGTTAGCTGGGGAACAACAGTTTATGAGGTAGGAAAACAGATCCATTTCAATAAATTCAAGGATCTGACTGTTATCCAGCTTATAGGTGGAATGAACGCCGGTCAGGAGTTGAACCCCCAGGAGATAGTCAAACTGATAGCATCGAAACTGGGTGCAAGGGGCCTATGGCTGAATACCCCTGCTGTGGTAGAATCTCCTGAGATAAAAAAAGCACTGTTAACCGAGAGCAGTATAAGGCAGGTTATTGAAACCGCTAAAAACTGCCGTATAGCTCTTCTCGGGGTAGGTGATCTAGGGCCTTCCTCCTCTCTTTTAATTGGTGGTTCACTCTCTGACAGGGATATGAAAATGCTCAAAGCTCTAGGTGCTGTTGGAGATGTTATGGGTTGCCATTTTGATATAGAGGGGAAACCTGTAAAATCAGAGTTGAGTGAAAGAATCATTTCTTTTGCTCTGGAAAATCTCAGGTATATAAGCATCAGAATTGGTGTAGCATGTGGAGATAATAAGGTTGAACCTCTGGTAGGAGCACTGAGAGGAAAACATATTAATGTTACTATAACCGATGAAAATACTGCAGAAAAAGTTTTAAATTATCATTGAATTTATATATTAATTCAGCTTTAACCGTTGTGGTTTGCAGTTGTAGGGTTTGTGATGAACGGGAGATAATTTTGTACTTGTATTTTTCAAAATATTGATTATTATAGTACATTGATATTTGTAAAAAATATTTTTAGGATGTTATAACCTTCACACTTTAATAAAAGATTTTTTATTAATTTGAAATTTGCTCTGAGAGGAGGAAAGGTTGCTTGGATCTTTAAGAAGACCGAGACAACCGGGATGGAGCAAACAACCTGCCTTTAAGAGTAATTTATTTTTCTTTCCAGGTTGTATCTTCCCGATTTGTCTCGCTTGACTGTTGGATAAAACAGCTCAGTGGTAAAAAAATTTTTAAGTAAACATAGTTATAAAAGTAAAGAGTAGTAACGTCTGATTTTAAGTTTCTGCATGCTGGTATATCCATTATACCCTTAAAGGATCTGAAGATATGAAACCGGTGGGTTTTAAGAAAAGTAAAGGGTTGATAAAGGTGGATGGCGTATATTTTCGTTATGATAATTTGAATGATAATAAATGGGTTCTAAAGGATATAAATCTACAGGCCTGGGAGGGTGAGTTTATTGCTATTGTTGGAGCAAATGGATCTGGTAAATCGACCCTTCTAAAAATTTTAAATGGTCTACTTCTTCCAGATAGAGGAAGTGTTCTTGTCGATGGGCTTGCTACATCTGATCCTGATAAGCTGATTAGGATAAGGCAATGGGTTCAGATGGTATTTCAGGTTCCAGAAGCTCAGATAGTTGGAACAACCGTTGAAGAGGACCTTGCCTTCGGACCAGAGAATCTGGGTCTTCCATACGATGAGATAGAGAAAAGAATTGAGGAAGCTTCAAAAAAAGTTGGTATCTGGGATTTAAAGGAGAGAGATTCTCATACTCTCTCAGGTGGGCAGAAACAGATGCTGGCGATTGGATCTGCTGTTACAATGAAACCGCGATGGCTCCTGCTGGATGAACCCACTTCCATGCTTGATCCCGAATCAAAAAAGATGGTATTTGAACTTGTGCTTGAATTGTGGCATGCAGGTATGGGGATTATTCTGGCTACACATTCAATGGAAGAGGCTTTAATTGCTGATAGAATTGTAGTGCTTAAGGACGGAGTGATTCTGGTTAACGATGTACCTCAGATTGTTTTTTCAGGTAACGAGATATACCTATCAAATCTTGAATTGCCTGAGGTGCTGGTTCTTGCCAGGGAGCTCAAAAAATACTGGAAAGGTTTAAAAGATTTTTACAGGAGCAAAACTGAACTTATCGAGGACGTGCTCAAGCAGATACATGGAAATAGTTCATGAATCATATTGATGGAGAAATGGCAGAGTCTAAAGTAAGCATTACTCCAGAACGAATAACACTGGAAAACGTCGATGAATGCTATTACTTGAGAAAAGCTCAGATAGATGTAATGATGAGAGGTTATAAGTGTATTAGGTAAAAAGGATGAAATATAGAGTGTTAGGGGAATGTTATGAAGGTAGTGGAGATAGATAAATTGAACTTTTTCTACAATTACGGTACGAAAAATCAACTTCACGTACTGAAGGATGTTGATTTTTATCTCGAGGCAGGAGAATCTGTGGGAATAATTGGGAAAACTGGCTCAGGGAAATCAACTTTTCTGTATCATCTGAATGGGTTGCTTAGCCCGTCTTCGGGTTCTGTTAGGGTCTTCGGAGTTGATATTAATTCCGGAGATGTAAACCTCCATAAAATCAGAAAACGCATTGGCATTGTTTTTCAGAACCCGGAGGATCAGCTTTTTGAGAGGTACCTTGGGGATGATATTGCCTTTGGCCCGTTGAAATATGGGAAAACAATTGAGGAGGCAAGAGAAATTGTTTTCAGAGTGATGAATATGGTGGGGCTTGACAGGAGCTTAAAGGATAGGTTTATCACAAAACTCAGTTTCGGACAGAAGAGGCTGGGTGCCATAGCAGGGGTTCTGGCACTTGAGCCTGAAGTGCTTGTTCTTGATGAACCCACATCCGGGCTCGATCCTCTTACGAGAAGAAGAGTCCTTGAGATGCTTAGAAGGCTCAGAGCCGGGGGAATATCAATAATTCTGGTTTCTCACCGTATCGAGGATGTGGTGGATGTTTGCCAGAGAGTTTATATCCTTGATGAGGGCAGGGTAGTCTATACAGGCCGGGTTGAGGATCTGTGCAATAATCCTGATACATTGGCTAAACATGGTTTTGAGCCTCCGGTAGTCTCCGAGCTTGCCTTTTCCATGCGGAAAGCTGGGTTGCCGTTGGGGGATGGTATTATTAATGTTGGGCAGTTATTAGATGCACTAGATGAGATTTTAAGGTGAGGTTATAAGAGGTTCCAAAATGAAGAGAAAACCTTCTGGTGGTTTGATTCCCGGATTTGGGATTGAATATATAAAGAAAAGAAGCTATTTGCACAGATGTTCACCTGAGATAAAAATTATTGCTTTTCTTCTTTTTTTTGCAGGGATTCTTATCTCAAAGGGTATACCTTCAACTGTGATTTTATTTTTTGCAGATATAATTCTCATTTGGATTTCAAGAACAAGAGCTGTAAATATACTGAAAGGAATATTTAAAATCTCTCCATTTATAATTGTGATCCTGCTGATACAGGTTTTTGCTATTCCATCTCTCAGATCGGGAGCGATAATAATCTGGAGCTGGCGCTTTGTGGTTCTTACCGACAGGGGACTAATAAGCGGATACCTTCTTCTGGTGAGGTTTATTTTCCTCGTATATCTTGTGAGTATTTATTTCCTTACAACGACTTCTGGGCAGAGCCTGAAGGGACTTTATACAGTTTTGAAACCCCTTAAAAAACTTAAAGCTCCTGTTGATGATCTAATTATGGTTTTTACTATTGCACTGAGGTTTATCCCGGTACTTATCTATGATACACAGAAGCTGATGAGGGCTCAGATCTCCAGGGGTGCAGAAATTGATTCCAGGGTTAAAAATCCCCTGAAGAAAGCAAAGAATTTGCTCCCTCTTTTTGTACCGGTTTTTGTAAAAACAATTAGGGATAGCTACACACTTGCAATTGCGATGGAGGCAAGATGTTATGGTATGGGTCCCAGGAGTTTTTATTACAGACCAGAAAGAAATTCGGGTGATTATATTTTTTTATTTTTTGCACTGGTTGTAATGGTCGCAGTAGCAGGGATCGTGGCTTCCGGGATCGACGCAGGATGCTGGGGGTTAGTTTTCAAGGGTTGATTTAACTTTATGCTTTGATATTAGAACGAATGTCGAGTTTTCTGAAAAATAGAAATCTTAATGCAAAATAGTACCAAAAATGTAGCAGTGCCGGCGAACTTCGAACAATTTATACAAATATCTGTTGATTTTTTTTATTTTGCAGCAATAATTTGCGTCTAATAATGAAAACTCGAAGTTCGCCCTATTAATAAATATCAAAAATTATCAAGGAGGAACCGGATGAATCCAAAAACGAGGAAAATTGTTATTGCGGGAAGTATGGGGGCAATTTCTGTTATTCTCGGTGCAACGAGACTGGGTTTTATCCCATGGTTTGCCGGAGTTTCCCTCACGATAATGCACGTACCCGTAATTATAGGTGCCGTTCTTGAAGGGCCCGTGGTTGGTTTAGTAACAGGATTCATATTTGGTCTGTTCAGCCTTATTCAGGCTGCTATTGCTCCAACCGGGCCTGCTGATGTCTGGTTTGTTAATCCACTTGTTTCAATTTTTCCCAGACTATGGATTGGTGTAATTGCATGGCTGGTGTACAGGCCTTTAAGCAATTTGAGCAGGCATTTTGCAGCAGCAGCTGCGGGTATAAGCGGTTCTCTAACGAATACTATTCTTGTCCTTTCTATCCTTGGCCTTTTGAAAAAACTTCCCTGGAATACAATTCTTATTATTGCCGGTGTTAATGGACTCCCCGAGAGTGGTGTTGCTGCTGTTATTGTTACAGCGGTAGTTTCTGTTTTCTTTGGGATTGAGAGGAAAAAGGGAGGTCCAAAAATATAGAGTTAGGGAGGTGTGTCGTATGCTGTGCTGTATTGATATAGGAAATACAAATATTGTGATAGGGTTATGGGAAAAAGGAGAATGGCGGGCAAAGTTCAGACTCAGAACAGTTTCAGAGAAGATGCCGGATGAATATGCAATGTTAATAAAATCCATTATGGCTGATAGGGGATTCGCATTTGAAGATATTTCGGATGTTATAATTGCCTGTGTCGTTCCCAGACTCAAAACGGTTTTTACCAAACTTTTTTATGAGTATGGTGGGATTAACCCGCTATTTGTCGAACCAGGGGTTAAAACCGGTTTGCATATCAGAACTGAAAATCCATCGGAGCTCGGTGCAGATATTGTTGCTGATGCAGTGGCTGCATATACAAGACTTGGTGGTCCGTGTGTGGTTGTCGATTTTGGCACAGCCACAACTTTCAGTGCAGTTTCTGAAGATGGCGAGTTTCTTGGTGTGGCTATAGCACCTGGACTAGAGGTTTCTGCAGAGGCTCTTGCGCATTCTGCTGCTCAGCTTCCCCACATAACGCTTCAGCCCCCAGGCTCTGTTATAGGAAAGAATACAATCCATTCAATGCAGGCAGGTCTGCTCTATGGTTATATAGGTCTTGTTGAATACCTGGTCAGGAAAATGATAGATGAGATAGGTGGGGATGTAAAGGTCATAGCAACAGGTGGACTATGTGGACTTATTGTACCTCTAACAGAGCTAATTACAGAAATGGACCCTGAACTGACGCTTGATGGATTACGTATAATTGGAAAGAAGAACTTTAAAAGGTATGAGGAGTATTAGTTTTATATAGTATCAAATGTTGACCTGAGGTTTATTTTTATGTATATTTAATAGTCCAAAGGGCGATTAGCTCAGCTGGGAGAGCGCCTGCCTTACAAGCAGGAGGTCAGTGGTTCAACTCCACTATCGCCCAAAACCTGTTTTTCCAATCCCCTATATTCCAAGATTTATCAATTTTTTTCTAAAAATTTTCTAAAGAAAATTGACTAAAACTTTTTCTATTTACTTATGAACATTCTCCTTCATGAAACGGATTATTCTAAAAAGGAAAACTTAATTTATAACAATTAAGGCCTGAGCAGGGTACTTTCGTTTAGTTCTGATAGGTTAATATAAATTAATAAAAACTAAAAAACTATACCTCTTTGACCATTCATTTTTACAATAGCTTTTATCCATGAATCTTTCTCCTGACCAAATCCTTCTTTTACAAAGCGATAGTCAAATTTTCGCTGAAACTCATTTAATTCTTTAATAAGGTTTTCAATTTTTGTTGTTTCAATTTTGATCAACTCAGGAACCATCTTATTCTGTGGATGTTTTTCAATTATTTGAAATAAATGGGGAATACATAATCCAAAGGATTCATTGGATAGCTTAAAAAACTCATCATCTTTTAGGTACTCAAGCAGAGCGGAAATTAATCAATCTTCAGTTCTCTGTTTGAACCTGCAGATTATACATTTCTTTGCATGTCTGTATTTGGATTTAAAACTCCCGCCATTGATGGTATTTCTTATTTTGCTCAACATTGTTTTTAAAAGGTCTTCGTATAGAATGCTCTGGCCCAGTGCATCACCCATCTCTTTTAGATCCCATGCATGATTGTTGCAGAATCCATCACCTTCCCTAAAATATTTTAGCATGTTAATTCTATATAAAATTGGAATTATTTTTCTTTAACAAAGAAAGTATATTTAAAAAATTTGTTGTGATAAATTAATGTTTCTATTATAATGATTCTTTGCACCTGACTTGTGTGATATGTAAAAAAACAGATAAGGAGGTAGTAATGAAAAGAGCAAAAAAGACGGAGTTATTTTTGGCAGTATTAATCGTTTTTGTCTTCAGTTTGGTCCCGTTGTTTTTGTTTGCTGCTGGAACCAAAAAGGCTGAGGAAAACAAGGTGGTGCTGTATACGGCACATCGTGAGACCATAGTTGAAGCTATGCTTCCGAAGCTCAAAGAAGAAACGGGAATTGAAGCGGAGTATGTAAAAATGGGTTCAGCCGATGTAATAAGGAGGGTCAAAGCCGAAAAAGCAAATCCCCAGTGTGATGTTATCTGGAGTATTGGGGCCGAACAACTGGAGGCCAATCCTGACCTTCTTGAGGATTATACTCCAAAAGATTGGGACAAAATTGATCCTGTATTCAAGGTTGGTAATAAGTGGTTGCCCTATACAGGTATTGTCATGGTCTTCATAGTTAATACAAACCTTGTGCCGGAAAGTGAAATGCCAAGAACATGGCTGGATCTGGGAGATCCCAAATGGAAAGGAAAGATCTCATCATCCAGAGCGGATAAATCAGGATCGGCATATATGCAGTTGTGCACTGTATTGAACATCTATAAAGACAGGGGATGGGAAGTTTATAAGAAAATCCTTTCTAATTTTGTTCTCTCGGGAAGTTCCTCTGCTGTTCCGCGGTATGTGAATGATGGTGAAGCTGCAATTGGTATTACACTTGAGGACAATGCCTGGGTATATGTTCAGGGCGGTGGACCTGTAAAAATCGTTTATCCTGAAGACGGAACAACAGCCGCTCCTGATGGTATAGCACTTGTTAAAGGAGCTCCTCATCCATCAGCTGCCAAAACATTTATCGACTGGGCACTTTCGAAGTCAACCCAGGAGTTCCTGGTCGAAAAGATGGGAAGAAGACCGGTTAGAGTTGATGTAAAAGCCAAGGGAGAGTTGCCTCCGCTCAGCGAGATAAAAACCGTACCGTATGATTTTGCATGGGCTGCTGGTAATAAGGATGAGTTTGTTAAAAAGTGGACAGAGCTGGTTATGGAGCTTGGATTATAGGATAAAATTATTTGGCAGATTTGTATAACAGGTTTGTTTGATAACAAAAAATTCCCCGTTGATCCTTTGGTATATAGGATCTTTAATGAAAATCTGAACTCATCAGCAACGATAGATGTCAGAGTGTATTTAGTTTTTACTTGCAAAAAAGGAATAGAAGTGCGATTCTATCTCTAATAATGGAATCGCACTTTTTATGTTAGAACGAATGTCGAGTTTTCTGAAAAATAGAAATCTTAGTGCAAAATAGTACCAAAAATGTAGCAGTGCCGGCGAACTTCGAACAATTTATACAAATATCTGTTGATTTTTTTTATTTTGTAGCAATAATTTGCGTCTAATAATGAAAGCTCGAAGTTCGCCCTATTAATGATTTATAAAAAGGTATGCTGATAAATGAGTTAGAGGGACGGTAATGGCATCGATAAGATTTGAGAATATTGATAAATTTTTTCCGGGTGTACAGGCCTTAAAAAACATTAATCTTGAAATAAAATCGGGTGAGTTTTTCACGCTTCTTGGGCCAAGTGGTTGTGGCAAAACAACTCTACTCAGAACCGTAGCAGGGTTTTATAAGCAGGACAGAGGGCACATATATTTTGAGGATGTGCTTGTCGACGATATTCCGGCACACAAGAGAGATACAGGTATGGTGTTTCAAAATTATGCCGTATGGCCACATATGACTGTGTATGAGAATGTGGCTTTTGGTCTTAAAAATAGAAAATTGAAACCTTCTGAAATAAAGAGAAAAGTTGATACCGTGTTAAAAATGGCAAGGCTTACCGGATTTGAACACAGAACGCCGGATCAGTTAAGTGGAGGTCAACAACAGCGTGTTGGTCTTGCAAGAGCCATGGTAATAGAGCCCAAAGTACTTCTCATGGATGAGCCCTTATCGAACCTCGATGCAAAGTTAAGGATAGAGATGAGGGAGGAGATAAGGGATATTCAGAGGCAGCTCGGTATTACGACAATTTATGTAACCCACGATCAGGAAGAGGCCCTGGTTATCTCTGACAGGATAGCCGTGATGAATGCCGGGGAGATATATCAGGTTGGAGAACCCTGGGAGATATATAAAAATCCTTCGAATATATTTGTTGCGTCTTTTGTTGGTACCATGAACTTTCTTTCCGGAAAAATAGCTTCTAGGAATGGCGATTCTGTTACTATTGATTTTGGGATTGGAAAACTTAATATCAAGGTTTCAAGAAGTTTACCCACAAGCGGTGAGGTCAGAATTGCTGTAAGACCTGAAGATTTAATACTGGAACCGAGGGCTTCCGAGATAAGATCAAAAAAAGAATTTTCGGTAATAAAAGGAAGAGTCATTAAAAGCTCATTTACCGGGACTCTTATTCAATACTTTGTCGAATGTGATAGTGGCAAATCTCTCATTATCGAGAGGCACAAACCTGAAAAAGATGCGTTAGTTCAAGATGGAACCTCTGTCGAGGTACTAATACCGAAGAAAGCTGTTTTTTTGTTTGATCCGGAGACAGGTAAAAGAGTATAAAAGGGGAATAATTACAACATGAGAAGATTATCCTTTAAGGCATTTAATTTCTGGACCATTGTAACAATTATGGGATACGTTCTGGTTATAATATTTCTCATTCTTCCACTATTTAACATATTTAAATCCAGTTTTATAGATAAGGTAACCGGAAATCTTTCTCTATCCAACTACAGGGAGTTCTTCTCCCAGAAGTATTACAGGGTTACCATTCTGAATAGTATGATTGTCTCGATCGGTGGAACCGTTGGAGCTTTAATTCTGGGTATACCTCTGGCATTTTTTACAACCAGATACAGGGTGTACGGTAGGGCCCTCATCTCCACACTTGCCGTTTTATCTTTGCTCTCGCCTCCTTTTATAGG
>Ga0190361_1001191_pt1 | contig 10005 bp, 10 predicted proteins | sample 48721845_MG_FD_161273 | JGI IMG/M metagenome (GOLD analysis project Ga0190361, IMG submission 161273) | Hydrothermal vent microbial mat bacterial communities from Southern Trench, Guaymas Basin, Mexico - 4872-18-4-5_MG | ecosystem: Environmental > Aquatic > Marine > Hydrothermal vents >...
TTTTAAATACTCTTTTCATTTTAATATCCTCTCTGTTTATTTCCCCTTTTAAGATTATCAAAACCCAGGTCTGGCTGCTCCAAATCTCATATAGATGGTTAGTCCAAGAAAGATAAAATATCCAGCAAATCCCACCCCAGCTATAATTAACAGAATATCAACCAACACTCCCTTAATATTTCTTCTCATAAGAACATGTCTGAGGCTGAGAAATGTGTGGATAGAAAAAGTTAACACAAAAGCAGTATGGATAAATATCCTGTGAAGCAGATCGGCGAGCCCTCTGGAAAAGAAGTTAAAATATCCAACCATCCTGTAACCAGAAACCAGGAGGCCAACTGTAAGTGGGATAAGAATGTATCCTGAATACCTGTTTACCTTTACCAGAAACCTATCGATGTTTTTTTTACTATTTGATCTAACTATCAAAACAAACCCTAATTGGACAAAACCTCAAGTTTTATGGAAGCACAAATTAATGATATAATACAAAACCAAGTATTACTGTTCTAAATTGTTCAAAGCCAGCAAGCTCTACAATCCAGCACTCACTATGACATTCATTTAATAAATCTGTATTAATGGACAATATTTTCTCAATAAACACAAGTCAAGGTGCTTTTTAAAATAACCCCGTATATTCAACCAACTGTTCTTAACCATAGCTCCACTGCACTTGAAAAGCCATCATTGTCATTGGTCTCAACTGTTATATATCTCTCTTTCAGCTCATATGGAGCATTTCCAACAATAAAGCTCATATGAGCCCAATCCAACAGTGCCAGGTCATTATAGTCATTTCCAACTGCCATTACTTTTTCAACGGGTATACGGTACATCCTCCTCAAATATTCAGCGCCTGTTGCCTTATTAACCTCTTTCGGAAATACCTCAACCCAGATTGTTTTTAAATCAAGCGGTGAGGTTGCCCTAATCACTGAATATGGGGAAAGCCTCTCACTGATAAGCCTGTAATCTCCGGGAGTAGCTCCTATACCAACAACCTCTGTAGCCCTTTTTGAAAAATTGACTATCTCTTCTTTTGATATTGGATTTGCAAACTCACCATATATTTCTATTCTGTTCCAGAAATCCGGATTTTCTCTACCGGTGGAAAAATAATAGAAAATGTGATTATCGGGGATTTCCTCATGTATCATAAAATCAAGTCCTCTTTCCAGAAAAAAACTGGCTATTCTGATCACATCCCTCTTTTCTAAAAAATAAGATTTTAAAATTTTAAATGGAGTCCATCTGGCAATACCGGCACCCGATGAAAAAACAAGGAAATCAACCGGAAAGTTCTCAGCAAGTACCTTTTTTGCGGAATATAGATTTCGACCTGTTGCTGCTATTCTCATCACACCCATCTTTCCCAATTCCCGAAGTACTTCCATATTTCTTTTACTTACCAGTCTATCCGAGCAGAGAAGAGTCCCATCAAGGTCAGTTACCACCATAGCCCTATAGATCTGCTTCAATTTATCCAACATACCCTCATTCTCCATATATGTTTAAGAATCTGTAATTTCATAGCTCGTTCTAAAAATATATAAAAAAAATAATTCGAATACCACTATTCCATCTTTGATAAACTCTGGAACAATTCAAAAATCAACTGTTATAAAATAACAACGATTTTTTAATTTCAGGCAATAAATGAATAGCCATACCCATGGTTAAAACATTAATTTATTCCAATACCAACAATTTAAAAGACCAGGATTATTCATAATCCGATTATCTCTCATACATGAAGGGGATTGAAGAATGAAAACCAGAACAGTATTTGCTGCAGATCTGGGAGCCTCAGGGGGTAAATGTTTTGTAGGAGTTTTTAAAGAATCAGGATTCAAAATGCATGAAATTCACAGGTTTGAACATGAACCGGTGGATTTCTTTGTTCAGGAATCCCGGGGAAAATTGTCAGTAAGAACATATTGGGACGATATACTCCTGTACAACAATATCATAAAGGGACTAAAAAAATACAGAAGAGAGTTTTCTCCAGAACTGGATGCCATCGGTATCGATACATGGGGAACAGATGGCCATTTTATTACTCCTACCGGTGAGTTTCTGGGAAAAATCTACTGCTATAGAGATCACAGACTCGATAATATGTGTGAAGAGCTTGCCAGAATTCTACCAAGAGAAAGGATATATGAAATCACGGGTATTCATTTCTGGCCTTTTAATATCAGTAATCAGCTCCTGTGGTTCTCCAAGTATAGAAAATATTTACTCGAGATAGCTGATGTTTTTCTTCCGATGCCAACCGTTTTTCTATATTACCTTGGAGGAGTTAAGAAGATTGACACCTCATGGGCAAGCGTAACTCAGGTAATGGATGCAAGGAAAAAAGCCTGGAGCAGAGAAATACTTAGTGCGATCGGAATTCCAGAAACAATGATGCCTGAAATAGTACACCCCGTTACAATCTGCGGCGAAATATACGAAGAAATAGCATCTCAATGCAAGATCAACAGGGCGAAGCTCATCTGCGTTGCATCGCATGACACTGCAAGCGCTTATGTTGCAGCCCCGACGGAGAAAAATTCGAACAATCTTATTATCAGCTCCGGGACCTGGTCTCTCGTAGGAAGATTAATAGATGAGCCGATAACAACTGAGAAAGCTCTTAATGCTAACCTCAGCAATGAAGGGGGAGTTGGGAATATAAGGCTACTTAAAAATTGTATGGGCACCTGGCCAATTCAACAATTGCTAAAACTATGGGAGGAAGAGGATGGCCAGAAGATGAGCTGGGATGAGGTTGTAAAACTGGTCGAAAAAGCTCCGCCTTTTAACGGATTCATAGATCCCGATAATCAGATATTCTACAATCCGGATAATATGGAAAAGGCCATAATTGGCTACCTTAAAAGAACAGGGCAGAGGGTAAAACTAGAAAGAGGAACTCTCCTCCGTGTAATATACGAAAGTCTGGCAATGAAATACAGATATGTAAAAGAACAGATAGATGATGTTTGCGGAACACCCTCAGAAATGTTAAACATAGTAGGAGGAGGAAGCAAAAATGCACTTTTAAATCAGTTTGCTGCAGATGCAACTGGATTAAGGGTGATAACGGGGCCAGAGGAAGCCACAGCCGTGGGAAATATCATGCTTCAGGGAATCGCACTGGGAATTATAAACTCTATCGATGAGGCACATGAGTTGATAAGATCAGCTTTCAGTATAAAAGAATATTTACCAAAAAACTTTAAGAAGTGGGACTCTGAATACAGTAAATTTTTAAAGATTTTAAAAATGGAGATAAATTAGTTATATATACTTCCGAGCTCAAGAATATCTTTAACAATGGATTTCATTCCCTGTTTAACTTGCTCTGGGGATAGTGGTAGGGAAATCTATTAACCCTTTACTATTACCCCTTAAAGGAGTAAAAAATGCAAGCAAACAGAAAAACTTGTTTGATAATTGTTGACCTCCAGGTGGATTTCTGCCCCGGGGGTAGCCTGGAAGTAAAGAATGGAGATGATATCATTCCCGTTGTCAATAAAATTCAGGATAGATTCTACAGAGTTGTGGCCACGCAGGACTGGCACCCGGAAAACCATGTAAGCTTTTACACATCGCATCCAGGCAAAAATCCATTTGAAACAATAAATATAGGTAACATCAAACAGGTCCTATGGCCTCCACACTGCATTATGGGAACATCAGGTGCAGATTTTCATCCCAAACTTGACACAAGAAATGTGGAACTCATCATAAGAAAAGGATTTTCAAAAGACCTCGATTCATATTCAGGGTTCTTCGAAAATGATAGAAAAACTCCAACCGGACTCGAATTCTATCTAAAAGGCTTAGAGATAAATGAGATTTACATCTGTGGACTTGCATTAGATGTATGTGTATTCTATACGGCTATGGATGGAGTGAAGCTCGGTTTCAAAACTTATGTTATTGAGGATGCCTCAAAAGGTGTGGACATACCGCCTGGCAATATTGAAAACACAAAGAGAAAGATGAGGGAAAATGGAATTGTCTTGATTAAATCGAAAGAACTTGATTCAGTGCTTTAAAGTTTTTAAAATTATTCCCCAGAATAATTTCCGAGAAAACAAATACCCTATTATATAGAACTGAGTTTTTTTTCAGTTGAATCTATTCTTTCTTCCAATTCCTGAATTTGAGCTATTATTGGTTTTATATCTGGATTTTCTTTTGAAACTGTTTTTTGACCTTTCTTGATAAGAATCTCATAAACTTTAGAACCCAATTGGGCAAATCTTTTTTCTGTTTGATGCTCAAGCTGCATTATCTGAAACTTCAATGCTCCTTTTTCTCCAACCTCTTTTGTCTTTTCCTTGGCCTTTTCAAGGATCTCTTTCGTTGTGGCAAAACCCTTATTTATCACCTCTTCCATTCTATCCCAGAATCCCATTAAAACCTCCTTTTCTGAAATCCAACCAGTGTAAAATTTAATTTAATCTTTGTTATTTGAACAGAAGTTATTTATTATATAATGTTTGATAATTTTTAACGATATAGATATTTTAAATGTTGTAAAAATAATCGAATTATTCTCTATTAATAACGCATAATCATTTTAAAGATTGTTTTGCAAATTGTCCAGAACAATAATGGAGCCAGGTAAATGCCAAATACGAAAACACTTGTGCTGATAAAACCGGACGGACTCTCAAGATCTTTAACGGGTAATATTCTGACAAGATTCAGTGAAACAAAACTTGAGATAATAGGGGCAAAAATTGTCCGAGTTTCAAGGGAGCTTGCCGAAAAGCATTATGAACAGCACAAAGGGAAACCTTTTTACGAAGAATTGATCGATTACATTATGGGGAAGCTACATAAAAGACATAAGGTAATGGCCCTAGTTTACTACGGTCCCAATGCAATTGAAAAAATAAGGGCAATTTGCGGGCATACAAATCCCGAAAAAGCCGACCCTGAAACAATAAGAGGCCAATACGGCAGAATTCTCACCAGTGGACTTTTTGAGAATGTTGTTCATGCAAGTGACTCTATTGAAGCTGCAGAAAAGGAGATAAAGCTCTGGTTTGAGCCGGATGAAATAATTTACGAGATATATCCAACAGAGTATAAAATATTCAAGGAGTACAAAAAACTCGTCTGGAAAGAGTAAAGTAAATAAAAAAGAAAGGGGGTTCCTCAATCCGAAATATGCTTTCGAATGCTTTCTATCTTTTCTTCTGCCGCTTTTCTACCAGCTTCGTAAGCCTCTTCAACTTTGCTGAAATCCAGGGGTCTTATCCCCCGTAGTTCAGGTGTAATTATAACATCCGGTATAGTCTGCCTGTAATACTCACAATCCTTCCTGTAAGCCTCAACAAGGCTCAAAATCCTTATTATAACTCCCAATCTGGATAATTTAGAAACATCTCTTATGGGTTTAAACTTTTTAAAAGGCAAAACGCTTAAAATAACATTCAGCAGGAGACCGAACTCCTTTTTACGGTAGATAATGCTGAAAAACGAAACATCTGAATAAATAACAATATCAGCGCCACCATCACTTACTATTTTTAAAAGCATGCTGTTGAGGATTCCTCCGTCTATAAATACATGACCATTATGCACTATCGGATCAAATAATCCTGGAAAAGCAGACGACGATAAAATGGCTGTACACAGATCTTCTTTTTTAAAAATATGGATTCCTCCCTGTTTCAGATCAAGGGCCGGAATCAAAAGCGGGATCTTCAACTCATCTATTCTTAAATTTCCAAGATCTCTTCTAAACACCTCCTCAGCCCTTTCTCTGCTGAGATATGGTTGACCAATCCTCTTCCTGTTTCTTACAGTCCAGATATCAAACTCTCTGGCCTTTTTATATATTTCTTCGATTGAATATCCTGCAGCCAGATATCCTCCAACTATAGCACCAAAACTTGCCCCAGCAATCAGATCCACAGGAATACCATTTTCAATAAGCACACTTATCACGCCTATATGAGCAAGTCCCCTAGCCGCTCCTCCACTCAACACAAGCCCAATCTTTGGTCGTCTCCTGGAAACCATAGCCTTCCCATTCATTGAAATGTAACTCTATAATAGAGGTATCCTTTATTTTCCACAACACATAAAATATAACTATTAGACTTAATAAAATCAGTTCGAGATGTTAAATTATAGTAGGGAGGAAAAAAAATCTGATGATATATCTTGATTGGGCAGCGAGTGCACCTGTATATCCAGAGGTTGCTGATATAGTCAAAGATGTCTCTCTGAAAAACTATGCAAATCCCTCCTCCCCCCATAGGGAGGGTGAAAATGCAAAGCTTATGCTAGAAGATTTTAGAGTAAAATTTGCCTCACTTCTGGGTTGTAATCCTGACGAATTAATCTTTACCTCCGGGGCAACAGAAGCAAACAACATGCTTCTTTATTCTTTCATCTTCGAACGCACAAGAGAAATTAATATAGTTATAAGTGGTATAGAACACCCATCGGTTTATGAGCCCGCATCCCAGTTAGAAAGGTTCGGTATAAAGCTAAGATATGTAATGCCGGATAGCTCCGGTATAGTAACCCCGGAAAGATTGCTTAAAAAATTAGACAACATGACAAGACTTGTTTCGATTATCTATATCAACAATGAGATTGGTGTAATTCAACCCATAAAACAGCTGGTTAATGTGGTAAAAGAGGCTGAAAAAAGATTCGGAAGAAAAATACTGTTCCATTCAGATATAACACAGGCGGTTGGCAAAATTAATATAAACCTGAAAGAGATTGGGATCGATGCTGCAACCATCAGCGCACATAAGTTTGGAGGACCGAGAGGAACCGGAGCTCTATATCTAAAGAGAGACTTCAAGTTAAACTTCCTCTACGGGGGTGGTGAGCAGGAGAACGGAAGAAGACCCGGTACAGAGAACCTTCCCGGAATCGCGGGAATGCTAAAAGCACTTGAAATTAGAACATCCATAATGGAGAAGGAGTATCCAGTAGCAAGAGATACGACCAAATGGCTAATCGAAAATCTTATCTCCACTGAACTGTGTACTATGATTCCGCAGTTAAGAGCTCCAGGGACAAACGAGGAGAATACAAACTTCTCTCCATATATCCTCAGTATCTCCTTGCCTCCACTACCAGGAGAGGTAACTGTGAGGTCCCTCTCTGAGATGGGAATCTGTATTTCAACAGGGTCTGCCTGTAGCAGCAGGAAAAAGGATAGAATGAGAACACTTATAAACATGGGTATTCCAGAGGACATTGCAGGCTCTGCAATCAGGATATCATATGGATGGTACACAACAAAAAACGAACTTGAGGAGTTTTTAGAGGGAATAAAAAAGCTTGAAAAATTAATTCCACGAAAAAACAGAAAATTTTTATCGAGGTAAAAATGGACAATGTAATAATTGTTAAATACAGTGAGATTGGTCTTAAGGGCAAAAACAGGGCATATTTTGAGAATCTCCTGGTTAATAATATCCGATTAAAATCGGGTTTTGACAAAATAAGAAAAACACACGGTCGAATATATATTGAACCCGGGAATTGTATAAACACCGATTATATTCAACAGGCAATAGAAAGACTTGCAAAAACTTTTGGCATAACCTCTGTATGTTCAGGGTTGAAAGTGGTAAACGATAAGAAAGAGATAGAAAAAGCAGCACTATTCCTCTTCGAGAAAGAAGAAGAAAAGAAAAACCCCGAAACCTTCAAGATCAATACACGCCGTATTAATAAAAGGTTCCCGGCAGGTTCCTACGAGATAAGCTCGTATCTTGGAGAGACTATCCTGAAGAAATTTCCCAACATAAAGGTTAACCTCTCCAATCCAGATGTGACAATTAACGTGGAGATAAGGGAAAAGACATATATATATGCAGAAGAGCTCAGAGGGCCGGGAGGTTTACCGGTACCCAGCAGCGGAAAGGGTCTCCTTCTCCTTTCAGGTGGAATAGACTCACCGGTTGCGGGTTACCTGATGGGAAAGCGGGGGCTTCAGGTGGATGCAATTTATTACCACTCTCCTCCATATGTACCTGAAAAAACAAGGGATAAGATAAGAACAATTGCAGAGGTTTTATGTGAATACTTCGGGCAGATTATAGTTTACACTGTTCCATTCGCAGAAGTTCAGAAAACAATCCAGGAAAATGCAAATCCAAGAGAGACAACCCTCCACACCAGGGCTGCCATGATCGCCATTGCCGATAGAATTGCAAAGTCAGAGGGATACAACTCTATCATAACAGGTGAAAGCCTTGGACAGGTTGCCAGCCAAACCCCCGAAAGTATGCGATTCACCCAGAGTTACACAGATTTACCTATTTTCAGACCTTTAGTGGGGATGAACAAGGAGGAGATAAAAGATATCGCCCGGATGATAGGAACTTACGATATATCTATCCTTCCATATGAGGATTGCTGCACCCTTTTTACTCCAAAACACCCAATAATCAAACCTAATTTTGAAATTATCAAGAATAATTTTTCACGTTTGCCAATCGAAAAACCGATAGATACTGCTGTTCTAAATACAGAAAAAGAGGTCTTCAAACTTTCTGAACTAAAGGTACGTACAGTATGAAAACAGATACAAAAACTCTTGAAGAAAAAATAAACAGAGCGAGGGAGATAATAAGAAAAACAGGTGGATGCGTGGTGGCATACTCAGGTGGAGTGGACAGTACCCTCGTTCTGGAACTTGCAGTTTCCGAACTCAACGGTAGGGTAATTGCAGTAATAGCAGAATCCCCTGCATATCCAAAGAGGGAGAGAACTCACGCCCTGCACTGGGTTCAATCAAGAGGCATCCCTTATAGAGTTATCAAATCTTATGAGCTTAAGAATGTAAACTTCAGGCAGAACCCTCCAGAGAGATGTTACTACTGTAAAAAAGAATTGTTTTCGCAGATGCTTGAGGTTGCAAAAGAAGCTGGATACAATTATGTTATTGATGGAACAAATGCGGATGACGAGGGAGATTGGCGACCTGGTATAAAAGCAGCTTCAGAACTTGGTATAATAAGCCCGTTAAAAGAAGCGGGACTCAGAAAACCAGAGATTCGGGAAGCATGTAGAAGACATGTAAATGCGGAGATAGCCAATAAACCTTCCATGGCCTGCCTTGCATCCCGCTTTCCATACGGGGAGGAGATAAACGAACACAAACTCTCGATGATTGAAAAAATCGAGGATTTTTTGAGCAGCGAAGGTTTTTCAAACTTCAGGGCAAGATACCATCAAACTGTACTGAGAATAGAAGTCCCTGCTGATGAAATTGGCAGACTAATAGAAGAACCCCTGAGAAGCGAGCTCATCGGACTTGCAAGGGAATGTGGGTTCAGATACGTGACCGCAGATCTTGAAGGTTTCCAGAGTGGCAGCATGAACAGACTACTAGAAAAAGATACCTAAAGTTTTCCCCTTACAAACTTTCTCAACCTTTCCAGCTGTTCCTCATTCCCAAGGGCTATGAGGATGTCATTCTCATTCAGCTTTGTGGTAGCAAGAGACATTGTAGAGTTGGGGTTTATTCTCGTTCGACCTTTCAAACCATGAATCCCCACAATTATAGCACCGGTTGCGCTTCCAACCCCTGTCTCTTTGAGATTTTTTCCAATGAGAGGTGAACCGGGAATAATCGGAACCTCCTCAATTCTCAATTCGCCTTCCATCCCACCCGATACAACATCGAGAAAATCAACTACCGCAGGTTTTAGAAGGAGGGTCGCAATCCTCTTCCCCGCTATCATACTTGGAGAAATAACTCTGTCGGCTCCAGCTTTGTAGAGTTTCTTTACGGAGGACTCCTCATGGGCAATGGAAACTATCTTTAACGAAGGATTTAATTGCCGGGCCGTCAGAACAACAAACACATTCAGTTCATCCCTGGGAAGAACCGATACCAGGCCTTTTGCACTTTCAACATTCGCCCTCTGAAGAACCTCCTCATCCTCAGCCTCACCGGCTATAAACAACACATCCTCATCCGAAGAAAGTTCAGAGCTTTCCGGATCCCTTTCCACC